>OHDC01000074.1_pt1 | contig 92826 bp, 87 predicted proteins | sample 1566851 | NCBI WGS metagenome assembly OHDC01 (sample SAMEA3879590, study PRJEB24766) | human gut metagenome | biome: human-associated habitat; feature: feces | place: USA | collected 1985/1987 | reverse complement strand
TAACCGCCCCCTATCCGAGCGCCCCGGAGGACACCAGTGTCCCCCGGGGCGCTCTTTTTTTATCCACTGCCAGCACCCGCGCCACAGCAAAGCAAGCCCAGGGCGGACTGCCGCCCTAACAACCAAGCCGGGCACCAGCGCAGGCATCGGCAGCAGATATGCTCGGATAAACTCTGATAAATTCAGATAAGTTCTGATAATTCTTATAAGAATTATCAGAACTTATCTGAGTTTATTTGAATATAAGTGGGTTATGAATGGTATTGGGTTGCCTTGAAGTTTTTGTTAAGGTTCGTAATGTTTATAAATTCAGAATTAGAATTGCATAAATGATAAATGTTAACTTAGTTTAACATATATGCTGCTTTTGGGGAGAGAATTATAAGTATTTTTGCATTGTATCGATGATGAATGTTGTGGTTTCAACTTTGTTTACAGGTAAGACACACTTGAATGCGTTTTGATTCGTCACATGAATATGCACGTTCTTAAATATTTATACATTTTTATATGAAGAAATCTTACTCCATTTTGTTTAGTTTTATAGTCGGCGGTGTGTTGCCGGCTTTTGCAGCATGGAATGGCGATGTCCAGATTTGGACAAACGGCGATGGATCCGAAGCCAATCCTTACCTCATTGAGAATGAGGCCAATCTTGCCTATCTACAGTCGGCTGTTACCAAGGACGAGAGTTTCCAGGGCAAGTTTTTCCGTCTGACAGCCAATCTTGATATGAGCGGCAAGGAATTCAAGCCTATTGGCAGGTTCGATGACTACACCACTCAGGATAATCCTGAGATGACATATAATTCCTTCGTATTCAAGGGTACATTCGACGGCGATTACCATAAGATTGACAATATGGTAATCAATGATCAGAATGCTGACCAGGATTTGGGAGGTGTCGGACTCTTTGCTGTAGCGTATGCTGAAACAACAATCAAGAATCTTGTAATCGGTTCAAATGTAACAGTTGCTTCCTCTTTGTCGTGCACAGGTGCGATAATAGGATATGCTTCAGGTGGCCGAGTTGAGAATTGCCTAACTTCTGCTACGGTAAAAGGAGGTTCTTTTGATACCGGCGGCATTATCGGTTTGGGTGAGAACATTACTATCATCGGATGTGCGAACCGCGGGCTGGTTGAGGGCCATACGAATTCGGGGGGCATAGCTGGACACGCGTTCAAATCAACAATAAGTAATTGTTATTCCACCGGCAAATTGGCCTGCGCAGGGGCTTTTTTGGTTGCAGGCATAGTTGGCTGGGCAGAACAGTCGACCTTGTCCAACTGTTATGCCACCGGCGAGGTTGAGGCTCAGGAAGGCTCAGCCAGTTTTGCAGGCAAAAGTCCGGTATGTGCTGATTTGGAAAGATCTACAGCGAGCAACTGCTATTATGTGAAGGAGTTGACCGGTTGTGAACCAAAGAGAGCACAGGCCGGAGTTGAGGCCGTAAGTGAGGCTGACCTCAAATCGGCCGACATGATTGCGAAACTCAATGCCGGGCTTGACGCGCCTGCATGGGTTCAGGTGGACGGTGGATTTCCTGCGCTTGCATGGGAATCCGAGAAGCTCAGTGCCATCAGCGAGGTTTTGGCCAACGAAGGTGGGCTGTCGGTTGAAAAGGCCGGGTCAGCACTGGTTGTGCGCAGTGCATCCGCTTCCGAGGTGACTGTATCGGTCTATACTCTTGACGGTAAGGCACTCCTGTCGGTAAAGGCTACAGCTGGAGAGGCAATCCCTGTTGATGCCAAGGGCGCTGTAGTAGTGACGGCTGTGGCTGCCGACGGCGCACGTGCGATTGCCAAATATGTATTTTAAGACATAACTTCAAACATTCACGATAATGCAAAAAGCTATTACGTGGATTGCAACGGCTGCGCTTGCCTTTACGGCATCGGCGCAGCCGTTGCAGTCATTCCACTCATCAAAAATATCGGCAGCCACGCTGACTGCTGTGCAAAACGCTTCCATATCTTCACGTGGCACAGGCAACGACAATCTGCATGCCATCATAAAATTAAGACCTCGGGCCGATGTGCATTCTGTAGCTGCTGAGACATCCGTGCGGATAATGACCGTTACCGGCGATCTCGCCACATGCATCGTCCCGGCTTCAGCCATCGACCGCTTGGCTGCACATCCAGATGTGGAATGGATTGATACCGGCAGTGAGGCTGTACTGATGGCCGACATCGCCCGCGAGGTTACCGGTGTGAATCTGCTGCATTCGCCTGCAAGCGGGTATCCGGTTGTTTATAATGGCGATGGCGTTCTTATAGGAATAATTGATTCAGGATTCGATTTCATGCATCCGGCGTTCCGCGATGCCGACGGCAATTGCAGGATAATTGATGTGTGGGACCAGAATGCTTTCACCGGTACAGCGCCGGAGAAGTATCCCTATGGTGCGGTCTACGCTACACCGGAGGCCATCCGCACTGCCGCCCATGATTTCTCGCAGGACACGCACGGCACGCATGTGGCTGCGATTGCCGCCTCCTCTTCGGCCAATTATGGCGGTATGGCGCCGGAGGCCGATGTGCTGCTGGTGTCGACCAACCGCTCGGCTGCGGGCATAGTTGATGGGGTAGCATACCTGCTCGACAAGGCGACAGAACTCGGGAAGCCGTTAGTAATCAATCTAAGCATGGGCACGGTGCTGGGGTTCAAGGATGGTTCGGATGCTGTCGCTTCCATGATCGACGCCCTGCTGGAGGAGCGTACGGGTGCGCTGATGGCCATTGCGGCCGGTAACGAAGGGCATCGTAATTCTACTATAGTCAGGACTACCGATGCCGAGGGAACTGTGATCGATACAGACCTTACGACACAGACCCACATGCGTGAGAACATCTTCGTGGGTTCGCAAGACGCGAAAGCGTTCATGGTGGCTCTTACTCTCATGGATGCCGACGGGAACAGCCTCTTCAATGCCGCCATCTCATCGGATGCAGCTGAGACTGCGAGCCACAGGGACATACGCGGCGCCGCGGACGGCTCGCTTGTGAACCTCTCGCCCGCGGAGGATGCCGATGGCAATAAGCGCGGTGTAAGCGTAAGCCTTTATGCACCGTTGGCCGACGGTGAGCACTGGCACCTGACGGTGACCGGCCCCCAAGGCCGATATATAGCCGGCTGCGACTATGGGACCATGGCGGAGGGTACCCAGGCAAGCACCATCGCCTCGACAGCCTGCGGACATCACCCTATTGCGGTAGGAGCATATGTGTCGCGCGACAAATTCACCAATCTTGACGGTCAGAATGTAGAATCGGGCTGGACGCTCAATGAACGCTATCCGCTGTCGGGGGAGGGGCCCACGCTCGATGGCCGAAATAAGCCGGATGTGATGGCTCCGGGAGCCTATGTGGTGTCGGCCATCAACAATTATGCCTCGCAGTTCAGTGTGCAGCGCAGCGATCTGGTGTTCACCGAAACGGACACCCAGATTTCTGGACGCACGAACTACTGGGGCGTGATGAGCGGCACATCCATGGCCACTCCGGTGGTGTCAGGCATAATGGCTTTGTGGCTTCAGGCCGATCCGGCACTGACCCATGGGAAAGTACATGACATCATCGCGGCTGCCGGCAACAGGATAGACGCCAAGGCTGGCATCGATGCCTATACTTCCGGATTGACCGACAGGGCGCTTGCTCCTGCAGCCGTTTCATATGCATACGATGCCGCTACGCGCACTTTGCATCTGTTGTCCGACAATGTGGAAGCGGTGGAGATATATGCTGTCGACGGCCGGAAGATAGGGGATTTCCGTAAGCCCGGTTCGCAGGTTTGTGTGCCTCCCGTATCGTTCCCCATAGTCAGGATTCTTACACCTACGCATTGCGAGGTGGTGAAACTGCCCTGAACAAAAGAGACTGTATAAACGAACAGGCGCCGTGTCGGGAAGGACACGGCGCCTATTTGTTTGTGGCTCACAGTGTGAACGAAATTATTTCACGGGGTGAGCGGTGAGAAGGGGGATTATTTCACGATTACTTTCTGGCCGTTAAGCACGTAGATGCCGGCGGGGAGAGTGCTGAGCTGAGCACGTGTGCCCACGCGGACACCCATCAGGGTGTAGACAGCTGCACTGGCATCGGCTTCGGTGGCGATAACCACGTTCTCAACGCCGCTGCTCTTGTCAGCGAGGGTGACAGTGGTGGCGGGATCTGCAACGGTGAACACGAATTTGCCGTCGTCGTTCTTTTCAAGCTCAGTTTCGCCAACTTTTACAGTAAGGTCGTCGGCGCCTTCAATGGCAACTTCAGTGCCCTTGAAGCAGGCAAGGCCGTCGGCAATGGAGCCGAGAGTCTTGACGCGGTCGTAGGTAACGGTGGCCTCAAGGCTTTCGGGAGCGTTGAAAGTCACATTGCACTCAACCGGCTCTGTAGCGATGAACGCCTTGATCACATTCTTGTCCTCAACATCGATTTGGTAGGAAGCATAAGTCGTTGTGCTGTAGGAAGGAGTAAGAAGCGTACCGTCAAGGTAAACCTTATTTACCAGTGTTACGTCATCTCTAACGGTGAAAGAGAGCTGGAAAGGAGTCATCTGTGTCCAGTAGGGGATAACATTATAACCACTTACTGCATTTACGTTTTCGTCTCCGCAACGCAGAGAATAATATGTGGTGACATCTGTGTTGTCAAGCCACAGTACGGCAGTCTTGTCATAGACGATTTTACCGGTGGTGAATTTAACAACCGTTCCTTCCTTCATGTCGCAACCATTACCATAGGGAAGCGGTTCGCCATTGACCAGTGCAGATTCGATAAAGCAACCGTCGGCAGCAGCCCAGCATACATAGGGGTCGCCTTCAGAAATCTCGAGCTGGTTTACACCCGCCGTCAGAGTGATAATGTCGTTTTTATAAGACAAGCCGCGATAGAAGATGATATTGTCAGGATCATCCACGTCTACGGTGTAGTGGATTTTGCCGTAGGGATGGGCATTAATCTCGAATTCGGTGTCCTGCATCATGGTAGCACTGTAGTTATATGTGCCGTTATAGTATTCTTCCAGAACTCCGTTAACCTTGAAGCTTTCGAATTTGAAATCGGTGTTGGGAACAAGTTCAAGAGTCTGACCGGCTTTCATGGTGAGTGTCTTGCCATCGAAATCAGCAACTTCCTCACCTTCAACCTTGGCAGATTTGATAGCGCCTTCGCCCTGTTCAGAATATTTGAAGGTTACGGTAATATCCTTATCGGGAACCAGCGCGTTAATAGTTAATTCACAATTGTTGGTAAGATCAATCTTCCAGCTTCCATAGTAGTTGCGCGGCAAAACCTCATCTCCGAGCTTGATTTCATAGATGGGTTTATCATATACAGCATCGTACACAGTGAGAACATTCTCTGTCTCCGAATTGAACTTGACAATGTTGGTTCCTGCAACGAGGTTTACAGCCTGATCATATCCGGATAATGAGGCCTGGACGCGCGATGGATCGTCAACTGTGATAGTGCACTGGCTGTCGCGGGATTCATCGAGATTGATTGTTTCAAGAGTGTAAACTTCGCCTTCGGAATCAGGATAAACAAACAGAGACCACTGACCAGAGTAAACATTCTGAGGTGTACCGGCCTTGTTGGTAACCTTTGTGAGCATATAAGGAGCCACTGATTCGAACACAACAGAGTTATACTGAGGAATGCTGAAATCATTAAGGCCCTGGGTCAGTTCACGCTCTACACCGCTCACCGTGCATTTCACAGCAGCGGGCTCAGGCACGTTTACCTGGAAGGTGACGTTGTCTGCAGCAGCGGAGAATGAGCAGACCACCGCAAGCAGAGCGAATAAAAAAGAAGTAAATCTTTTCATAAAATGGAGTTTATTTGATGAATAAAAAGTGGCAGGAAGTCGGAGCAAAGCGGGCATCGCTGCCCCGGCTTCCTGCCGTTGATTGTTATTTACGGTCAAAGATAGTTTAATTTTTGCAATTAAAACTATATATAAATGAAAATAATGTCAGCTGAACCGTTATTTTACGAGCACTTTGCGTCCGCCCACAATGTAGATGCCTCTGGGGAGGTTCTGAAGGGCTTCGGCGGGATTCACCTGTTTGCGCACCAGCATGCCCTGGATGTTGTAGACATCGACGGGCGCATTGGCGTCAGTTTCGGTGAGAACGTCATCGATGCCGCTTGAATCGCCCACCTTATAAAGCGGGGTGTACATGAACGTGGCGGGGAAAAGCGGGTTGGTCATAACGCACATCACCTTGTCGTTGAAGTCGGTGAGGAAAGTGGTCACACCGTTTTCAAGGGTGTATTCCTCATCGACATACAGGGCCTCACCAGATATTTCGCCTGAAACTGGGTCGGATTCAATTTCGCCGAGAAACCATGTATAGGTTGTGGGGGTGCCGTTCACATCGGCCTGCGAAGAGAGGTCGAACGTCATGTTGTTGTTGCTGATAACGGGTTCCACCGGGGCCTGTTTTCCATAGAAGTAGGCCAACAGTTTGGGATACTTGCTCTGTACGGGCAATGTGGCGAAGGTGAATTTGTTTGTGGAGATGCTGAGCGCCCTGATGCTGCGTGCCACCGGTGTGAGGTCGATGGAGCTGAGCTGATTGCTCTGGATCGAGGCCTGCTCGAGAGCGGGCAGTCCGGTGAGGTCGACGCTTTCAAGCTGGTTGTAGTCGAGAGCCAGATCCCACAGGTTCGGGTTGTTGAATTTAACCGACGTAAGGGCATTGTGAGCCAGATAGAGACTTGACAGCGACGGGAGCTTTGACGCGTCGAACTCGGTGAGGTTGTTGTTGCTGAGGCCGAGCATCCACAGGTTGGGATATTTCTCCATAAACGGATATTCGGTGAGGGCGTTCCCTTCAAGCTTGAGTTCGGAGAGGTTGGCTTCGGGCAGCTTCATCTTGTCTGCCGGGAGTTTTGCTCCGCAGACTGAGAGGGCTGTCAGGTTGGTGAGAGCCGTTGCATCGAAGTCGGCCAATGGCATGCCGTAGAGAGAGAACACGGTGATGTCGGAAGCCTGTTCGTATGTGTAGACTTTCACATTGGCGCCGGCAAAAGTGCGCTGTCCGGGATAGGATTTGTAGGATGTCTCCACCTGGTAGGGGAGGTATTCAGTGCCGTCGCCGCGCCAGTCGATGTAGAGGGCAGTCTTGCGGGCACCGGTGAAGATCACTTCGCCGTCGGTGGCGTCATTGAGTGTGGTGAAAGAGGCTATAACGTTCGTCGGGGCGCCGACAACGTTGACCTCCGTGGTGGTGTACACGTTGTTGCCGGTGAACTGCGGGAATGCCGGGTTGGTCATTTCGCAGTACACTTTGCCGAGATTGGTGTGGAGGAAACGGGTGGCGCCGTCGGTGCAGGTCATGTCGACATTTTCAACCAGAGGTGTGCCCGATCCGGCTTTCTTCCATACGAAAGTGGTGCCCTTGCCGTCGACAATGCGGTTGAGGTCGGAGAGATTGACTGCTGGTGCGTTCTCAAGCAGCACGAACGGATTCATGGGCGCGTAAACGTAGTCGGCAACCTCGGGCATTAGCGGGAGTGTCTGGAGTGTCAGGTCGTTGTTCGAAACATCGAAGTGGCTGAGACGGTTGAACCCGTCGAACAGCAGCCCCGAGATGTGGTTGTGGCTGAGGTCGATGCTCGAAGCCTCGGACTGATATGCTATGTTGATGTCGCCTGATATATTGTTGTGGCTCAGATCGAGTACGTCGATATTGTCGAAGTCCTTGAGGTCGTATTCGGTGAGTTTGTTGTTGCTCAGGTCAAGATTGCGTATCGAGCCGCGCGCGAGGATATAGAACCTTGTGAGAAGATTGTCGGAGGCATCGATGGTGTTGAGCACGTTTTTCTCATAATTTCCGTATATGCCGCTGAGGTCAACGTCTGTGAGTTTGTTGCCTTTGAGGCAGAGCGACTGGAGGCACCGGTTGTAAACAAGATTTATGCCTGTGAGCGAGCAGCCTGTGAGCGAGAGCTCGCGCAATTCGGTGGCGCAGGTAAGGTTGATGGTCCGGAGCGGCATCCCGGCGATAGAGAGGGCGGTCATCACTTCGCCTTCGGGGATGTAAATGTCGATGATGCTGTTGGCTCCGGCAACGGTTTTATTGAGATTAGGTGTGGCCGAAATGCTCTGTGATGTGGCCGTGCATGCCTGGAGATTGCCGTCGCCCAGATCCACATAGAATGTTTTCGGGGTTGTGGCAGATGCGCCGTCCATGCCGACAGACACGTTCATTGCCGATGTGAGAGAGCCGTCGATAGTGAACGATACAATCTTGGAAGGCTTGTTGAGGTCGGCCTCAGTCTTGACTACGAACGGAGGGGTGACGAGGTCGTACTCGTTGAGCACGCTGTTGTGGTACTGGATGTAGACAGAGTCGGTCTGCACCTGGTTGAAGCGGATCTTGCCGTCGGCGTATGTGTATGCCTCGGCATCAATCTCCACCGGTTCGCCGTCGTATAGCTGGCGGAACACTTTCGCTGTGGTCACAGTGCCTTCGCGGAGCACGCGGGCGGAGAGGTCAATTTCAGAGCCCACGGCGATGGAGCGGCGTCCAATCTGGAGCGGCCGCTGCTCATACCAGTATTCGGTCCAGGTCTCTTTCGGCAAGGGGAGTGTGGCGAAGTCCATGTTGTTGTGATTCAGCATGAGCGAAGCCATGTTGGTGTTGGCCGAAAGGTCGAGCGATGTGAGGTTGTTGTTGGTGAGGAACAGCGTGTGGATCAACGGGTTCTTGCTTACATCCACGCTTGAAAGCTGGTTGCCGGCAAGGTCGACAACCATAAGGTAGGGATTATGGGTCAGGTCGATGCCGTTGAGGTGGTAGCCGACGTTGATGGAGCCGGAATAGTGGCCGGCGGTGAGGCGCACCAGATTCTCGTTCTTGCTGATGTCAATATCGGAGATGCGGGTCTCTGCTATATTCAGTGAGGTGAGTCTCAGGTTCTTGCTTACGTCCAAGGTTGATACGTTGGTCATTTCGAGCGTCAGCGATTCCAGCTTGGGGCATCCCGACGGGTCGCATTCGAAGATGGAGAGGTTATGGTAGCCGTCGAACGAAACCAGTTCGGGATAATCGCTGAGGTTGAAAGTGGGGGAGAGATACCCCACGTTGTCTACTTCAAGAATCCTGAGTTCCGGTTTGGGCGCACCGATTATTAACGGCGTGGCGGCGGTGAAGGGGTTATCGGAGAGATAGACGGCGAAAAGTTTGGTGAATGGCGTCAGGTCGAGCGACTGCAACTGGTTGTGCGACAGGTCGAGCATTTCCATATTGGTGCATTTGTCCAAATCTATGCCGGTGACGTACGCCCCTGCCACCCTGAGCATGTTGAGTTTGGAAGCGTCACCGTAGATTTTCACTTCACGGACCGGCGAGCAGGCAATGTAGGTGCCGTTTATCTCTCCGTCGGTGATTGACCACGGTTCGACTTCCACCAGGTCGCGGCCGAAACCGAAATCAATCTCGAAATCCTCGGTCGTGGTGGTCGTTCCGAGAGTGATGCCGAAACCGGCGGCTCCCTCCTCGACGGCGCGTGTGCGAATGGTCACAATCGGTTCATCATCAGCAGCAGCGGCGTTGGCTGTGAACGGAAGTGCTGTTGCCGACAGTGCGAAAAGTGCAATAAAGCGGTTGAAAAATTTGTTCATAAGCGGTTAGTTTTGTTTCCTTTTTTCGATTGGTTTTTATTTGACTGCGATTTTTGCGCTGTGGTGTCCGTTGGCATTGACTATGTAGATGCCGGAAGGCACCCCCGAGAGGTCGAACGACAGCTCGTCGCCGTTGCCGGAGGTATGCAGCACGAGGCGGCCGTCGGAGGCATAGACCTTGACATCCATCTCAGTGGCATCGCCAACGAAAGCCGTGTAGAGGCGGTCGCCGTCGCGGGTAAGGGTGAGGCGGTCGTTGTGGCCGTCAGCCGTGACGCCATGGAGACCCGACATGCGGATTGCTTCTTTAAGCCCGGCAAGCGCATTGAATTTTCCTGCGCCCCAGCGCTTCTGTTCGCGTGTGGAGGTCACCTGTTCATCACGCACTGAGCTTTTGCGGATAATCTCTTTTATGGCGTTGACATCGAGATAGGGGTTGGCTTCAAGCCAGAGTGCGATTGAGCCGGAGACGAAGGGGGTGGACATCGAGGTGCCCACTTCCTGTTTCCAGTAGTTTACGCGGTCGGATTCCTCAAGCTTGGCCTGGCACATGAGCTTGAGATATTCCGGTCCGTAATCTTCATTTTCTTCGATTGCCTTGACAAAGGGATAACTTACGGAAGAGATTATTGCGGAGCCGGGGGCGCAGACAGTGGGGAGATCGCGGCCGTCGGAAGTGGTGCCGTAGGAGGAGAAGCCGCTGATGCCGCCGACGGTGAAACCTGCGCCTTCATAGCGCGAAGTGCCGCCGTCAAGGCATACCCAGCGGTCGCGTGTGTTGTAGGAACCCACAACAATGATGTTGTCGGCCACGGCCATGTCGGAGATTGTGCCGTCGGTGGAGCCGTCGGTGAATCCCTCCACGCCATAGTTGTCCATCCAGGTGTTCTGCGCGTCGCCGTAGCATTCGATGCTGTGGCCCGGTTCGCCTTCCACCTCGAAGCCGAGCACGTAGTTGTCGTTGAGGTTTGATGCGATGTTGTTTATCACATAGTAATCCACCATGCCGTAGTAGCGGCCCGTTTCCTCGTGGATTTTGCCGCCCACACCTACATATCCTTCATAAGCCTTGCGGAACGTGGCATCGCCCACCACATCGTTGTCGGTTACCTGATAGGCATCAGAGCTGCAGTAGTATGTGCCGATGTTGTCGCCGACAACGCCCATGCTTTTCACTGTCCTGTAGCCGCGCGATTTGCTGTAGATCACGGCTTTGAGCTTGAAGGGGGTGGCATCGTCGGAGTAAATCTCAATCGAGCCGTTGCGTGCGGTGAAGCTTTCGGGGTCGGAGGGGTCGTACTGGAAGGCGTATGGATAGATGAGCGTTTTCACAGTGCGCTCCTCCTCGGTGAAGGTTTTCTTCAGGGCAATCTTGAGGTCGCCTTCGTTTCCGGCCGACACGCACACGATGCCTTTCTGTCCGAAGATGTCGAGCACCTGGTTCAGCGATGTGCGCTTGTCGTGTGGACCCTGATTGCTGCCGAGCGAGAGGTTCCACACCAGTGGCCAGGGGTGATCGGGATCGTTTTCGCGCAGCCATTCGGCATAGTTCTGAATGTCCTGTATTCCGAAGGCAATGAACCCGTCCTGAAGTTCTCCGCATGAGATGGCAATGGTGGCTTCAGGAGCAACACCATAGTATTTGCAGTTTTCGGTGACCAGAGTGGGCGTCTCGGGCACCTTGGGGTCAGCCCAGGGTTTTGCCACCGTGACAGGCCCGTTGTAGCTGCCCGACATGATGCCGAGCGTGTGGGTGGCATGGTAGGCGCCTTGCGCGTCGGTTGTGAAATCCTTGATGGTCAGAGGATTGTAGAATTTGTAATCCGGACCTTCCTTTCCCATGAACTGGTACCATAATCCCTCGATACGCGATGAACCGTCGGCATACCGGAAATTGATGTGATGCGGGTCTATGCCCTGGTCGATGATGCCGGTTATGACACCTTTGCCGGTGTAGGGTACTGACAGCCCGGCTTCCTGACTGCCCTGATGGATGAGGTCGACGCCCTGTTCGGCGCGGGCTACATCCATGTTGGTGTGAAGCTGACGCTGCAGTTGCAGATGCTTAACGCAATCGAGGGTTGCCATCCGCTCAACGTCGCTGATGGCGATATTTACCAATGCAATGTCGCCGAATACGCTTCGGACATCAAACCCGTTGGCTGTGAGGTCGTCGGCGGTGAATCCGTTGGCGATGCGCACAAATGCAAGCGATGATTCGGATAGTGTGCCGGCAGCTGTGGCGCGTGCGGCTTTCGCGGGAGCGCTCTGCTGTGACGGGCTGGTGACGTTGTCGCGACATGCGGCCATGCGCTGCCGCTGGTTGTCCGGGATAGCTTTCATGATTTTGTGCTGCCGGATTTCAGCCATACTTCGCAAATCAATCTTTTGTGCGAATGATGGCATAGCAATCACAATGAACGATAGTAAGAGTCTCCATTGTTTCATAGGCTGTATGAAATATTTTGATTTATAAGGATTGGTGGAAATTATGGTTAATATTGAATTGTTAATGCGGAGTTTGATTTAGTGATAATTCTGACACTGAAATTTAATTTGTAAAAATTAACGATTGATTTTAACTATTCGATTCCGCAGGAGAGTAATATTTATACAAAGTTAAATAAAATTCAGATTCAAAGGTGATACTGATGCATAAAAAAGTTGCCGAGCCTGTTATTTTTTAATTTAGTTTAATTGAAACGACCTGATTCTGCCGCTAATTCCGAGCCGCTTTTTGTCGGGAGCAGCCGGTTTGACGGCTGCCAAAAAAATGTATAAACGGACCAAGCCGAATTTATCAGTGCAAGGACATCAACATTTCTTCAAGACAATGCTTTCAACAACTTGTAGGGTCGCGACCTGTCGCGACGCAGGTGGGATGTGCAAATGAATGCCTGATGCTCAAATATGTTACGCAGGGTTGCAGTCGCGACAGGTCGCGACCCTACATGTGGATGGATGTAACGTCAGTTTACGAGAATCAAATGCACCGGGTTTTCGGCTTGACCCGTGTAAACTAAAAGCAGGCGCTGTGTCGGGGTGTTGACACAGCGCCTGCTTTTATTTTATGGCTCACAGGGTGAGCGGAGAGACGGGTGATTATTTCACGATTACTTTCTGACCGTTGAGCACGTAGATGCCTGCGGGAAGAGTGTTGAGCTGGGCACGTGTGCCGACGCGGACACCCATCAGGTTGTAGACGGCTGCATTGGCATCAGCTTCAGTGGATACGACCACACTTTCAACGCCGCTGCTCTTGTCAGCGAGGGTGACTGTGGTGGCGGGATCAGCAACGGTGAACACGAATTTGCCGTCGTTGTTCTTTTCGAGTTCGGTTTCGCCAACCTTAACAGTCAGGTCGTCGGCGCCTTCAATGGCAACTTCAGTGCCTTTGAAGCAGGCGAGGCCGTCGGCAAGTTTGCCGAGGGTTTTGACGCGGTCGTAGGTGACGGTGGCCTCAAGGCTTTCGGGAGCGTCGAAAGTCACATTGCAGTTAACGGGCTGCTCGGTGAGGAACACTTTTACCACGCTCTTGTCGGCAACGTCAATCTTGTTGAATTTCACGTAATTGCCCATTGACATGTCCGGAGTAAGCAGCTGGCCGTCCAGATAGTATTTGTTAACGAGGGTTACACCTGTGGCATAGCATGATGAGTACATGCTGAAAGGAAGCATGTTGGCGTAGCAGGGGATTACGTTATAACCTGCAACAAGGCCGTCGTACTCACCGTCGGTTCCTGTGGTGAGCACCAGCGAGCCGCTGTCTTCTCCGACGTTGGTCATGTCGTCAACCCAAACAACTACAGTCTTGTCGTAGACAATCTTGGCTGAGCGGAGTTCGATTTTGTCGCCCTCCTTGATGGTAGCACCGTAAGTATTGTTTTCGCCGTTGTAAAGCTGAGAAGTCAGATAGGCGCCCTTGGCAGCGGCCCATGACACAGCGCTGTTCTTTTCGGAAATCTGCAGTTTGTTTTCGCCGGCCTTAAGTGTCAGTTCTGTTCCGTTGTATTTATTGCCTTCGCGGAAAATGATGTTTTCGGGATCATCGATATCAACGGTATAGTTAAGCATGCTGTAGGGATGGGCAGTGAGAGTGAATGTCTGGGCGGCAGTGACACAGTCGTTGGAGTATGGACTGTAGAAATAAGACTGCACTTCACCGTCAATCAGGATTTTGTCGACTTTGTAATCGGGGTTTGTGGTGAACGCAAAGGCATGCCCGGTTTTCATGGTGACTGATGTGCCGTCGAAATCGGCTACAGGTTCACCGTCGATGGTGACAGAAGCGATTACGCCTTTCGATTGCTCATCGGTGTATTCGAAAGTCATTGTAACATCCACCTCAGGAATACGGGCTGTGATGGTGACTGTGCAACCATCGGTGAGGGGAATCTCGTAAGATCCGGAATACTGGTTGGGTGTCTGCACTTCTTCACCGAGCTTTACCTGATAGATGGGTCTTTGCCAATTGGTACCCTCGAGATAGAGGGTGTTTTCCTTGTCGGAAATAAATTTCACTGTGTTGGAGCCTTCTACAAGATCAACAACAGCAGATGTCCCGGACAATGAGGCTGCCACAAGCGAGGGGTCGTCAACGATGATTGTGCAAGTAGCGTCGCGCTCTGCGTCCAGATTCACAGTGGTAATAGTGTAAACTTCGCCCTCCTGAGCATAGAAGGAGCTGCTGGAGCCATTGCAGGTCAGGGGATATCCTGATTTATCGGTGATTGATGTCATTGAGTAAGGAGAAATGGCTTCAAGCAACACGTTGACCCACATGCTGTTGGTTGTAATGACGTTTTCACCGGGTGTAAGGACTTTTGCCTCTTCGGAACCCGGAGTGCATTTCACTGCGTTCGCATTGTCAACGACAACTGTGAAAGTTATTGCTGAGGCTGTGAACGAGCTGAGCACAGCGAACAGAGCAATTAAACAGAAAGTAAATTTTTTCATAAATAATGGAATTTATTTGATGAATTGAAAAATTGGCGGTGAGCAGGAGATGTGAATGTTGCTTTTACAGCTCCTGATGCCTGCCGGTTAAATAAAGTGTTTTTGTTTGCGATTGTTGATTGGTTTATATTCAGCCACGACCATTATGCCTGATAATGATATGCGCTTATTTTTAATGAAGTGTATGTGTTTTTGGTGAGATGGATAATAAGGGTTGAATGTAACGCCTTGCTGACAATCGGTAATGCCCTTATGCCCGTTTAATGGATGAGAATAACGGATTGAAGCAATGACGATATTTAATAAATGCAAAGATAATTATTTTTTTGATTCGCAAACAAAAATAATTAATATTTTTTCATTTTAATCAAAAAAATGTCCTCCAAAATGCCGGATGGCGTGTCGTTGTGCCGGTTGTGGAATGAAGCAGGCGCTGTGTCGGGACATGGACACAGCGCCTGTATTAAGGGGTGGATAGGCTGACACCGTTAGTCCGGTATCAGGCTGTAATATTAGTATAGGTGTGCGTGTGGCACATCAGGTGGTTACTGTTTGATGAGGTTGTGGCCGGTCATATCGGCAGGCTGGGGCAGCCCCATGATGTGGAGCAGGGTGGGAGCCACGTCGGCCAGACGGCCGTTCTCAACTGTGGCGTTTTTGTCGGTGGTGACATATACGCAGGGCACGGGATTGAGCGAGTGGGCCGTGTTGGGTGTGCCGTCGGCATTGATGGCGTGGTCGGCGTTGCCGTGGTCAGCGATGATGATGGTCTCATAGCCGGTGGCGTTGGCAGCCTCAACCACATCCTTCACACATTCGTCGACAGCCTTCACAGCCTTTTCGATGGCCTCGTAGACACCGGTGTGGCCCACCATGTCGCCGTTGGCGAAGTTGACCACGATGAAATCATATTTGTCTGATTTGATGGCTTCCACGAGTTTGTCCTTCACCTCGTAGGCGCTCATTTCGGGCTTGAGATCGTAGGTGGCCACCTTGGGTGAGGGCACAAGGATACGGTCTTCGCCTTCGTATGGCGCCTCACGGCCGCCGTTGAAGAAGAATGTCACGTGGGCGTATTTTTCGGTCTCGGCTATGTGGAGCTGCTTTTTGCCAAGGTCCGAGAGGTATTCGCCGAGGGTGTTGTTCACGTTCTCCTTGGGGAAGAGGATATGCACGCCGGTGAACGAAGCGTCGTAGGGTGTCATGCAGTAATACTGCAGGTCGGGGATGGTGTGCATCCCCTGCTCTGGCATGTCGTGCTGGGTGAGCACAATGGTGAGCTCTTTGGCGCGGTCGTTGCGGTAGTTGAAGAAGATAACCACATCGCCGGGCTTTATGGTGCCGTCGACGGTGGCGTTGTTGATAGGCTTGATGAACTCGTCGGTCACGTCGTTGTCATAGCTCTCCTGCATGGCGGCAACCATGTCGGTGGCCTGTTCGCCCTTGCCTTCCACAAGCAGGTCGTAGGCTTCCTTTACGCGGTCCCAGCGTTTGTCGCGGTCCATTGCGTAGTAGCGGCCGATGATGGATGCAATCTTGCCGGTGGTTTTGTCGCAGTGCTCTGTGAGCTGCTCTATGAAGCCTTTGCCCGAACGGGGGTCGGTGTCACGGCCGTCCATGAAGCAGTGGAGATATACGTTCTTGAGGTCATACTCCTTGGCGATGTCGCAGAGCGCGAAGATATGCTCGAACGAGGAGTGTACGCCGCCGTTGGATGTCAGGCCCATGAAGTGCATGGACTTGCCGGTGTTCTTGGCGTAGGAGAATGCGTTCTTGATTTCGGGATTCTCAAGGATGGAACGGTCGGCGATGGCCTTGTTGATTTTCACGAGGTCCTGATAGACCACGCGGCCTGCGCCGATGTTGAGGTGACCTACCTCCGAGTTGCCCATCTGGCCGTCGGGCAGGCCGACGTTTTCGCCTGATGTCTGAAGTTCTGAGTGGGGATAGGTGGCTATGAGGTGATTCCAGAATGCGGGATGGGCCGAGAAGATGGCGTCACTTTTGGTGTGGTTGCCGATTCCCCAGCCGTCGAGGATCATCAATAATGCTTTATGTGCCATTTTTTATTGTTGGGATTATAAAGACAGAATGGTTTGTTGTTGCTGTTTCGTGTTGAAATTACGCATTATTTGTTGAGAGCGCAGTTGGTGCACTGCTGGGGCAGCTGTTTGAAGAAGTCGTTCCCCTTGTTGTCAACAAGGATGAATGCAGGGAAGTTCTCAACTTCGATTTTCCAGATGGCTTCCATGCCGAGTTCGGGATATTCCAGCAGTTCCACTTTCTTGATGGAGTTCTGAGCCAGGACGGCTGCGGGGCCGCCGATCGAGCCGAGGTAGAAGCCGCCGTTGTTCTTGCATGCGTCGGTCACCTGCTGGCTGCGGTTGCCCTTGGCAATCATGATCATCGAGCCGCCGGCTTTCTGGAACTGGTCGACGTAGGGGTCCATGCGGCCTGCTGTTGTGGGGCCGAACGAGCCGGAAGGTTTACCCACGGGCGTTTTTGCCGGACCGGCATAGTAGATGGGGTGATTCTTGAGGTATTCGGGCATGGGTTCGCCGGCATCCAGACGTTCCTTGATTTTGGCATGAGCGATGTCGCGGCCCACGATGATGGTGCCCGAAAGGCTCAGGCGGGTGGCTACGGGGAATTTGTCGAGTTCGGCAAGCACTTCGGCCATGGGGCGGTTGAGGTCAATCTTGACGGCATCGCCTTCCGATGCGTTGCGCAGCTCTTCAGGGATGAGTTCGCCGGGATTGGAGTCGAGCTTCTCGATCCACAGACCTTCCTTGTTGATTTTCGCCTTTACGTTGCGGTCGGCCGAGCAGCTTACGCCCATGCCGATGGGGCAGGATGCACCGTGACGGGGCAGACGGATCACACGGATGTCGTGGGCGAACGATTTGCCGCCGAACTGTGCGCCGAGGCCGATCTGCTCCGATGCCTTTTTCAGTTCCTTCTCCAGCTCGATGTCGCGGAATGCACGTCCGTACTCGTTGCCGGTGGTGGGGAGGTTGTCGTAATATTTGATGGAGGCCTTTTTGACTGTCTCAAGGTTCTTTTCAGCCGATGTGCCGCCGATTACGAATGCGATGTGGTAGGGGGGACAGGCTGCTGTGCCGAGGCTCTTCATTTTCTCTACGAGGAACGGCACGAGGGTCTTGGGGTTGATTATGGCCTTTGTCTCCTGATAGAGGTAGGTCTTGTTGGCGGAGCCGCCGCCTTTTGCCACGAACACGAAGTGATATTCGTTGCCTTCGGAAGCGTGGATGTCGATCTGCGCGGGGAGATTGCAGCCGGTGTTCACCTCGTCATACATGGTGAGGGGAGCGTTCTGGGAGTAGCGGAGATTGTCGGTGGTGTAGGTGTCGTAGACGCCGCGCGAAATCTTTTCGGCATCGTCGCATCCGGTGAACACCATCTGGCCCTTTTCGCCGTGCACGATGGCTGTTCCGGTGTCCTGACAGAAGGGGAGCACACCCTTGGCTGCTATCTCGGCGTTACGCAGCATGGTGAGGGCCACGTATTTGTCGTTTGCCGAAGCTTCGGGGTCGTGCAGTATGTTGGCCACCATCTGATTGTGCTCGCGGCGCAGCATGAACGAATTGTCGTGTGTGGCCTGACGGGCTAAAACTGTGAGAGCCTCGGGGTCAACGACCAGAAATTCATGGCCGCCCCAGTTTTCGGTTCTTACGTAATCTGATGTGAGGTGGTAATACTCGGTAGTGTCGGGACCGAGGGGGAACATTTCCTGATAGTGAAACGGTTTAGTTGCCATATTCAACGTGTTTATTGATGTTTTTTGAGTTCAAATAGCTGCCCTGCGGCAGGGATGTTTCCCCCAGCCGTAGGTACATGCAAAGATACAAAAATTTTTTGACAAATACTTCTGCTGTAAGGACCGTTGCTTCAACCCGCAACGTATCGGTGCGCGCGCGTCAGGGCTGCGGTGTGTAGTCGGCGGCAATATCTTCTACCCGCATCGGGCACAGCATGGTGCCGTAGCGGCGCGATTCCTTGGTGGAAGCGGCTCTGTAGTCGCCGTTTTTAATCTTTTCCGTCAGTTTCGGGTCATCGGCGAAAAATTTAGAGAGCCATTCTTCCATTTTATCACGTTTCCGGTTGAATTTGAAAAACACCGGGCATGGGTCGCCTTTTTTCCAGAAATTATAGAACGTGTTGTAACCGTAGCCAGAGCTGGCCGGCGACATGTTTATGCGTTCCTTCGACACATCGATGCCCCCGGCATAAATCCATACGCTCACATTTTCGCCGGGGGAGAAGAGTACGAACCATTTTTTAAACTCTTCGAGTTTGTCCACGTTCTTTTCGTAATTCACCTCCCTGCGGTCGGCATACACCATGAGGTGCCGGTTTTCAGGGGTGTCCTTGTGCCATAGGGTGAGGGATGCGACATCGTCCGATTTGATTTTGATTTTTTTGTTGTCAGCTTTTATCTTGAACTCTTCCATGGTGCCGGCCGGCACTTCCACTTCCACGTCGGTATAGACGGTGCCGTCCTTCATTTCAACATTTCCCCTGGCTTTGGGTGCGGCTGTCAGTATCAGCGGAAATAACAACAGAATGGATGTGATCCAGAATTTAATGATCGGTTTCATAATCTTGCGCGTTATTGTGTGTTTGAAATAATGATTGTTAAACGTGTCGAAACATTAAGGCATTATATACTTGTATTTCTGCAAAAATACGAATAAGTAGATTGCAAAACCAAATTTATTTTGGGCTTTGCCGAGCGGAAGTATTTAAGACGCAGTCAAAAAACACGAATTTTGAGCGATAGATGATATTAATATCCGTAATAATTGGAAAAAACAATCATCCCTCCGGAATGCAGTCGAGGCTTTCCGAAGGGACGGTATAATTAATAGTAAGTCTTGTGAGGAGGGAAGACCGGGTTATTTCTGCACGGCGGGAGCGGTGCGGGTGAAGTTGAGGTCACGGTCATTGATTTCGCAGCTCATGAGGTTGTTGTTGATTTTGATGTCCTCGATTTCAGTGAGGTCGAAAAATGCGTTCTGGGCGGCGCGGTTTATCTGTTGTGTGGCCAATACGGTTGCATTTGGTTTCAGTTTGGCCATTACCGGCTCCGAATCGCCCGTGGCGATGTTATAGTTGAGCTGCACGGCATCGGGGTCGACGGCGATGCTCAGCGATGTGGCGTCGAGATTGACAGTGATGTCGTCGGCATCCTTAATCTGATATGCGCCGGTGATGGTGGCTGTGCCGGAAGCGGTGATTGTTATGGGCGATACGAGCGAATCGTTGGCCTGCATGCTGTTGTCAACGGTGATCAGGGCCGTAAGGGTTACGGTGCCCTCATATTGTGTGTTGCCACTGGTGAAACTCATCACGCGCACCATCGAAGCGGTGGCCGCTCCGGAATCGAGCACCCGTTCGGGGTTGCTCGTCCAAGTGCCCTGCACCGATTCCGACAGTTTGGCTTTGGAGTCGCACGAGGTGACAATGGCCGAGCAGATTCCCAGACTTGCAATAGCGATTAAAAATTTTTTCATGTGTTCAGAGTATTATGTGGAGGATTTAAATATCGGAATAGTGATTGTTTAGCGAAATTTAATGTTTTACAACTGAATCGGCGGCAGCTGATGCCCGATGCTATAAAAATTAAAAACAGCCGGCCTGCAAAAGATTAAATATGCTTAAAATTATCGCCTTTTATCATTATAACACGCACAATCGGCTTCGGTTCACCATGTGCGTTGTTAAATTTCAACGTATTGCCCTGCCGGGAGCAGGTGACAGAAGTTGGTGAAATGAGGTGTAATTGTTAACTTTGTCCGGCTGTCCGCATCTGTATAGCGATGTGAAAAGTAATTCTGTTATTTTTTTCCTTAAATTTAATCTTGACCATGACTGCCACACCTCGGCCGGAAACACAATCTACATCAAGAAAACTGAAACTCGGGTTACTGCCCAGAATCCTGATTGCCATCGCCCTTGGAGTAGGGGTGGGTTGGATTGCACCTGAATGGGCGGCCAGAACAATGGCTACGTTCAACTCCATATTCGGCGAGTTCCTTGGCTTCTGCATCCCGCTGATTATAGTGGGATTCGTGGCGCCGGCCATAGCCGACATAGGCGCACGGGCCGGCAAAATGCTCGTGGCCACCGTACTGCTGGCTTATTTTTTCACCATGCTGGCCGGTGTCATATCCTATTTCACCGGTGTGTGGCTGTTCCCGTCGATGATCGAGCCTGCGGAGTATGTGGCCTCGGCCACGGGCGCTCCTGCCGTCACACCATATTTCACAATCAGCATGCCGCCGCTGCTGTGTGTGATGTCGGCGCTTGTGTCGGCGTTCATAATCGGTCTGGGGGCGGCGTTCCTCACCACCGGCACCATCAAATCGCTGCTCGATGAGTTGCGGCAGATTATAAACATGGTGATCAGGAATGTGATTATCCCCCTGTTGCCCGTCTACATCTTCGGCATATTCCTGAACATGACCTATACAGGTGAGGTGGCCTCCATACTGAGCACTTTCATGAAGATAATACTGGTGATTTTCGGGCTGCATGTGTTCATCCTTGTGTTCCAGTATGCAATAGCAGCATTGTTCTCCTCCGGCAGCCGCAACCCGTTCAGGCTGCTGTGGGGCATGATGCCTGCGTATTTCACGGCTCTGGGCACCCAGTCGTCGGCCGCAACCATCCCTGTCACACTTGAACGTACCATTGCCATGGGTGTGGACAAGGATGTGGCCGGATTCACAGTGCCGTTGTGTGCCACCGTGCACATGTCGGGGAGCACACTGAAACTTGTGGCCTGCGCCCTTGCGTTGATGATGACCCACGGGATGCCTTATGATTTCGGGATGTTCGCAGGTTTCATAGCAATGCTTGGCATCACCATAATTGCCGCGCCCGGAGTGCCCGGAGGCGCTGTGATGGCTGCGCTTGGCCTTTTCTCGTCGATGCTTGGCTTCAGCGAGGCCGACTGTGCGCTGATGATTGCGCTTTACATCGCCATGGATTCGTTCGGAACGGCATGTAATGTCACCGGCGACGGTGCCATCTCGATAATCATCGGCCGCTTTTTCGGCCGGAGAAACCACGAAGCAGCAGCGTGAATCCCTTTTGTCTTTTCAACAACAATATGTTATGGCAAAAATCACAGTACATGCCACGGAAGTCAATATTATAAAAGTAAGAGGCGAAGACTATATCTGCCTGACAGATATGTTACGTGCCAAAGACGGAGATTTTTTCATAACCGATTGGCTGCGTAACCGCAACACTCTTGAATACATCGGCATTTGGGAGAAAGTGTATAATCCCGATTTTAATTATGGCGAATTCGCCATAATTAGAAATCAGTCAGGCCTCAATAGTTTCAAAATAAGTGTCAAGGAATTTGTTGCATGAACCAATGCGATTTGTCTTCAGGCAAAAGCAGGCAGATATGGAGGCACATATGCTCATAAAGATATCGCCTTTGAGTTTGCCATGTGGATTAGTCCGGAATTCAAAATCTATATCGTCAAGGAATTTCAGCGGCTCAAGACGGAGGAACAGCGGTTGTTGGGTTGGTCGGCGAAACGCGAGCTGTCGAAAATCAACTACCGCATACACACCGATGCCATAAAGCAGAACCTTGTCCCTGCGGAGGTTACTCCGGCACAGGCGAGCGTCATCTACGCCAATGAAGCAGATGTGCTGAATGTGGCGATGTTTGGTGTAACGGCAAAGCAATGGCGCGAAGCCAATCCCGAACTCAAAGGGAACATCCGCGATTACGCCTCGATTAACGAGCTTATCTGCCTGTCAAATATGGAACCTCAATGCGGTTTTCATCGAGCAGGGCATCGCTCAGAGTGAGCGGCTTGTGAAACTGAATCAGATTGCCATTCATCAGATGAGCGTGCTGGAAAGCGGCGGTAACGACAGGAAATTGTTGAAGGAATGCTAAGAAGTTTATTCTTACAATATTACGATATCAAAACTGATGCCTTATGGGAATGATTGAAATTGGTCCGCGAGACGAATTAAAAAAACTATACAACAAACCTGCAAACAGAAAATTAAAATACTGTGCTGTTGTTGCCATCTCAGTCACCATAGCACTCATGCTGGCTATGTTGATTTGTATGGAGCAACTGTCTTACAGGAGTTTATTGCTTATGAGAGGTTTCGCTGGTCTTTTCGCAATTGTCTTCGTTGTTTTATATGGAGTGCTTGTGTATCGTGTAAACAGAGAATATATCAACAGTAAAAGATGAACCAATAATGGTACAAAAAGAGGAGAAATGAGCCTTGAAACGCTGATTCTATGGCTATAACATGGGCTATAGCAGAAATTTATTTATTTTTGCAAAGTCCCAAGGGAAATGGATGCCGACAAACCTTTTCACAGCACGGATTGTAGATGGACAAATATTTTGAACCAATCAATAAATTATATCTTTCACAGCCTTTTACCGAAATGGGCGATGAAGGCAATCTGAAAAAATGTTTGCAAATTGCCAGAGCTTATACTTTGGCGGAAAATGCCATTGTGTCTATGGGCGATTCAATCAGGAACTGCAGCTACTGCTTTTTTGGCGGACTGGCGGATGTGCTTGGCCTGTCAGCAGAGGAGCGTTGTCCTACAATCCCATCACTTTATGAGGAGTTCATCTTTAAAAGAGCCTGTCAGGAAGACCTCATGCTTCGTCATGCCCATGAGCTTGCCTACATACACTTCACTGAAAAGAAAACGCCCGAAGAAAGGAGATGTTACATACTGAGCGATAGTCTCCGTATGCTTGATAAAAACGGAGTCTGGCGTACTATAAGGCATCGCATGTTCTCGCTTGCAGGAACGATTGATGGCTGTTATTGGCTGAATATGTGTGTATACACACTGTGTAATGACAATCAGGATAAACCCAAAATCGTCAATACACGCACCGGGGAGTGCCGCGTATTGACGAATGATGATTATGTAAACCTTCTTTCTGCTCGTGAAATAGCAGTATTGAAACTCATCAACAATGGCCTCCAAAGCAAAGAGATTGCAGAGCGACTATATATCAGCGTCAATACAGTTCACAGACATCGCCAGAACATAATGACGAAACTTAAAGTAGGCAATGCCATTGAAGCATGCAAGGTTGCAAGAGCAATGGGATTAATCGCCTAAACGGAAGTCACCCACGTTGTCGGTTGACAGTGAAAGCTCGCTGAACTCGCTTATACATTCTCCTTTGACAGGAGCTTGCGAGCATATCCCGAGATACAGCTTTGCAGGATAATCGTTTTTGTATAGCCGTACCATTTGCCACTCCTTGCCATCGAGTGAATAATAACTGGCTATGGTATGTGTATCGGATGAGATTTTATAGTAGATGTTGTCTTGATCTATAACCTCATGGTTATTATCATCCGATGTGCCGACCGTCCGCACAGTTACCACACGGTGTTTTCCACGCTCGTCCTGCTCAAAACAGAATTTCTGCCAGAGAGTGTCATTTGCCACGACCATCAGATTGGCGGCATTATACAGGCCGTCTTTTGTAAAACCGGGCTTGACACGCCCCTGGAAAGTAAATGGCTTGGTGTTGTCAATTTCTGTCAGCAAAATTTTAGCTGTCGATTTTGTTAATTTGCCCTCGTTTGGATCTATGAACAGGTCTGTGCCTTCGGGTGCTATGAAGCGCACCACTGAATCTGTCTGGACCACCTGTTTGACCGCATCATTAATCATTTTTGTAAAGTGGATGCCACACAGATTCACATCGCAGTCCTGAATTTCAAAAGCAGGCTCGTATGAGTTTCCTTTTGCCTCCTCCGATGATGGAGCACAAGCTGTCAGACTAAAGACAGCCAACGCCGAAACCATAAAATTTTTAGAATTCATATGAAACATTTTTTTGATAATGATGACGCAAAATTACCGCCTGCGAAGTTTTTCCGCAATAGTTAATTTTAACCAAAATGAGGCCTGATTGGTAATGACAGACAAGCCAAAGGGCTGTCGTGGTTCGCATCGTCACAGTGCCATGCGCCGACAGCTTTCTGCTGTCTGTTATGTATCTTTATGTCATTCATAGAGCCATACAAAACAGGCAGATAACTCCGGCTGAGGTGTCGGGGGATGGCTCGTATTACATGGAATGTCGGACGGAATCCATTGTGTAGTTTAAAATCCGATTTTTTTCGCTGTATGTCAGCGGAAATGTGTAGCTTTGCGTATGGCATACAGCCATATCTGACACAATGGAAAAGATTACAGTTTAGAATACCGAAATAGCAGTTGTATAATACAACGAGGAGGATTATATCAGCCTGACAGACATAGCTTGCAGCCAAAAGCAGGAGTATATAATCTTCCGTTAGTTGAGCCTTAAAAGCACTATAGAGTAGCTCGGGGAATGGGAAATGCTCTATAATCCCGATTTTAATTGTACCGAATTCGGTACAATTAAAAATGCCGCTGGAAACAACAACTTTGTATTATCCGTAAAAACGTGGCTCGAACGGACAAATGCCATAGGCATTCGTTCAAAAACCGGTCGTTATGGCGGCACATACTATCAAGCAGGGCATCCCTCAGAGTGAGCGGCTTGTGAAACTGAATCAGATTGCCATCCATCAGATGAGCATACTGGAAAACAGTGGTAACGACAGGAAATTTCTGAAATGAAAAATGTAAGCATTATGAGAAACATTTTGTTGATTTTGTGCATCACAATTATGCCAATGCATATAATGGCTGATTCACAAGACACAATTATTGGCCGGCGGTTGAAGTCTTTTGACCTTTCAGCATTCTGCTCATATAATAGCTTTCATCCGAGCGAATATCTTACAGATAACAATTGGGATATTCTTTGTGCTTTTGTTCAGTCGGGTCCTGCCGCCAAATTGGATACTCTTGGCATTCCTTATAACAATAGCCAACTTAGATTGCTTGAAGTTGGCGATTTGTTGATGTGCAATAACGGAAATTACACTACAACAATGCACATTTTCGGGAAAAGTGAGACACAACAAATACGCTGCCAGTCAAAAGTGTTTGCCGACAGCATTTTCCCTATAATTGAGCCCGAAATCAAAGAACTGATTTCTACCTGCGAGCATGCCGGGTACTCAAGACAGATTTATAGCCTTGTTTTCTCATATCTCCTCGACACTTATATATGGGACGAAGAGCGGTTGGGATCGCCAATAAGTTGTGAAGACCATGGGACATGGACAGGTGCTTATTGGGCGATGTATGAGAGTCGGAACCATGATAAAATAGGGACTAACGGCTATGGTCCATTGATGCAGAACTGGACTGATAACTTGGGATATTGGCTCAGTTCAAAAAAGATGATAGCATTTGCAAAAGAATTGATGCAAACTAATGGAGACCGCATTGAGAACCGAGATATAACACAATCCATCGCAGGTTGGGGTCTTACAGATGAAAAAGGGAATATTCTAATACCTGTGATGCACAAAAATAACGGCGATGATATTGACAGACTATGCAAGAGCATTACGGACAGGCTTAGTAATGGAGTGAAGCAATATTGTATATCATGGGTTCCTGCTCACAACATTTCTTCCTCGAAACTGGGTCAAATCATATTTTATCATGAGGTGATGTGGGATTTGCTTGATATTCTTGAATCAAAGGGCATTATCTCAATGCCGGCAATTTTGAAAGGCGCAGAAGTCGGAAAAGAGCACTTTGGTGACATCTGTTTCATTGTCTTGGATTCCGCTGCTGTGTGAATTTCAATTAAGCGATGGGCGGTTATCGCCTTGCACTTTTGCAGTGTCAGTGGAGAATGAATGAGCGGTCGATTAGGGCGTTTCTTCGTGAGTGAAGCGCCTTAAGGCGATAAACGACGATGCTATGAATTTGCAAGATAGCTGTCAGGGAAAAATAAAAATATGTGTGTTCATGTCTGAAAACTTTAAAATCGTAGAAATCAAAAGCAACAAAAAAAGATTTCTACAGCTTTTACTCATCGGCGATGAATCGGAAACGATGATTGACCGCTATCTTCACCATGGCAATCTATACGCAGGTATATTAAACGGCGTCCCAATTACAGTGTGCGTGGCTTTGACTATTGATGACACAACGGTTGAGATTAAGAACCTTGCAGTCAGTCCGTATTTTCAACGTCGGGGTTTCGGTCGCCGAATGCTTGAACACGTAGAAAAATTGAATACCAACAAATCCATTATCCTTGGCACAGGAGAAACACCATCGACTCTTCGTTTTTATGAAAAGTGCGGTTACCGTTATTCTCACCGTGTCCCCAATTTTTTCACAAATAACTATAGCAATCCTATTATCGAAGAGGGAGTGCTCCTCCGCGATATGATTTATCTAAAGAAAAAATGACATCTGGTTATATTGAAATCGCAGTGCCATGCGCCGACCGCTTGCCGCTGCTCGGATTGTAGTGCGGCGCGTGTGCATGACGCTTTTTATGTGAGCGGCTGGGTTGGCGGTTGTTTCAGCGTCAGCTTTCGCCGATCATGGCGAGGAACTGGTTCTCGTCAATTACGGGGATGCCGAGAGTCTGGGCTTTCTCGCGTTTGGCAGGTCCCATGTTCTCGCCTGCAAGCACATAATCGGTCTTTTTCGAGATTGAGCCGACATTCTTGCCTCCGTTGCGCTCAATCAGCTCCTTGTATTCGTCGCGGCTGTGGCGGGAGAATGTACCGGAGATGACAAACGATTTCCCTTCGAGCAGGTCGGTGCGGCCTTCGGTCGATTCGGCCGGCATGGCCATCTGCAGCCCGGCGTTGCGCAGCCGCTCTATGATGTCGCGGTTTATCGGGTTGGCAAAATACTCCACAACGTTCTCCGCGATGCGCGGACCGATGTCCTTCGTGGCGGCGAGCTGATCACACGTGGCGTTCATGAGTGTGTCAATGTCGGGAAACGCCTTCGCCACTTTCTTCGCTACCGTGTCGCCGACAAACGGGATGGATAGCGCATAGACAACGCGGTCGAACGGCACGCTTTTCGAGGCTTCCAGTCCCTCCATCACACGTTCCGCCGAACGGGGCCCGAAACCGTCGAGTTTCAGCAGTTTGTCGGTGGTGAGGTCGTAAAGGTCGGCGATGTTACGGATAAGGCGGTTGTGAAACAGCTGTTCCACGGTTTCTTCGCCGATACCTTCAATGTTCATCATCTTTCGGCCTACGAAGTGCTCTACACGGCCTGCCAGCTGCGGCGGGCATCCGAATTTATTGGGGCATTGCCATGCAGCCTCACCCTCAACCCTGACGAGCGGTGTGCCGCATGCCGGACAATGGCTTACGAACCGCACCGGTTCTGCGCCGGGTTCACGCTGGCTCACGTCCACTCCGGTTATCTTGGGTATGATTTCTCCACCTTTCTCAACATAGAGCATATCGTGCTTATGGATGCCGAGGGTGTTGATTATATCCTCGTTGTGCAGCGATGCGCGTTTCACCACAGTTCCCGACAGAAGCACCGGGTCGAGATTGGCCACGGGTGTCACCACACCCATGCGTCCGACTTCGAACGACACATGCTGCAGGCGCGTCAGGGCGCGTTCCGCCTGGAATTTATAGGCTATGGCCCAGCGGGGCGATTTTGAAGTGTAGCCAAGGTTGAGCTGCTGGCGGAGCGAGTTGACTTTGAACACGAGGCCGTCGGTGGCCACGGGGAGGGCGCTGCGCTCGGCGTCCCATTTGTTTATGAAGCTGTCCACGCTGTCGATGCCGTGCAGCAGGGTCATGATGTCCGACACCTTGAATCCCCATGAGCGGGCTGCCTGCATGTTGTCGTAATGGTTGTCGGCGGGGAGGTCCGGACCGATGAGATAATAGAAATATGCATCGAGTCCGCGGCGCGCCACTTCGCGCGAGCTGAGTGTTTTCAGCGTTCCGGAGGCGGCGTTGCGCGGATTGGCGAACAGAGGCTCCTCGTTGAACTCCCTTTCGCGGTTGAGCCGCTCGAAGGCGCTCCAAGGCATGAGCACTTCGCCTCGTATCTCAAAAAAATCGGGCCATCCGCTTCCTTGCAGCTGCAGAGGGATGCTCCGTATGGTCTTTATGTTCTCGGTCACCACGTCGCCGCGTTCGCCGTCGCCGCGTGTGACGGCGCGCACCAACCGTCCATGCTCATAGATGAGCGATATCGAAGTGCCGTCGAATTTCATTTCACCCACAATGTCGAAGTCCTCGCCGCCCAGAGCGGAGCGCACGCGGTCAAACCATTCGTCCACCTCCTCGATGCTGTAGGTGTTGGACAGCGACAGCATGGGGTGAATGTGTTTCACCTGTTCGAAGCCTTCGGTGAGGTCGCTCCCCACGCGGTGTGTGGGCGACAGCGGGTCGTCCATGTCGGGATGCTCCGCTTCCAGGGCCTCAAGTTCCTTCATGAGCATGTCGAAATCCTGGTCTGATATTTCAGGCGCGTTCAGCACATAATAGTTGTGGTTGTGCCGGTTTAGTTCGTCGCGGAGGTCGAGGATACGTTGCTGGTGGGGTGTCATGTCAATGGCTGTGTTATAAAGGGGGACGGGGAACTATGAGTTCATTTTCAGGTGGTTGAGCGCGCGCAACACATTGCAGAGCGATGCGCTCCAGTATGCGCGGAAGTCATCACGCACAGCCATCAGGGCGGTTACGAGAGTCTCGTCGGTGGCCTCACGGGCCGTGTTTATGAAGTTGTAGAGCACCTGAAAAATGTCTGCCAGACCTTCCGAGATGCTGGCCGCCACCGGAGTGTCGGAATACTTCATGTCCTCCTCGAACACTTCCAGGTACATGTCGTCCTCGCCGAAGAGGGTCTCCATGTTGCGGCGTACGGCATCATAATAGTCTTCTTCAAGCACATTGTCGATGTACGGCTCGGTATATTCGGGCGTGTCGATGGTGAGGTCGGTGGCAGCGATGTAGATGCGCGGCAACAGGCGCAGCATCCGGTCGGTGAATTCTTCGCGTGTTGATTCGCGGGTATTCTCCACTGCCACGCAGAACTCGTTGCACAGACCTATGAATGCAATGGAGTTGGTGTTGATTCTGCTGTTCATATGACATATGCCGGAATTGATGCAATCCGGCGGTGAATCGGATTATTTGTACAGATTACGGGAGAGGATATAATTATATACCTTTTCGGGGAGCAGATTGTTCGCCGGAAGGCCGGCGGCTATTGCACGGCGTATCTCAGTGCTCGACACATCGAAGGTGGGCAGGCTGTTGTCGCACACCTCACATTCGTAGCCCGGACGTGGATAGACAATGGGACTGAACCGGGCGAGAATTTCATCATGGTTCTTCCATTTGTCGAAAATCAGCATGTTGTCAGCCCCGATCATGAGCCTGAACTTGTGCTGGGGAAAGTCGTGCGACAGTTTCGTGAGGGTATCGATGGTGTAGGATGGCCGCGGCATGGACAGTTCCACATCGCATGCATGCAGTGCGGGATGTCTCTCCACGGCCAGCTGCAGCATGGCCCAGCGGTCGGCGTCGGAGATAAGTTCCTCCGGATGTTCCTTCAGGGGGTTGGCCGGCGAGAGTGTGAGCCACACACTGTCCACGGCGCCTGAATCGGCCACGGCCTGAGCCAGGCGGATATGACCGTTGTGCACCGGATTGAACGAGCCGCCGAAAATTCCTATGGTCGCCACTTCGCGTTGGTGATGGGGGATAGGAGAGAATCAGTTGTTGATAAAGCCGGAAATAAGGCTTTCCACCTCCCCGATGGCTTCAGGGAGGGTGTTGTTGACAACCACATGGTCGTAGTCGCCCTGGAAGCCAAGCTCGAATGCGGCACGGCCCACGCGCTGCTCAATCTCCTCCTCCGAGTCGCTGCCACGGCCACGCAGGCGGTTGCGGAGCTCGTCGATGCTGGGTGGCGCGATGAAAATGCTGATGGCATCGCTGCCGAACTGGCGCTTGACGTTGACACCGCCCTTTACGTCGATGTCGAGAATCACGTTGTGGCCGCTGTCCACGCGGTTCTGAATCTCGCTGCGCAGGGTGCCGTAGAAGCGGCCGGGGTAAACCTGCTCGTACTCCACAAACGCACCTTCGGCAATGAGGTCCTTGAACTGGCGGTCGGACAGGAAGTGGTAGCTCACGCCGTCAACCTCGCCTTCGCGCGGTTTGCGGTTGGTGGCCGATACGGAGAACTGCAGGTCGAGTTCGCCACGGTCCATGATGTCGCCGATGATTGTTGATTTGCCGCAGCCCGAAGGAGCGGAGATTATGATGAGTTTGCCTTTTTTCATTGTGTAAGAGGGGTGGAATAAGATGTTGTCTTGTTTGATTTCAAAGAGCGTTGAGCACCTGTTCCTTTATCTGCTCAAGCTCGTCCTTCATTTTTACCACGAGAATCTGCATTTCGGCATGGTTGCTCTTTGAACCGAGGGTGTTGATTTCGCGTCCCATCTCCTGCGAGATGAATCCGAGCTTCTTCCCTTGTCCGCTCGCGCCGCGCAACGTCTCCATGAAGTAGTCGAGGTGCTGACGCAGGCGCTGTTTTTCCTCGTTGATGTCAAGTTTTTCGATGTAGAAAATCATCTCCTGCTCCAGGCGGCTCTTCTCGTATTCCACTTTTGGGATGGATGCCAGGCCGTCCTCTATGCGGGCGCGGATGCGGGTGAGGCGTTCTGCCTCATAAAGGGGCACCTGCTGAAGGAGGTCGCTGATGCGGCTGATGCGAGTGGTGAAGAATTCCTCGAGTTTGCGGCCCTCCACAGCCCGGTATTCCGAGAGTGCTCGTGCGGCTGCGGCTGCACCCTTGAGAATTTCATCGCGTTCGGTCTCGTCCACTTCGCTTGCCGATTCGCTTTTCACTGTGTCGGGGAAGCGGAGCAGCACGCCATACCAGTCGTCGGGCATGGGAATGCCGAGTTCGGCCGATGCGTGCTCAATCTGAGCCTTGTAGGCTTTGAGAACCGGAATGTTAAGCTGCACGGCGCTTTCAGAGCCGGTGGTCTCCATATACATGTTGAATTCGGCCTTGCCGCGTTCGAGGATTGGTGCTATTACGTTGCGGATGTCTGCTTCGATGGCACGGTAACCGGTGGGGATGCGTGTTGACAGATCGAGCTGCTTGCTGTTGAGCGATTTTATTTCAAATATGAATTTTTTGGATGGCAGCTCCACAACGGCGCTCCCGAATCCTGTCATTGATAGAACCATTGCTGCAGGAAGAAGTGGTTTGGATATTGAAGAAATCTCATGAAGCCATTTAAGAAAAAGTTTAAATGACTTCATTATTTTATGTAGGCAAATTTAGTGAAAAACATCTTAATCAGTCAATATTCCCGATAAATTTTTCGAACGCTTCGGCGGTTGTGAACACCACAGCATCCATGCCGGCACGGCGTGCGCCCTCCACGTTCACGGCCTTGTCGTCGACGAACAGGCATTCCGCAGGATTGAGCGAATATCTGTCGCACAAGCGCAGGTAAATGTCCCTGTCGGGTTTGATGATGTGTTCTTCCGATGAAATGACGCGGCCGTCGAGCAGCTTGAAAATGGGATACCGGTCAATCACCTTGTAAACCTCGCTGCTCCAGTTGGTAAGGCCGAACAGACGCAGTCCGTGTGCTTTCAGCTGTTCAAGCAGAGGTTGCATCCCCGGCATCTGGCCTATGACAAATTCCTGGTAACGGTCGCGGAACATGCCGAGTTCGCGTGCGAATTCAGGATGGGCTTTCTGTTCCTCGGCTATGAGCTGGGCAAACGGAATGTCCTCAAGGTCGCAGCGGTCGGTGAACGCCTGGCTGAGATACAGGTCGCAGAACTGCTGTTTGCGTGCCTCATCTCCCGCAGGGAAAAAGGTGTCGATTACAGGGAGGAAATCGTAGTCTACAAGCACGCGGCCGAAATCGAGAATTATGTTTTTTATCATTGTGTCGGATGGGTGGTTAATGGAAGACCAAAATTAACAAAATTCATGCGAATTTGAAAAATTACCCCTACCTTTGCGTCCGGAATATACTTATTAATAGATACAGGATACTGACATGCCAACCATACTCAATATAGAAACCTCAACTGAGGTCTGTTCTGTGGCGCTGACCTCCGAAGGTGCCATTCTGGAGCATTTCGAGGAGACGCAGGGACGCAATCATGCCGTGCTGCTCAGCGGGTTCATCAAAGGGTGTCTCGACCATCTTCGGCGGCACGAGATGAAGCTCGATGCCGTGGCCGTTTCGCTGGGCCCGGGGAGCTATACCGGCCTGCGCATCGGTCTGAGCGAGGCCAAAGGGCTTGCCTATGCGCTGGATGTGCCTCTGATAGGGATAGATACACTCAAACTGATGTCGGTGCATGTCATGTTTAACGTGGAGGATATGGAGCCGGATGTGCTTTTCGCCCCGATGATCGATGCACGCCGAATGGAGGTGTACACCGCCGTCTACGATCTGCCGCTCAACACTCTGGTGCCTCCCACGCCGTTGATTCTTGAAGCCGATTCCTACGGTAAATGGCTTGAAAGGGGAGAGGTGCTGTTTTTCGGAAACGGAAGCGACAAGGCCCGTGAAGTGATTATGCATCCCAACGCACGGTTTATTGACGGTGTGGTGCCTCTGGCCACGGATATGCTTCCGTTGGCCGACCAGGCTTTCCGCAACGGCGACTTCCTCGACCTGGCATACTCAACCCCCACTTATCTTAAAGATTTCCAGGCTACAAAACCAAAGAAATTGTTCTGAATCAGCATCGCCTTAGCCTAAAATCAGGGCCGAACCTAAAATCCTGTGCCTTTGCTCGGCATAGATGTAATCCATTAAGTAGTAGGGACATGCCTTTGGCATGTGAATCAGGCAAGTGCTAAATAATCAGTGGGCCTAAATTTTTTCTCTAAAAAACTAAGAAATTAGTTTGCAAAACTAGATTATTAGTTATAAATTTGCGGTGTCAACTAATTCAATAGTTGGCGCCGCTTGCTTTTTAGCTAAGTTAGCTATAATAGCTACAATAGCTATTTTAGCTATCATAGCAACCAACCATAAAGATAACCATAAACAAAAACAATGAAGGCAGGAAGAAAACCCCAGTTGATTACCGACCGCGAACGCGGGCTGCTCGAGATGTTGTGGCAGCACGGACCGCTGTTCGTGAGGGAGATGGTGGAACATTGTCCCGAACCCAAGCTGCATTTCAACACCATCGCCACCACAGTCAGGGTGCTGGAGGAGAAGGGCTATGTCGGGCACGAAGTGGTGGGCGGTTCTCACCGTTTTTTTGCCATCGCCAGGAAAAAGGATTTCCGCGACCGTACGCTGGCCAATGTAATACGTGATTATTTCGACAACTCCTATCGCAATGTGGTGTCGGCGTTGGTTGAGGAGGAGAAAATCTCGGCGGAGGAACTGAAAGAGATTCTCGCCATCATAGAAAACAAAAACAGAAAATAATCTATCCTATGGGAAGCGTGTTTGCCTATTCGTTGTGCAGCAGTGTGCTGCTGGCGTCGCTGTATCTGGTTTACAAATGGCTTATGGCCGGCGAAAACCAGCATGCGTGCAACCGCGTGGCACTCCTGAGCATGCTGGCCGCCTCGGTCGTGATGCCTGCACTGCTGCCTGCGATGCGCGGTTTTATCGCGGCTCCGGATGTGGTGTCGGGCGAGGCTGTGGCCGAGGCAGGATGGGTTGTAGGTGTCGTCGGGATGCCTCGACCGGAACCTGCATCCAACTGGCTCAGAATCCTTGTTATTCTGTATGCCGTAGGCGTTGGAGCAGGATTGTTGCTGACCCTGTGGCGTGTGGCGCGCTTGTGGAGGATTGTCGCTGCCGGCGAAAAGCACCCTATGGAAAGGTTTACGCTTGTGCTTACCTCCGACACGCGTGTGGCGCCGTTCAGCTGGATAAGGTATGTGGTGATGCCGCGTGAGGATTATGAAAAATGGGGCGGCGTCGTGCTGATGCACGAAATGCGCCATCTGCACCTGCGCCATTGGATTGACCTCCTGTTTGCCGAACTGGTGGCCGTGTTCCAGTGGTATAATCCGGCCGGATGGCTTGTGCGTGAGGAGTTGAAGACCGTTCACGAATATCAGGCGGATATGGCCGTGATTGACGGCGGTGTTGAGCCGCGTCAGTATCAGATGTTGTTAATAAAGAAGGCTGTCGGCGCGAGATTCCCGTCACTTGCCAACAGCCTCAACCATAGTAAACTTAAAAAACGTGTTACCATGATGTATCAAAAAAAATCGTCGGCAGGCCGCCGTTTGCGTGCGCTTGCCCTGATTCCGGCGGCTGCAGCCGCGGTGTTAATCGTCAATCTTCCCGCCGTGGCGTCCATGCTTGAACGTGCGGACAAGGTGGCGTTCGATTCTCCGGAAAGCAAAGTTAGTGAAAATGCGGCAATGTCGCAACCCTCGTCCGAGCCGCGCGAGATTACCGCTGAGGAACTGAAATCCATAGATGCGGACAACATCGCATCTATAGACATTGACAAGACAGGAGACCGTATGACGGTTCATACGAAGGATGGCGAAGCTCTGTCCGTCAGCGGCACCGAGCTGGAGGCTGCACAGCGCAATGCGTCCGTAACGGTTGTTGAAGCCGCTGCCGGCAATGATTCAGGTGCAACTGTGGTAGTAGTTGATAAAGCCGGTAGTCACCGAAGCGTGCAGACAGACATTGAGAGTCTGGGCGACATTGATGTCAATGACATAGAGAGCGTGACTGTAAATAAGGCCGACAATAAGATTGACGTCAGGCTTAAAAACGGCGAAACACGCACAGTCGAAACTTCCGGACAGATTGCAGGTGTTGACAAGGTAAAGGTTGTGTCGGTTGGTACAATCAAGAAAACTTCAGCCGAAGCCGAATCCTCCTCTTTCGCTCAGAAAGAAAAATCGCTTGCCGATAAGGGAAAAAATCTGGATGCCAAGCGGACGCTGGTCTATACGGCTGTGGAGCAGATGCCACGTTATCCCGGAGGTGAAGCAGAGATGATGAGATTCATAGGAGAACACGTAATCTATCCGAAAGAGGCAATGGATGCCGACGAGGAGGGTCGTGTTGTGGTGAAATTTGTTATTGACGCTGAAGGTAAGGTGACCGATCCGGTCGTTATGCGTGGCGTTTCGCCAAGTCTCGATGCCGAGGCCCTCAGGGTTGTCGGCGAGATGCCCCGCTGGGAGCCGGGACGTGCGAACGGGGAGGCGGTCAGCACCCAATATGTGCTTCCTGTAGCGTTCAAACTATCCAAAAAAACGGATGCTGTGGCGGTCAACGCCCACAAATAAGTTAAGATTTTAGATATAGAGAAGTGGCGGTGCACTGGAGATTGCTCCAGTGCACCGCTTTGTTTGTGGTCTTGGTTGATGCCGGGGCTGATTTTAGTCGCCGGCTACGGAGCGGTCAGGACGGATTGTCCATCGGCACATCTGCGTTCGGATTCACCATCAGTTCCGGCGGATTGGGGGCGTCGGCACAGTTGTAGAGCAGAACCGTAAGCGACAACGGCCCCTGAGCACCGGTGACATGGACGGCCTCGATGTCGGCCGTGGCCGACGGTCCGGTGTAGAACGAACCGTATTGGTGCTCGCGCAGATTGAGCGAGGCATATGCCTCATGCAGTCCGTGAACAATCTTCGACGAATCGAGGAAGATGAAAAGGTGTCGCGACAACAGCGCGCAGGCGGCATGGGTGAGGCTTCCGTCAGTTACCCACACCGACCCCATCTCACCAACGCCCATGCTGCTTTCAGTGACACAAGTGTCGATGGCGTGGGCGTTGTGCAGGTCGGTCAGCTTGTCTTCGCCCATGTTGCCTTCAACACCTTCGGCCGAAGAGTAGACAACATTCCTTGCCTTGTCGGTTTCAGGCTGGGATGCAAGCCATTTCACTGCATCCTCGCGTGTGGCGAACTTGACAGCACGTCCGTCGAACGATAGCAGTTCCTTGATGAAGTGTTCCACGGGATTGCACCGGAAAACATATTTCGGTACATCGGGAAGGGGATGCGGGGCAGGGCGGCCGGCTCTGATACGGGCGAGTATGTCGTTTTTTGCGTCTTTCTGGTTCATGATTCTGGAGTGGTGGGTTTATCGTCTTGTTTATTCTTTGCGGCCTCTTCCTCCGGCTGGATAACGCGGCGGTAATATTCGCGGAAAGTCTCTTTGGGCGGAATCGGGTCGTCATGCTCTTTTGCCCAGGGATTTATAGGCGATTCAAGAATGGCATCGGGAATGTGCCGCAATGCCCAGAGCCCCAGTTTCTCCGCTTTGGCGAGATTGGTGCTGTTTTTAAGAATCGGTTCGGCCAGATTCTCCTCTATGTCGTGGGTGGGCTGGCTGAAGCCGTGGCTCACCACCGGTGCGCGCCAGTAGAACACCAGCTCCGGGATGGGCACCTTGGTGGGGCAGACATCGCCGCATGATCCGCAGTGGGTGCATGAGTAGGGGAGACGGGCATATCTGTAGAGGTCGTAGCTCGGTTCGAGTACGATGCCGATCGGACCCATGTAGATGGCGTCATAGCTGATGCCGGATGTGCGGCGGAACACTGGACACGTGTTCATGCAGGCACCGCAGCGGATGCATTTGAGCACTTCCCAGTAGTCGGGCGACGTGAGCCGCTCGCTGCGTCCGTTGTCGAGGATTACAATGTGCATCTCCTGTCCCTTGCGGGGGGCGTGATAGTGCGAGGTGTACTGGGTCATGTCAAGCCCGAGGGCGCTGCGCGAGAGCAGTCGCAGGAAGAGTGGCAGATCGCTTTGGCGCGGTATGAGTTTCTCCAGTCCCATGGTTGCCACATAGAGCGGCGGCACGTTGGCGCTGATGTCGGCGTTCCCCTCGTTGGTGCACACCACAATGCCGCCGGTTTCGGCTATGGCGAAGTTGACGCCCGACATGCCTGCATCCACTTTCTCATATTTTTTTCGCATGTCGGCACGCATCACGCTGTTTAGATAATGCGGGTCGTCGATGTCGCGGTCAGAGCCGAGCGTACGGGCGAAGAGGTCGGCCACATCGCTGCGGAGCTTGTGGATGGCCGGCATCACGATGTGCGAGGGGCGCTGGTTGTCGAGCTGCTGGATTCGTTCGCCCAGATCGGCCTCATATATTTCGATGCCGTGTTTCCACATGAATTCACGCATGCCGCATTCATCCATGGTCATGCATTTGCCTTTGGTGACCACCTTGACATCGTGGCTGCGGAAGATGTCAAGGATAATCTCGTTATGTTCCTCGGCATTGCGCGCCCAGTGGATGTGGATTCCGTTGGCCTCGGCATTGGCGGCGAACTGCTCGAGATACCGGTCGAGGTTGGCAAGCGTATGGAGTTTTATCTGCGATGCCAGCTCGCGCATCTCTTCCCATTCGGGGATTGTGGATGCCACCTTGTCACGGCGCATGCGTGCTGCCCACAGGCAACGGTCGTGCATCTCGCGGTGTGCACGCTGTTTTATGAACTCGGCTCCGAGTTTTACTTGATTCACCTGCTTCATGGTTGTGCGTCTCCGTTTAAAATTTCAGTGATATAGAACATTTTGAGGTCAAGCCTGTTCTTTCGGGCCACAGTCTGCTGATGTATCATGCACGACATGTCCTGCGAAGTGACGTACTTGAAACCGTTGCGTACGTAGTCATCCACTTTGTCACGCCCCTGTTGTCCGGAACATTGCGGATCCCAGATGGCATAAGTGCCCCCGAAGCCGCAGCATTCGTCGCGCCGGGTGGCATAACCTATCTCGATACCGTCCACCAGCTTCAGAAGGTCCGCGCATTTGTCGAATGGTTTGATCATAAGTTCAGTCGGCCGGGCTTCCCGGAGATAACGAAGTGAGTGGCAGCCGTTGTGTATCGCCACACGGTAAGGAAAGCTTGGCTTGCCCGGAAGCTCGGTGACTTTGAGCACATCGTGCAGAAATTCTACAGGATCATGTACAGTCTGACGGAAATGTACCACTTCAGGTGTCTGCTCCACTTCGTTGAAATGAAATCGGAATTGATCGGTACATATTCCGGAGGGGAGCACTACATAGTCGTAGCCTTTGTCGGCAGCCATAGGTGCAATCCCTTTCTCGAGGGTGCACGCCTGTCGGGTATATCCCATGTCAAGTTCGGGCAGACCGCAACAGGCTCCGCGGTCGATGAACTCTACGTCGAGCCCGAGCTTTTTCAGCAGCCTGTAGCTGGAGATGGCAGCCTGCGGATGTATGGCATCGATATAACAGGGAACGAAGAAACCGATTTTCATGTGAGTATGTGTGTATGGGTGAAAGTGGATGTGATTGAAAAAACAGGGTTGTGATTACGATATCTAAACGATTGTTAACCCAGTTTTGTTTAATATCATATAAAATCAACCTTTTTATTAATAAAATCTCAAAACTCTTTTACTATGGGCCACCCTAACTTCCAGTATGAAAGGGACTATTCTTCGCCAAATGTTTCGCGATGGTGGATACCGGTCCTCGCCTTTGTGTTTATTTATGGTTTCGCCGTGCTTGTGGCGGTGACTGTAAAGGCTTATTCCGACAAGCCGCCGATTCCGGAAAAAGTAACCGACATGAACGGCGATGTGCTGTTTACGGGTGATGACATACGGGAGGGGCAGGCGGTGTTCCTGCGGTATGGTCTTCACGACAACGGGTCGGTGTGGGGACACGGGGCATATCTCGGTCCGGACTTTTCGGCCGATTATCTCCATCAGGTGGCTTTGGCCACCCGGCGCCTCAATCCCGACATGACGATGGATGAAATCAATGCCTTGGCCAAGGCCAACCGTTATGATGCAGGCACCGGTGTGCTGGTGATGGATGAGGCGCAGACATCGGTTTTCAACGAGGCTCCCGACTACTGGAAGAGGTATCTGAGTGATCCGGCCAACAACGGCGGACTGCAGAAGGACCTTATAACCGATCCGGTAGAACTGCATCAGCTTTCGGCCTTTTTCGCATGGTCGGCATGGGCATGTTCGGCCAACCGTCCCGGCGAGGATTATTCCTACACCAATAACTTCCCGTATGAACCGGAAATCGGTCAGGGCCCATCGGACGCGCTGACCGTATGGAGCGTGGCATCACTGTTGTTCCTGCTTATAGGTATAGGCGCATGCATGTTCTATGTGGGACGCGACAAGGAGGCTGACTGGAAAGCTGCCCAACCGCCCTTCCCGATGACTGTGCCCGACGGACATCAGCCGGCATCCATACGCGGACTGCTCAAGTTTGTGGTGATTGTGGGATTGCTGTTGCTTACACAGACACTTGTGGGAGGCGCCGTGGCTCATTACCGTGCCGACCCGGGCACGTTCTATGGCCTTGACCTCAGTACCATCTTCCCGAGTCAGCTTGTCAGGACATGGCACATCCAGCTCGCCATTCTGTGGGTTGCCACAGGGTTTGTAGTGGGTGGTCTGATCGTATCGCGCATCTTCGGCGGCAAGGAGTGGAAATCGCTCAGTAGGATGACCTATTTCCTGTTCGTGGCGTTCGGAGTGGTGATTTTCGGTTCGCTGCTGGCTGAATGGGGCGGTCTGCTCGGCCTCTGGGGAGCAGGCGACGGTTCGTTCTGGCTTGGCAGCCAGGGATGGGAATATGTCGAGATGGGCCGCGGCTTCCAGCTGCTGATGATTGTGGGATTCCTCGTATGGGCATATGTGGTGATACGCAATACGCTGCCTGCATTCAGGCTGCCGGGCAAGAGATTCCTTGCCGGATTGTTCCTCTTCTTCGCCATTTGTGTGCCCGTGTTCTATATCCCTGCCGTGTTCTTCGACGATATGACCAACTATACGGTGGTGGATACCTGGCGGTTCTGGATGATTCACCTTTGGGTGGAAGGTTTCTTCGAGGCTTTTGCCACTACGATGGTGGCTCTGGTGTTCGTGGAGATGGGTATCGTGAGCCGGGAACGTGCCATCAGGATTATAATTCTCGAGGCGATACTCACGTTCATGGGCGGCATTATCGGTACGGGTCACCACTGGTATTTCGAGGGGCAGAGCACCTTCAACATGGCCGTTTCCTCATGTTTCTCCGCACTGGAGGTCGTGCCTTTGGTTCTGTTGTGCCTTGAAGGATGGCGCTTTTACCGAATATCCCGCAACGGCGGTGCTCCGGAAGTGGGCGGGCAGCACAAATGGATTTTCAATTTCTTCATGGCTGTGGGCTTCTGGAATTTCATGGGTGCCGGAGTGTTCGGTTTCCTTATCAATATGCCGATTGTCAGCTATTTCGAGATCGGCACATATCTTACGCCGAATCACGGACATGCGGCGCTGTTCGGGGTGTTCGGATTCCTGTCCCTGGGGCTGTGCGTGTATGCCATGCGCAAGAATCTGACCGACGCGCAGTGGGCTACGGTGCGCCCATGGATCAAATGCTCGTTCTGGGGGCTTAACATCGGTCTGGCCATGATGATAGCCTTCAGTCTGCTGCCGTCCGGCTTCATTCAGCTGTGGGACGTTATCCACAACGGTTACTGGCATGCACGTTCCATCGGGTATGTCACCGGCCCGACAATGAGCATGACCGGATGGCTGCGTATGCCCGGCGATGTGGTGTTTATCCTGTTCGGAGCAGTGCCGTTCCTGATCGGGGCCTGCAAGGCATGGTGGATTAACTGGCAGGCACGCCATGCCAGCTGACAGCTGCAACCAAGACAAAATAAGCAAGAGGGTGTGTCATAATGGCCCATCTGGGTCGTCGCCTAAGGGGTTCGGGTTCCTACCATCTGAACCATTCTGACAGCACCCTCACCATCCGGTAATAAAATTGAGCGCAGTGCCAAAATATTGCATTTTGACACTGCGCCTTGTTATGTCTGTCAGTTTTGAATTCGTTTGCCAGTGGTGAAGAGGGGGAGTGGCCGTCGAAGGATTTTATTCAGGGGTGGTATCTGTATCGTCAGTTTCGTCAAGAGAGGCAGTGCCGAGGTATTCGCGCATCAGCCGCAGATCGCGGCGGCAGCGATAGTCAAGCCACAACCCGAGAGCAAGCCCGACGATGCCGCCGACGATGCCGCCGACGCGGAATCCATAGCTGTTCTCGCTGATATCGTTGAAGATGTAGATGAACATGGCTGTGAGCAGTGGAATGGCAATGCAGATGTTCAGAATCTTGAAGCGGTTGCGGAGGATGGAGAATTTTTCCACTCCTCTGATGGCCTGTACTACCGTGATGCTTTCCGGCGTAAGTTGCCACAGTTTTCGACGCAGAACCAGCATCTCTATGATACCGATGGCAAAAAATGAGCAATAGTAAATCCTGAACCAGACGGCAGGGTTGAGTATGTTGAAGAATTCGCCCGAGAGGCACAGCCCCAGGATGCAGAGTATAAGAGTGGTGCGTAGGTAATGGTTGATCCGCAGTGTTGCATGACGCGGAACCCTCAGTGGCGTGGCGGTCTTCCCCGCATCGGGGGCAAGGTCTATTGCCTGCCATTTAGCTTTCAAGTCTTCTATATGTTGCATGGTTGCGGTTGTTTTGATGTGTGGCAGATTCAGGAATTGCTCATGTCGAGAAGTTTCCGTTTACAGCGGTTGATGCGGGTGGCCACATTGTTGCGCGAGAGGCCGGTCACCTCGGCGATTTCCTGATATGGGCGTTCGTCAAGCCACATCATTATTATGGCCTTGTCGAGAGCCGGAAGCCGGTTGATCAGGGCGTAGAGTTCGCGCAGACATTCCAGCCGTTCATGGTCGGTGGAGGCCATGTTGGCCAGTGCGAGCATCTGCTCGGGGTCGACGGTGCGGGTCTCGGCGTCGTGACGGTTGTAGCGGCGGTAACAGCTTACGCATGTGTTTACTGTTATGCGGTAAAGCCATGTCGATATGGCCGATTCGCCGCGGAACTTGTCGATTGCCTGCCAGATGTTTATGCGCACCTCCTGCAGCAGATCCTTGAAATGTTCGGAATCTGTTGCATACATGTAGCACACTTTGGCAACGAGGCCGCCGTGTTCCGTCATTAATTTCCGGAATTCCTGTTCTTTTTGCGATGCGGTCATTCGGTGATGTGGGTTCAATATTGTTTGTCGCTGAAAGTGCCGTAAAGTTGCACCGCATGAAAATTCTGTGTGTTTTTGTAGTAGGGAAGGGGCTTTTATCGCGCCGCCTTGAAGTAGAGGATCACGGCGATGATGGCGTAGAGAACATTGGGAATCCACATGGCCACACGTGGCGACGTCAGGCCCGACACCGCAAACGACGAAGTGACGGTCATGAACAGGATATAGCTGAAACTGAGCACAAGTCCGATGCCGATGTTCATGCCCATGCCGCCCTTCACTTTCTTCGATGAGAGCGACATGCCGATAACGGTAAGGATAAATGCGGCGGCGCACATGGCGAAGCGTTTCTCGTACTCAATCTCGAAGGCCTTGATGTTGGCCACTCCGCGTTCTTTTTGGCGCGACACGTATTCGCGCAGCTGCGGTGAGGTGAGGGTCTCCTGGTCGTTGCGGGAAATCAGGAAGTCGCGTGGCTCGAAGGGAATCACTGTGTCAAGTTCGTTCCCCTTTTTGATTATCTCGCGGTCGCCCTGGATGTCGCGGATCATGTAGTCGCGCACTGTCCACTGGTAGAGGGTATCCCATTTGATCGACAGGGCAGTGAGGCGCGACACCAGTTTCTTGTCCTTGAACTCCTCAAGCGAGAAGCGGTAGCCGGTTTTCGTGGTGTTGTCGTAGCGGCTCATGTAGGCTATGCGCCCTGGAGCCACCTGCATCATTATGTTGTCGCCGTAATCCACACGGCGGTTGCGTACGTAGGTGTTGGTGTAGTCGATGCGTTCGGCATTGGCCGGAGGGATTATGTAGGCACCGAGAACAAACGTGCCGGCGGCGATTACGGCCGCTGAAATCATGTAGGGGCGCAACAGCCGGTGGAAACTCATGCCCGACGAGAGCATGGCGATGATCTCGGAGTTGTCGGCGAGTTTCGAGGTGAAGAATATCACCGTGATGAATGTGAACAGCGGGCTGAACTGGTTGGCGAAATAGGGGAGAAAGTTCAGAAAGTAGTCGAACACCGTGGCCTTGAGCGGTGCCTGCAGGAACGCATCGAGCTTCTCGTTGATGTCGAACATGATCACGATGGCCATGATGAGCATGATGGAGAAAACGTATGTGCCCAGGAATTTGCGTATTATGTACCAGTCGAGCAGGCTGATGGGGAGATTTTGCCTGACGGGTTCGAATGCCGGTAATTTTGGCTTCTTCATTTCTTTCTTGGCGGGGTGTTGGTCGGTGTGATGCTGCTGTCTGTTTGTGAAGGGGGAGCGCGGGTGTCAGAGGCGACGTGTCACGCGTTCCACCATGTCGGCTTTCCACTGCGGGAAGTCGCCGGCAATGATGTGGCGCCGGGCTTCGCCCACAAGCCACAGGTAGAATGCGAGGTTGTGAATGGAGGCAATCTGCATGGCAAGCAGCTCGCCGCTGATAAATAGGTGACGGAGATAAGCCTTGGTGTAAACCTGGTCCACAAAACAGTCGCTGTCGGGCTGGATGGGCGTGAAATCGTCGGCCCATTTTTTGTTGCGCATGTTCATGATGCCGTGGGGCGTGAACAGCATGCCGTTACGGCCGTTGCGGGTGGGCATCACGCAGTCCATCATGTCCACACCGCGGTCTATGGCCTCGAGGATGTTGGCCGGCGTGCCGACCCCCATGAGATAGCGCGGACGGTCGGCGGGGAGAACTTCGTTGACCACCTCGATCATTTCGTACATCTTTTCGGCCGGTTCTCCCACGGCGAGTCCGCCGATGGCGTTTCCGTCGGCACCGAGCTCGGCCACGCGGCTGGCGGCTTCGTGGCGAAGGTCGGGGAATGTGCATCCCTGCACGATGGGGAAGAAGCTCTGCTTGTGGCCATAGAGCGGCTCGGTGGAGTTGAAATGCTCCCAGCCGCGTTTAAGCCAGCGCATGGTGAGGTCGAGCGAGCGGCGCGCGTAGCTCTTGTCCGACATACCCGGAGGGCATTCGTCGAGCGCCATCATGATATCAGACCCGATTATGCGCTGGATGTCCACGGTTTTCTCGGGGGTGAACAGATGTTTCGACCCGTCGATGTGGCTGCGGAACCATGCCCCCTCCTCCGTGAGTTTGCGGTTTTCGGAAAGGGAGAACACCTGGAAGCCTCCGCTGTCGGTCAGTATCGGCTTTTCCCATCCGCCGAAACGGTGAAGTCCGCCGGCTTTATGCAGGATTTCGGTGCCCGGACGCAGATAGAGATGATAGGTGTTGCCCAGAATGATCTGTGCCTTTATGTCGTCGCGCAGTTCGCGCATGTGCACGCCTTTCATGGCGCCGCATGTGCCCACCGGCATGAAGATGGGAGTCTCTATGGTGCCGTGGTCGGTCTGTATGGTGGCTGCCCTCGCGTTTGTGCCGGGGCAGGTGGCTTGTAAAGTGAAGTTCATATGCTTTGCAAAGGTACAAAATCTCCCTGTTATTCCGAAACGTCAAGCCTGTGGTAAAACTCGGCGGCATCGGCCTGTGTGGCAAACGCAGAAACCGGCGCGATGATGCGCTGTGTCTTGCCGTTGTGGCTTATGGTGACGACGATGTTTTTGCGGAACAGTGACACGGAAATGTGGGCATCGGCGGGAGAGGTATGGATGTTCTCCGGGCGGATGGTGGAGATTGTATTGTCCGGATTGAGCCGGAGGGAGTGCTCTGTCATGTCGGCCACGGCGTCTGCATCCGAAGTGGCGGCAAACCATCCGAACATGGCCACAGCCGGAAGCACGACGAATATCAATGCAAGTGCAGTTACGGCATAGCGCCAGTCGGAAAGTCCTATGGCCAGCAACACGGCCACAGGGATGGCAGCCGTCCACCAGTAGCGCGACAGGATGCGGCCCGTGGCCATGGCGGCATGCACCGACGGCGCCACAGCAAATGATGCTGTGGTTATGGCATTTCCATTGTGACTATGGTTGTGGCTCATATGATTTGAATACCGATTTCAGGGTTAACGGGTCAAACTGAAATGCCGGTGCAAGGAAATCAGAATTCCTCCATGACAATTTTTTACCAACTTGTAGGGTCGCGACCTGTCGCGACTGCAGGCGGGGTGTGGCAAATGAATGCCTGATGCTCAAATCTGTTGCGCGGGGTTGCAGTCGCGACAGGTCGCGACCCTACATGAGGACGGATGGGACTTCGGTTTACAAGAATCAAAAGCCCCTTGCATTTGGCTTGACCCGGGATATGCCTTCGGCATGTGGAAAATGAAAAAGCGATATGCCGCTGTGCCGGTATATCGCTTCTTTTTTTGTGATTCGCACAGGATTCAAACCTGTAACCTTCTGATCCGTAGTCAGATGCTCTATTCAGTTGAGCTAGCGAACCATCGTTTTTATTTGTCGGTCCGGTTGATGTTGGAGAGAAGCACGGACTCTGTTTTAAAAGTTGGTGCCTCGGCACCCGCTTTTTGTGATTCGCACAGGATTCAAACCTGTAACCTTCTGATCCGTAGTCAGATGCTCTATTCAGTTGAGCTAGCGAACCATCGCTTTGTCTGATGCCCTATCGGGCTCATTTGCGACTGCAAAGTTACAACGCTTTTTTCATTTCGCCAAATTTTTTCGCCACAAAAATTTTCGATTTTTTTCGTGACGGTTCACGTGACGGTGATAAATAAATTGGCGATGCATCAAAAGTGCCGGATAATTCAGTATCTTTGCGATTGTAACCTTCACCAATTCGAAATCCCATCACATTTCAAACGACTATGAAAAAGTTATTGTCTCTTCTTGCATTGGTCCTCTGCTTTGCCTGCGGTATGCGTGGCGAGGAATCACATGACTATGCCGTGAAAACCACCAAAGCCCCGGTGTGGATATATCAGGATGCCACATCGACAGTTGCCGGCTACCTTGATTACGGCACGCAGCCGGAATCCGAGGTTGATGAGAACGATCCGCAATGGATTCACGTGAAGAGCGGTAACCTTGAAGGATGGTCGCACATTCTGGCTTTCTGCCACCGTGCGTCGGAACCCGAGGACCTTGATTTGGCTAACGGTGCCTTGGCCGATTTTCTGCGCGATGCCGGTGTGCAGCAGGATGTAATCGATGCATGCACCAGCGGCACACCGTTGTCCGGGCAGCTAAAGGCGTTCAATGATGCAGCGCAAGAGCCGACAGTGGCTGGCTCAGGCGACGGTTTCATCGAGCCTTACAGCGCCCGCGGGCTGGAACCCATGTTTATTTATGTGATAAATGAGGATGTGGAATGCCCGGTGAACGAGGCGTACGCTTATCACGGAAACGCTATCCGATATGAGAAAACATCCGAGATTTTCGAGAAGGGAATGATTTTCGCAATGGAGGATGTGCAGCCTGACGGCACTGTGCTGATGTCGGAGGGAAAGGGGTTTGATGTTCCCGCTTCGGCATATCATCTGCTCACCGAGGAGGAATACAATGCCTACATGAACCGACAGCTCGACCTGAAATCGCATTATCTGGGTACGACCTTGCGCTATTATTTGGAGACACATGATGTGGCGCAGGCCGCGGACTGGGATACGGATTTCAAACAATACACGCGCACCGGGCTGGCCGACCTCTGGCCTATGCTTGTTCCCCTGTTGCCGCTGTTGCTTATATTCATAATGGGGATGCGGAAAAATGCTAATCCCACGGTGTGGGCTTATGCCGCCATTGCTGACCTTCTGGTGCTCTGCGCGATTTGCTGGAAATATATCTCGATGCCTTCGGCTCAGTTCAACGACCTTGGCGGACTGGCATGGGTGCCGATAGCTCTTGTGGCTCTTTTGGCCATGGCGTTGATTCTGTTTGTTGCCTGGAGTTTGGGTCTCGCCGCGCTTGCAAAATACGATGTGTCCTTCAGCCTCAAAAGCGCGGCTGTGGGCTTCGGCATAGGAGTGGCCCTGTGCATTGTGCTCGATCTAGTGCTTATCCTGTTGATGGGATTGGACAAGAGCAGTGTAACCGTGGGCGTGGTCAATATTATTTGCCTTCTGGGAGGTACGCTGGGATGGGCTGTGGTGGCTCTTTTGCGTCAGAATCCCGCTGCTGCAGCCGCCCTTCCAGCAGTAATTATCCTCTGGGCCGTGGCCATCACTTTGGGGCTTGTGCTTCTCGCCATAGTTTTCTTTGTGGCATTCTTCATCGTTGTGTGGATGTTTATGTCCGGCAATCTTGGAGGAGGCAAGAACATCATTCCCGGACTGGTTGGCTCGGAACAGGCCACCTGCTCCAAATGCCGTCATTTCGGCTCGGTCCACTGTCCTCGCTCCCGTCCCTCCGGCTCCGACTCGGTCTGCTCCTCATTCGAGGCATAACACTGCCCGCCGCCTCAATCCTCTCTTTTCCGGCTGTGGCGGATGGATTGCAGCAGCGAGGGGAGGGAATTGCGGAGGGCGGTGAGGGCGGATTCATGATTGAGTGGGGTGCCCGGCGACATGAACGGGGAGGTTTCTGTTATTCCGGCCGCTGCGGGCGTTGTAGCTGAGGTCCTTCCGGCGATGACAAATGCAGGGATGTTCCTGGCAGCGCACTGCGACAGGAGTGTGCCTGTCACTTTCCCTTGAAGCGATTGGGCATCGAAGCTCCCTTCTCCTGTAATCAGGCAATCGGGCGGCGGTGTGGTGTCGAATATGCCGTATAATCCGCTGATGAATTCCGCTCCGGCCACGCACGGGCATCGTAGCACGCGATGCAGGGCATAACCCACGCCACCGCCGGCTCCATTGAAGGCTGTGCGGCGCGAGGTTGGAAGCAGGGCGGTGTCGATGGCGGCGGCATAGTTGGCGAGCGATTCGTAAAGCCGGGGCAGATCGTGGGAGGGGAGACCTTTCTGGCATGCGAACGACAGGCTTGACATGTGGCTCATGTCTGCCACTTCCTCTATGGTCGACGGGATAAGGGGAAGATTCACGTCGGCAATCCCTATAACCGAATCGCGGACCGCATGCAATGCAGCGGCCGTCAGGTCGGCGCTGAAAATTTTCCAAAGGTCACCGGCGCATACGGGATTGTCACGTGAGCCGATAGCGTTTCCGCCGACGTCGCGGAACACGGCTCCGAGCGCCTGCAGCATCCCGGCGCCACCGTCAATCGAGGCGGTGCCGCCGATACCCACATATATCCGGGTCTTTCCCTCTGCCATACGTGCGGCTATGAATTCTCCAAGGCCGTAGGATGTGGAATGCCAAGGGTCGGGAGGTGTATCGTCGAGCATGGGCAACCCGATGATGGCTGCGCTGTCAACGGCGCAAACAGTTTCATCCTGATAATATTCTATCGTGATCGGCTGCATCAGGGAGTTGTGCCCTGCGCAATTTGCCGGCTGCAGATGCATTTTTTCGGATATCACGGATGCTGTGCCTTCGCCGCCGTCGGCCATGGGATAAAGGTGCACTACAGCCGAGGGAAAGGCTTCCGCCACGGCACGTCCAACCTCTCCGGCAACCTCGTCGGCCGTCAATGTTCCTTTGAACTTGTCGGTAGCTATGGCTACCACACATGGCGTGAATTCAGATTCCGGCAGATCGGAGGAACCCTTTGGAGAATTGTGTCCCGAACTTCTCATAAATATTGATTGCAAAGCCTTGAGCCGTTTCATTTGAAAAATGCGTTATGTGTCGAGCCGTTGTTTACAAATTTAGCCAATAATTGTGAAAATGCATGTCATAGTCAAAGAATTTGGTACTTTTGTGTTTAATAAATAAGAATACCTGTCCGTATCAAGATAATAAAAGATTTTTCCATGAAAAGAAGATATGTTTTTGCTGCAGTTGCAGCAGCGGCGGTGTGCATGGGGATGCAGGCCGAGAAACTTGTGCTTGTGCATACCAACGATACCCACAGTCAGATTGATCCCAACGACAAGGGGCTGGGCGGCATCGCGCGCCGTCAGGTGGTTGTCGACAGTATCCGCGCCGTCAACCCCAACACATTGCTTATCGATGCAGGCGATGCCGTGCAGGGCACGCTGTTCTTTACCCTTTATGGAGGTGAAGTGGAGATGAAGATGATGAACGAGCTGGGATATGACCTGGCCGTGCTCGGCAACCATGACTTCGACAACGGCATGAAGGCGCTCGAAAAGAATCTCGAACAGAGCCGCACCCAGTGGATCACCACCAATTACGACCTTTCCGAAAGCAACATAGAGCGTTTTTTTAAGCCCTACGTAATCAAGGAGATAGGTGGCAAAAAAGTGGCATTCATAGGTCTGAACCTCATTCCCAAGGGTATGATCTCGGAGGGGAACTATGACGGAGTGAAATACCTTGATGCCATAAAAGCTGCCAATGCCACTGCCTGGCATCTCAAGCATAACGAGAAGGTGGACATGGTTGTGGCAGTGACCCACCTGGGCTATGACGGGGTTACCCCCTCCGACCGTCAGGTGGCCGAGGCATCGGAAGATATCGACATAATTCTCGGGGGTCATTCGCACACCACCATCAAGCCCGGCAGCGGCGACGAGTGGGTGATGAATGCCGACGGACGTCCCGTGCTGGTGGTACAGGCAGGAAAGGGTGCACAGGTGGTTGACGAGATTGTGATTGACCTTGATTCTGTGGGTGTGAAAGCGCCGGAGTATCGTCAGATATCCATCGATTCACGTCTTGACAGCCGCACCGATGCCCGTTTCGATTCAATCCTTGCACCGTACCGTGCAGGTATCGATGGCCTCATGAAGGAGAAAATCGGCCGCACCGCCGTGGCGCTTTCAAACGACGAGCCCGCGCTGCTTAATTTTATCAGCGATGTGGTTCTGGCCGAAGGTAAAAAACTTGTCAACGGCGATGTGGACATCGCCATCACCAACAGCGGAAGCCTTCGCCGCAGTCTGCCCAAGGGAGACATAACCCGCGGCGAGATCATAATGATGCAGCCGTTCAACAACCGCATCGTGGTTGAGGAGATTTCAGGCGCCGACCTGCGGGATGCGCTCGATGTAATGGCCTCGCGTGGAGGCGATGGCGTGAGCGAAGGCGTGGAGGCGGTGTTCAATCCAGCCACAGGCCGTTGCACCTCGGTGACCATAAATGGACAGCCCATTGATCCGCAGAAAACCTATCGCGTGGCGACGATTGACTATCTGATGAACGGCGGCGACTACATGGCTCCCCTGACACGCGGCAAGGAGATTGGCCGCAGCGGCCGCATAATGCATGCCGACCTCACAGACTACATAAAGAACCTGAAAGGGAAGAAAATCAATCCGTCGGACCAGAGCAGGATGAAAGCTGCCGAGTGAACGGATTGCAAAAGGCTGTTTTTTTCAAATGAGCTATCATGCATCATAGCCCCGGCATGTCGCTATGGCGGGCAATGATGCGGAAATAAGGATTTGGCGGCACGAGGTCCGCAAGCTCTCCCTTGAGGGCATTGTGCGTGGCGCCGTTGAGCACACCGCCGGGAATAATCTGCATAAGGTTATAGCGCCCGGCGGTTTTTCTGTACACATCGCGTGCCACAAATCCCATGGTGGCTCTAAGATTAAGTTCCACACACGGCACAAGGTATGTGTTTCCATTCTCTTCCGCCACCATCATGTCAATGCCGAGAGGCCCGGTGTAACTGTCGCCGATCAGGGTTTCAAGAACGCGGCACATCAATCCGCCAAGCAGCTCCGGCTCAAAGTCCGGCAACAGTCTCCGGATGTGTGCTGCAATCCCGGCATCGGATGCGAGCATGTTTCCGCCGTAGGCACCGTCACGCACATTGAAGAACAGCGACAGGCCTTCTGGTGTCACTTTCCCTTCGGATGCCCTGAACAGCATGGCGAAATCAAGAAGCTTTTTGTGTGCCCGCTCTATCATCACTGAGCCTTGTGTGGCTATGGTGTTCTCGCATCGTCTGAGCAGTTGGCCGGGAGCATCGGCATGTCCGTGCAGCACACCGCGTCCGCTTGAGGACCATGGGGATTTTACATATACCTCACCGAACTCCGCGATGGCTTTGCTTGCCTCGTCGATGGAGAATGCCTCCACAGGTGCCTGTGGCACCGGCATCGTCAGCGTTCCCGACGTTATGGCTTCGGTCAGGAGCCGGCATATTCGGATTGAGCTGCGCCGGTGGCTCAGGCGTCGGCATTCCTGCGCCTTTGCGTTCATGGCGTCGGTCAGATGTGCGGGTGCCCCCGCTCGTTCCAGCCTGTGAGCCGAGAAGCGGCTTATTCCCCAAGGCTGTAGACGTGTTATATCGTCGGTGCCGTTGAGAGTGGTGACAAATCGCGGTCCTTCTCCGAATGCCTGCGTCACCGCTGTCTGCCATTGTGCGAGCGCATAGCGCTCCAGTTCCGACAAGTCGGCCGGAAGGAGCACCACATCGTCGGGAGTGCCGCTCCACCAGGGGAGCGGCGCACCGTAGCGGCCAAGTATGGCGGCCTGGCGCGGCGGGGTGAACGAAGACGTGTCGCGTCCGAGCGCTATGTCGTTTTCAGGGCAGAACCAGTAGGCTGTGGCCATTGTGGTGGGTTGTGAGGAATGTGCGAATGGTCAGTGTCAGTCGCCGATTCGCTGAATGTCGGCTTCGAAGGTATCGCGGTTTATTGCGCGGTTGCGCAGTTTGTTGCGGTAGGCGTAGATGGTGTTGACACTGTAGTTGAGAATCTGTGCCACGCGTGTGGCGTCGTCGATGCCCAGACGCATGAACGCCAGAATGCGGAGGTCGGAACTCAGCAGCTCGCCTTCGGCGGGGGCTATCTGTTCCTCTGGGCGCAGGAGCTTGTTCACATCCGTCACGAAGTTGGGATAGATGTGGAGGAACGCGTCGTCGAACAGCGCGTAGAATTCACGGCTCTGCTCCTCGATGAATTTCCCCGATTTGGTAAGCTTCACAAGCTCATCCACCTGTCCGGCCGAGATTTTGCGGTTCACCAGTTTGGAGAACTGCTTCAGCTTGTCCATGTAGATGGAGCTGAGGGTGAGGAAGCGGCTCATGTAGACGTCCTTGGTCTTGTTCGATTCCTCAAGATGGTGTTTCAGACGGTCGGAACGCTGCAGCTGGCGGTTTAGCACCCATATGGTCACAATCAGGGCTATGACGCATATGGCCAGGATTATCAGAGCGCCTGTCACTATGCGGCGGTAGCTGGCAATCTGGCGCAGATGGTCGTTTTCGATTACAGTGAGCAGCTGGGAGGTCTGCGATAGGCGTACCGATGCGCGCGAGTCCACCACATTGTTCATTGCGGTTACAAGATATTCGTGTGCGCGGTGGGAATCGCCGAGTTCAAAGAGGAGGCCGCCGAGTTCCTGAATGGAGGTCACCTCCAGAGTGCCCGACCGCGTGTCGGCAATGGCCGACATGGCCAGATGGTAGATGCGTTCATCCTGATTTCCACGGGTGTTGGCTATGGAGGCCAGGATGTGGCTTGCTATGGCGTAGCCGGTGGAGTCGGGCGACATGTCCTTGACCAGCGACGAAAGAATCTGCCGGCTTCGTGCGTATTCACGTATGCCGAACAGGTATTCACCCATGTTCAGACGGTACTCGTTCGACCCCGGTTTCAGAAATCGGAGCAGCTCTTTCTGCGACTGTACGGCCAGATTGTTCCAGTAGTCGTGCGTGGAGATGAATCCTTCGTAATAGTTGGAGATATAGGAATAGGCCTGACGCGCACAGCTGAAATATGTGCGTTTCTGATTATCGCTCAATGTCAGGGTGTCGACAGATTCCAGTTCGCTGACGGCAAGGTCTATATAGCCTGAAATGGAAAGATATGGGGCGCGTTGCAGCCGGAATTCTGTCATAATCGAATCGTTGCCGGCTTTAACGGCCGCGTTAAGCCCCTCGGTATAGTAGGTGAGCGCCGAATCGTTGTTGAATGAACTGTAGCCGCGGGCAATGCGCATGGTGGCGTCGAACCATTCCTTTGAGCGTGGCGACTCGCCGTAGCGTTGCCGTCGTAGCGAGTCTATGCCGGCTTCACGCCGGTTGGTGTAGGTTTCGCGGTGCGACAGTTCCTTGTCAAGCATCTTGAGCGCCTGCTGCACGTTATTATGTGTCACCGCAGCCGTGACGGTTGACGAAACGGCTGCGATAAATGTAGCAATAACTATGAGGTACAAACGTGGGACTACCGGATACGCAGGGAGGCTATGTTTGTTGTTCATGGATGCAAAATGTGATAGGTATAGGTATGCTTATGCAAAGATAACGCATTCCATCGAATGCCGCACACAATCACATCCTTAATTATGTAAAAATTGCGGTTCAGTCGGTGCGGAGGTATTCCACGGGATTGCTGCGGGCCACGCTAAGGGCGTTCAGGACCACTACTGCCAGCAGCAACACCACGGCGCCAAGGATGCACCCCACCATGATGCCCGGCGACAGCGGCATCTGATCGGTGAACTGCGCGAGCCAACGGCGCGCGACGATTACTGCCGCCACGCCCCCGAGCAGCAGCGAGGGGAGGGCCACTTTGAGAATGTCGGAGCAGAACATGCGCAGAATGCTGCCTGTGGATGTGCCGTTGACCTTGCGTATGGCTATCTCCTTGGCGCGCCGGCGCACCTCGTCGGAGGTGTATCCCACCAGTCCTATCAGGGTTATCAGCATCACTGCCATGCCGGCGATAAGCACTGATGTGCCGAATGTTCTCACCGGGTCGTTGAGACTCTCGATACGCATTCGGAAGGGGAGCACATATAGGTCGTTGTCGGGCAGGAGGCGGTCAACAATCGCCTGTGCCTGGGCAAGAGTTTCTGCATCGAGGCGGTTGAAACGGATGTAAAGGTTGCTCTCTATCCACGAACTTGGAAAAAGCACGCCGGCGCGGCTGTCGGCGGTGAGTGTGTTGAGACCGCCACGGCGAATGTTGGCTATAACGCCGCATATGGTGAATTCGCTGGTGCCGTCGAGACCGAGATGTTCGGTGATATTGAATGTGCGGCCCACCACGTTACCGTCGCCGATGTCCATTCCGAGTTTTGACAGCACATCGATGAAACGTTCCTCCACAAGCACCTCATGGGCGGTGGAGTCGGCCGTCTCGCTGAATCCGCGGCCCTGCAGAAGATGAATGTCAAGCACGTCAAGAAAATTGCTGTTGGCATAGTACATGTCGGCCACGTTGACCGTGTGTTCATCCTTGCCGGTGAGCCATACGTTGTTGCCTGAAGCCCTGCGGCTGAGGTCGTGTCCGGCAGAGGTTACAGACGCGACGCATCCGAGCCGGCTGAGTTCCGACGCCACGGCGCTCCGGCTTGACTGCGCCGCACCGGAGAAATTCAGGATGGCCAGATTATCGTAGTCATATCCCATGTCGAAATGTGTCATGAGGTGGTACTGTCTCCCCACCACCGACAGCAGGCAAAGCAACAGCCCCGAAGCGAAGAACTGTACCGATAGGAAGGCGAGTTTCCAGCCACGGCGGTGTGAACCTGTCTGGCGGAACACCTGTGCCACCGGAGTGCGGCAATAGAGCCATGCCGGCAACGCTCCGGTGAGCATGAGCAGCACAATGAATAAAGCTGCCTCGATCATCCACACCTTTCCGGTGGAGAACAGTTCGCCGGTGGTGTAGCCCAGCAGGTCGTTGCACAGATTGGAAAAACTGAACGCGAGCAACATGGCAAGCACGGCCGACACCGACAGGAAAAAGAAGCTCTCGCCGAGCAGACGGCAGAAGATACTGGTGTTGCTTGTGCCGAAACATTTTCGCACGGCCATCTCCTTGCCGCGTTTTCCCATCTGCCCCATGACAATGAGCAGATAGTTGAGCCATGCGCTCACCAGAAGCACCGCTGCCAGAAGTGCGAGCACCGTTATGGTGGTGCGTACGCCGGGGCGCGAGGTATAGTATCCCACAAGCGGACGTACATCGATGTTGTAGTGGTAGGTGGCAAGAAGTTCCGGTTCGACGTTGTCTGACAGCATGCGCTGTATATGGGGCTTCAGGTCGTTGGGAGTGGCGCCCGGTGCAAGCCGTACCAAGGAGAGATACCTGTCGTTGCCCCACCAGTTCTGCCGCCCGTCGTACATGAAAAAGCGGATTGTAGGGAGCGATAGGAATATGTCGTTGGTGATGATTGAATTGTGGGGGAAATCCTCATAGACGCCGCCGATGGTGGCGCGGTAGTCGGGCGACAGCTGCGGAGAGCATATCTCCATCCCGATCACGTCGCCGCCTATTTTCTCGGCCAGCGAACGCGGAATCATGCACTGGTTGTCGAGCGCAAGCACCGTGTGCGGGTCGCCTGCCAGAATGGGACGGGGTAGCACATCGAAATAGCAGCTGTCGGCCAGCGTGATGGCATCGACACTGAATGTGCGGCCGTCGTTGAGCTGTATGTCTGTCTCGCCGGTCAGCACCGTGTGGCGCGTGGCTGCCTCAACCTGTGGGACGTATTGCCTCAGGCCCGGTGCTACGCCGCCGGCGGTCTGGTCGTAGACCTGTTCTTTCTGATTGTTGAGGGCACTTTCGGTGACGATGTATATGCGGTCGGCACCGGGGAAGAAGGAATCGTAGGTCTGTTCCAGAAATGCCTTGGCAATCAGTAGCGTCCCTATGGCCAGGGCAATGGTGAGGCATGCAATCTTTATAAGATTGTGCCGGAGGTCGGAAGTGAAAAACGTGAGCATGGCGGGGTCAGAGTTTATCGGTCAGCGATTCCACTACCTGCCCGTCGAACAGGTTTATGATATAGTCGGCGCGTGCTGCATCGGCATGCGAGTGTGTCACCATGACGATGGTGGCGCCTTCGCGGTGAAGTTCGTCAAGAAGATTCATCACCTCCGCCCCGTTCTTCGAGTCGAGATTGCCGGTAGGCTCGTCGGCCAGGATAAGTCCGGGATTCGACACCGTGGCGCGGGCAATGGCCACACGCTGTTGCTGGCCGCCCGACAGCTGCTGGGGATAATGGCTGCCGCGGTGGGAGATGCCCATGCGCTGCATGGCCTGCTCTACACGCTTTATGCGTTCGGCCTTGGGAAGGTCAAGGTTGTTGAGCGGCAGCATGATGTTGTCGCGCACGGTCATTTCGTCAATGAGGTTGAACGACTGGAACACGAATCCGATTTTCCCCTTGCGGAATGCGGTGCGTTCATTTTCGCGCAGGTTGGCCACCTCGCGTCCATCGAGCATGTAGCTCCCGCCGGTGGGATTGTCGAGCAGTCCGAGAATGTTGAGCAGGGTTGACTTGCCACAGCCCGACGGCCCCATGATGGCGGCGAAATCGCCGTCGGCCACGGTGAACGAAACGTTATTGAGCGCTATGGTTTCCACACTGTCGGTGCGGAACACTTTTTCCAGATTGTTTACTTCGATTTTCATGCGTCTGATTGCTTGTGAAATAACGTGAAATATTGGTGTTTATTAGAAACAGAACTATACATTTTGTCCAATCGGCGGCTAACGGCTGATTATGATTTTGTCTGCATCGCCGAAATCGGTGTATTCAGAGATGAGGACGCGTTCGCCGGGGGTGAGGCCGTGGGTCACCTCATAGTAGCGCGGGTTCTGCCGCCCTATGGTTATATCCCTGCGTGTGGCCTCGGTGCCGTCGGCATTCAGCACATAGATCCAGCGGCCTCCGGTGTTGCGGAAAAATTGTCCGCGCGGAATCACCACACCTTGTGTGGGTTCGCCAAGGCGGAGATCCACGTGGCATGTCTGCCCCACGCGGATGTTTTCAGGCTGTGTGTCGGAGAGGGCGAGGTCAACCTTGAACTGCCCCTGTGTCACCTCGGGATAAACCTTGGTGACCGTGACATTGAATTTCCGGCCCTGACGCTCCATCTCACCGGTCAGGCCGGTGTGCACGCGGTCAATGTAATGTTCATCGATGAGCGCCGCGATTTTGAAATTGTCGAGGATGTTGATCTGTCCCACCTGTTGGCCGGCAGAGATGCTCTGGCCAATCTCGGCGGTGAGATTGCCGAGCTGTCCGCCATGCGTGGCGCGGATGTTGAGATTGTCGGCCCGCTGGCGCACCAGCAGTAGATTCTGGTGCATGTTGGCAAGGCTCTCGCGCATCATTCCCACCTGTACGGAGCGGTAGATGGAATCCTGACGCTGGCGTTCGCGCAGCAGGTTCATGCTCTCCACAGCCAGGTCGTAGTCCTCCTTGGCATGCAGGTAGTCCTCACGCGAAGTGAGGTTCTCGGCCAGCAGCGATTCCTGCTGCTGAAGAAGGCGGCGTTTGCGGTTGAGCTCGGTGCGGGTGGTGAGCAGGTCCTGCTTTATCTGCAGCCGGTCCTTCTCCATGGCTATCTCGGTGTCGCGCAACATGTTCTGCTTCTCGGCGAGCTGCGCTTCGGAATCGAGAATCTGTTGCCGCAGGTTGGGGTTGTGGAGCGTGAGGATAATGTCGCCTGCATTTATCATGGCGCCCTCCTCGACGGTCTTATGCTCCACGATGCCCGTCTCGAGTGCGGACACCTGTACCACCACGCCCGTCTCGACGTGGCCGCTTACGCGTATGTAATCATCGAACGTCCGGCTCGTTACATCGGCGATGATGAGGTCGCGGCTGTCGGCGCGGCAGGTAGAAGTACGGGCTTCGCGCCATGCCAGAACTGCGCCGGTTACGGCAACGGCGGTAATCAGCGTGATTATCGTGATTCTTTTGAGGTGCGGGTACCTGCGGGTTATCTCTCTGTCCATGTGTAAGCTTTTGTGTTTTTGTGCTGAATGTTTTCCTTGATGAGATTTTCGCCGCGGTAGTACCCGAGGGTTATGCGGCTGATGATGCGGCGTATCCGCTTGCCTTCAAGATTGGCGCGGGCGGTGGCCAGGCGCGTTGCGGCGGTGTAGAGGTCGATGGCCGACGAGTTGCCGAGTTCAAATTTGCGTTTCACAGCGTTGTAGGCCAATTGCTCTGCCTCCACGCGGGCATGCGCCGCATCGTATTCGTCGTTGGCTGCCAGCCAGTCGAGGTTGGCTTCGGTGGTGGCTTGCGCTATTTCGTCGCGTTTGAGATCGAGCTGCGCCTGTTGATGCATCACATCAATGCGTGCACGTTTCACCCGGTTGAGGGTTCCCAGCCCTGAGAACAGGGGAAGGGAGAAGGAGAACCCCACATATTGCCCCATATTGTCGTGCCACTGGCGCGAGAATCGGGGCATTGTGACATCGCTCCCCAGCATCTTGTAGTAGGAGGTGGAGATACCGGCCGAGAACGATATTTTCGGTGAGAACGCCCCTTTGGCAGCTTTGAGCCGGTAACGGCTTTCATCCACAGCCATACGCGCTTCCGCAATTTCGGGGTGTTCCCAGCCAACGTCGGCAGCAGGCGGCAAGTCGGGTGTATCCTCTGTATCGGCCAGTTCGAGCGGTTCTTCGGAAACGGGCAGCCCCATGGCGGCGCGCAGTTGCAGGTAGGCTTTGGCAAGCAGATTGCGCTGGTTGGTGAGTTCATACATATCGGAGGCCACCATCGCCTTCATTTCCGCCACGTCGGCTCCGCTTTTGAATCCGGTGGCCTCGTCGCGTTCGGTGGCGGTCAGCGTGCGGGTGTCGCGCTGCAGCTGCTGTTCCATCATCTCCACCATCGCCCGGCAGTAGGCCACGTTATAGAATGCGTTGACCACGGCGAGCGATGTGCGGTCGCGCTGTGCGCATGCCGCGTTTCTTTGGCGCAGCGAGGCCATGCGTGCGGCCTTGAGGGTGTTGATGCCGGCAAGCCCGTCGAACAGCGGGAGCGACATCTGAAGCCCGAACCCGGTGTAGAGAGTCTGTTTGTTGTCGTAAGTATTTGTCTCGGGGTCGATGTTTCGGCCGAAGCTTATGTTGCCCGACGAACTGAGTTCAACATAAGGCATAAGCGCCGATGCCGATATGCGTCTGTCGATGGAGGCTTTCTTCTCCTCCAGGTTGCTTATGATGTTGGCATGCGCATGGTCGCGGGCGTAAATGAGGCAGTCGTTGAGCGTGAGCTGTGCCGCGCACGTTCCGCCGACAATGAGCAGGGTGAGTGTGATGATGGCTTTGCGATTCATGAATGATGGGCTATCGTTTTCCGTTTACACCGGCAAAGGTAGGGCACGACACTGACGGAACACATGAATTTTGCAGGAATCAGCAATCCGCAGGGGCGGATTGTCTAAAAAACAGACAATGGAGTGGAGGCGGGAGCATTTGTTGACGGCATCCCGGGCGAATTCGGTTGAATAATGTTATTTTTGCATCATGAAACTATTGATAGTGGATGACAATAAGGCGGTGAGAACCACCTTGAAACTGGTGCTTGCCGAGGAGTTTGACCAGATTGTGGCTGTGGGCGACCCGCGGTTGCTCCCTGCGCTGCTTCAACAGGACGATGTGGACGCTGTTCTGCTTGACATGAATTTTGACAACAGGCGTCTCGACGGTGCCGACGGTCTGTTTTGGCTTGGCCGTGTCAAGGCTATGGAAAATGCTCCCGCGGTGGTGCTCATCACGGCTTTCGGCGATGTTGAGCTGGCCGTCAAGGCCATGAAGCAGGGTGCCGAGGATTTTGTGACCAAGCCCTGGGACAATGACGACCTTATTGCCAAACTGCATCGGGCCATCGACGTGAACCGGGCCCAACGCACCGACCGGAATGTAGTGGCCAACGCCCGGCAGGTGTGCGAACAGGAGGCAGAGCGTATGGGCAAGACTCTCGACCAGGTCAAAATGGAACATGTGAAGAGTGTGGTGGAGCAATGCGGAGGCAATCTCTCGCAGGCTTCCGAAATGCTTGGCATCAACCGCCAGACACTATATAATTATCTTAAACGGCAATGAAGCATTTCAGCCTGTGGTTCGGAGTTTCGGTAGCTGCTGTAGTCCTTATGGCGGCTGCCTGTGGTGCGGCATTTGCGTCGGGCCTTGTGGCGCCCGGATGCCTCGCCGCCATCGGTGCCGGGTGTGCCATCCGGGTGCTGTGCAGTTATGTGTGGAAACCTTACCGCCGGATGGAATCGTTCGTCCAGGCCATAGAGATGAACGACCCGACCATGCGGATGCCTGTGCCTGACAATCCTGTGATGAGGCGTACCGCCGAAGCGATGAACCGGGTACTTGTGCGGCACAGGGCCGACGCTCTTGAACTGAAAACCAAAAAACTTTACTACGACCGCATCCTGCGCATCATGAGCCACGAACTGCGCAACTCCATAACTCCCATAGTCTCGCTATCCTCCGATATGCTTGCCCATCCCGACCGATACGAAGGGGAGACCTTTACGGAAGCGGTAGAGCTTATGCACACGCAAAGCGAGGGGATAAAGAATTTTCTTGATTCCTACTACCGGCTCACGCATCTGCCCAGACCGGAGAAAACAGATGTGGATATGGTGCAGTTTCTGAAAGGCGTGAAGCAGGCCACCGAGGTGCAGGCTGCCGAACGCGGACTTGATGCCGGAGTGGTGCGTTTTGTTGTGGCTAACGGGATGCATGTGTCGGCCGATGCCAACCTGCTGCGGCAGGCGCTTGCCAATGTGATTTCAAATGCGCTGGACGCTGTGGCAGAAAAGGCAGATCCCGCAGTGCATGTCACTGCCACCAATACATCTGGTCAGGCCATGATAACCGTTACCGACAACGGTTGCGGCATGGATGAAGCCACGTTGGCCACCATGTTCCAGCCCTTCTTCACCACTAAGCCTTCGGGCAGCGGCATAGGTCTTTACCTCACCCGTCAGATTCTGCGTATGCATGGCGGCGACGTCCGCCTGGAAAGCTCCCCGCGCCGCGGCACCACCGTCACCCTCCTCCTTCCCTGAAAATCGTTATTTTGTTCCGGAGCGAATGCGCGACAGTGTCTCGGGCGTGATGTTAAGGTATTGTGCGATGTATTTGATGGGAATCCGGTTTATAATCTCGGCCCGGACTCGGAGCAATGCAGCATAGCGTTCGGAAGCATCATTGGAAGCAAGCCACACATAGCGGCGCTCAAGGGCGTAGATTTGTTCCAGCAGGACGGCGCACCACCATTGCATAAGGCTTGAGTGGGTGGCGAGCATGCACCGGAAGTCGTCAAGTCGCACAGCGACAACCGATGAGTTCTCGATTGCTTGCAGTGAAAAAGCAGATGGCTCGTCGTGGGCAAGTGAATGGACTGACACAAACGGGTCGCCGGCAATGCCGAATCCTATTGTGTCCTCATTGCCGTTGATTTCGCAAAGGAACCGGAACAGCCCTCCGGTTATGAAGTATATGTGATTCGATTTTGAACCCTGTTTTATCAGAAAGTCCTTTTTCCTTACATGTATGGTTTCCGATAGCGCAGCCATCGCTTCCGCATCTGCGGCATCGACAGGATAATTCTGTGATAAAACTTCAAAGAGGTTCATATGACAGTATACATGTTTTTGCGAAGAGAAGTTACGAAAAGAGTGTAATTTATTGGAAATGAGCGTAGGTTAATTGCTCTTGATAGTAATAGGTTACGATTTAGTTAGTTATCTACTGCATTATCCTTCTGCGCGTTGCGTAACCTTCAAAGAACTCTTCGTATGCAAAAGTAGCTATTTAATTCGAGATTTTGATATAAACTTATGGGGCATAAAACGAAGCGTGCAAAATGGGTGTGGGTCGATGAAGGGTTGATTGGTTGAGGCTCAGTGAGTTATGATGAATGCTGTGGAAATGGTGAAATAAAACGAAACGTGCAAAATTAACATCACGTTTACATGGCTTTTACATGAATGGGGGTAATTCGAGGGATTAAGGGCGTTTTTCTTTACATGGGAATAAATAAGGCTTCCAAACGAGTGCGCGGAGGCTTTTTTTTGTGGCTTGAGACCAGTGGCTGCCGGTGGTTCTGAGAGATGATCCGACGGTGATGTGGCGGTTCATCGGGACGATGTATCGAGTGCATGAGCGGCGTTGGCTGGTGTGATTATTGGCCGGTAGGTTATCATTATTATAATCAGAAATATTCCAAATATGCGTTATTTGGAATATTTTAAGTGTAATTACATTGTGAGGATAGGATGAAAAGGCTATATTTGCAAGGTTAATGTGGAACGGATTAAACAAGAGGATATGGCAAAGGTTATTCATGTGCATCTTACGCGTCCGATTGATGGAGAGAAGCGTCGTGACTGGTATTTCAGCAGCATAACGGCGGTGTTTTCGGTGCTTACGCCCGACCAGGTAGGTGCAAGCAAGAATTACCTGCTTCATGCGGGGTTATCCGGTAATGGCACGGTTATCACTAAATGCGCGATAATCAAGCAGTCTGCGCTTATTAGTAGCGATAGGCATTAGTGCTATACCGTGGTGTTTCAACGGCCTTAGAAGGTATAAATCACGTTATTTCAGGGGCGTTGCCGGCATCACGCCGGGAATGCCCTATTTTTGTGCACTGAAATGGCAAATTTAGGGACTGGATATTCAGGTGGATATTCAAACTGGATATTCAAACTGGATATTCACTTTTTGAAAACTGGATATTCAAATTCGTGGTATTTCATAGCAAAAAGCTGAGGGGGTGGAAAACACCCTTTTTCATGGATAAGTGTTAAAAAATAGCGTTTGGGGGGGAGGGGAAATGACCCTATATTTTTAGGCGGCTGGCACGAATTTGCTGGCTTCAAATAAATTAGACCTTGCTGTATTTAAATAAGGGGTGGGAACCCTGCCAAACGGGTGCCAGAGGGGTGCTTCACGGAGGTACGCATGAGATCGATGGATACATATGGATGAGAGATGAAGGCTCAATATTGGCGAATCAGGCCGACAACGCGGGCAAGATGATAGATGTCGGTCTTTGGTATGTAAAAATCTCCATAGGCAGGGTTATCAGAGGTGCAGAGTATTTTGTCGCCCTTGTCGTGGATTCGTTTCAGCACAATTCCGTCGTAAGAATCAATAACATGGGGCTGTCCCCATTGAATAAAAGATCGTTCTGTAATCATGCGACAAGCTACTTCATCGCCAGATAGAAAATCAGGTTTCATTGAATCTCCTTTGACCATGATGGTGAAATCATAATCGGGTATTCGGGTGATAAGGGGTAAATAATCGCAATCACTTTGGGATACAGACTGTGTGACAATTGACAATGATCCGGCAGCTGCTTCCAGGGGGATGCGAGGGCGTGTTTTTGATGTATCCACTTCCAGTTTCTGCTCTATGCCCTTATTATTAACAACTTTATGATGAGATTCTGATAACGGATGATCGTGAATAACTTCGGCGCCTCGTTTGGATTTGAGCATCTCACCCTCACCAGTCAAGAGCCATTCGCCTGAGTATTGGGGATAAATTTCAACTATTGCTTGGATCCATTTCGATTGAATGTCTGTACCATTTGCTATCGCGCGCGATAGTACACCCTTACTGGCTCCAATAGCTCGCTCAATCGCACCAATTTTGACGCCTTCGTTATCGGCAATCTGTTGTATTCGGGGAAGAATTTTACACATATCGTTGAAAAATATTCCGTTTTATTTGGAATAGTTGAAATTTATCAACTATCCTTGCAACGCATTCCAATTGGAATGGGCGTCAAATATACGGAAAAGACGCGAGATAAGCAATTATTAACAATTAAAGGACTTTAAGATATGAATGAGATGGACGAAATAAAAGAGTGGCAGACAAACAGCTTCAAGAGCAGGGTGGCAGCCGTCCTGATGCTGGATGGGGTGTCGTTCAGATATACCGAGGAGGATGGCATCGTGTTTGCCGCTCCGGAATTATATGTGGCGGACCTGAAATACCGGTTGGTCACGGTTTTCGGTTGCCCGAAAAGACCGATTATCAACGAAATAAAATAAAGCCATTATGACACAGAAAGAATTTGAAGAACTTACAGGCCTGAAAACAGACGCAGAGGAATACGCTGCCATTGAACAAATGTACATGGCAGCCGGGGACATGGACAAAGATGAATTCTGCAGGCGTTGGCGGCAAACCGGTAAAAATCCTTTGACAATATCTCTTGCCAAGACTGCAACAGTTTTGAGCAGGATGCTGGAGGAACGCAGCAAAGAGTTGAAGGAAGCGGGCGAAAAGGCGATAGAGCATGCTAAATTCCTGCTCGGAAAGGCTCATGCATACGAGGATTCCGATTTCAGGCGTGAGGCTGTACGGCTCATCGGAGAACGCGAGGTTGTCAGACTTACAATGGCGGAAGGTTATCCGCTATGGGATGAAGATAGGGAATTTATCCTTGGGGTAATTTAAGATACCAGGTACGATAATAAGGTAAGATCAGGCCAACCCGTGAGGGCACCTTCGCCGAGAGAGGCGAGAAACCGATGTTAAACGTCATAAATTAGTTTTGAGAGCCGGCGATGGACAAACGGGAGAAGCAATCAATCCCATCCACGCCATCGCCGGCAAATGGACGGCAAGTTTTACGGAAGAAACACTGTAACGGCTCCGGCGCTACCGCGTGGCAATAAGGGCAGATAAGGAGGTTGGAGGACTGACCGAGACAGAGAGGCGGGTTCGAATCCCGCGCCGTCCACAGATCATTAAAATCGAGAAAACATGAAGCAACACTCAGAGGAAAGGACAGGGCATGCGGTGAAGCAGCTGCTGCAGACGCTGGAGCAGAATATCGCCGACACAGACCGGATCCTTACGGAATTCGAGGAGACCCACGATGACGGCGAGATAAGCGGGTCAAGGCAATACAACGCGCTGCTCGCCGGACAGCAGGCCATGAGGCATGCCATCAACAAGATCAATAACCAATTAAATGATAAGTGAGATTATGAGAAAGGATAAAATTCCCGTTGTTGCAACTCTACGGCAAAATTGGGATTCAATGCGGCCAGATCACAAAGAATGTGGAGCCACAGAAGTGCTTTATGTTCGGTCAGACCTGTTAAATCGATTTCGTAACAGTCCTCTCCTGGCAAGGGTAGTAATGACGGCTGTTGAATTCGAGCGGCTTTGCAGAACGCGAATAGGTCGCGTATATGTCGCTTCTTTTCAGTGGCAGACCTGTAGTCCACAATCATTATTCGGATAACTTCTCTCATAAGACTATTCCATTTGGAAAACGGCATAAAGATAAGAATAAAATTTTAAAAGATGAACAAGTATATATCGATAGACAAGGCAACGATGGCCAAGCTGATGAAGACGTTCAAAGTAAAAGAACGGTGCATCAAGAATGCGCTTACATATCGCCAGAACAATGACCTTGCCGGGAAAATACGTAATTCTGCCATCAAGGAATATGGCGGGTGTACCTACTGTGTGGGCGCTGAAGCGGAGTGTTTCTTTGATTCGGACGGCTGCATGCATAAGGTGTTTCCCAACGGAGCGGAAATATATCTGGACAAGCAGACCGGTGAAGGCAAGATCTACCATAAAGGACGTGTGGTGCATCGTTACGAGACAGTTCTTGTGTCGATGATTGCCGAGATGGAACAAGTGGCATCAGCACTCAGATAAGGAGGTAAGGCAATGGAATACTACGGCGGAAAACTATGTGTATCGATGCGAGAACTCGTGGAGAATGGCATCATGACAGAGTCTAACTATAAGCAGTTAGCACACAGATGTGCAATCAATGTCGTAAGAAAAGGTCGAAGAGGATCGTATAGCCTTGTAAGTGTGGAAACATTGCCGGATAGATTCCGAGACCTTGTCACGCTTAAAATAGGGAAGGCTGAAATCTCGCCTGTACTTGACTGGCTGGGCGCTAACTACAAAAGAGACCAAAATGCAGTCCTGTGGGCCAATGATCCAATGAACACGAAAGTAATTCTATCGGACAGTCAGAAGGAGGCTTTAGTTATCAACGCCAGTGTTCTCAATTGCTGCATCCGCCTTTATGGCAATGCCGGTAACCTCCAACGGGTATTAGGCTACACTGATCAATGGAAAAAAATGGCAGAAGCGGTAAAAAATCTTCGAGTGAGATATAAACATACATTACCGACTTCGCCAGCTCAATTCCGTAGGAAAGTGGCCCGATATAAACAAGAAGGCTATGCGAGTTTGTTAAGTGGCAAATTCGGTAATACCAATGCCTCCAAGCAGAATAAGGATTAACGATATGGAATATTACGGCGGAAGATTATGCGTATCGATGCGTGAGCTCATTGACAATAATATTGTCAGTGAGGCTAACTATCGTAACTGGACAAATCGAGGCCGTGTGGAAATAGCCAGGCGAGGCGGTGGTTCGGCTAACAGCTATGCACTCGTTGTAGTTGATTCCCTACCTACCCGCTATCTTGATGAAGTGAAGGCGAAGCTCGGTAACGGCGACGAGGTGCTGGCTGCCGGATGGTTCCGGGAGAACTACGAGCGAGACCAGGCCGCGGTGGTGTGGTTCAACGACCGGGAGAAATGCCCAGTGGAGTTCAAGGACGAGAAACGCCGCCGCGAGTGGATAGAGGAATGTGTGGTGAATGCCAGCGTACTGAACTGCTGCATCAAGCTCCATACCCGTGCGAGCGACTTCCAGCGGATACTCGGCGACACCTACCAATGGGAAAAGATGGCCAAGGCCGTTGAGAGCCTGCGCGAGCAGTTCGGACACACATTGCCCTCGTCGATGTTCCGCTTCCGTAAAAAGGTGGCCCAATACCGCAAAGAGGGTTACGCAAGCCTTATCAGCGGCAAGTTCGGCAACCAGACGGCACGACGCATGACACACCGCGAGGAGCGGGTGATACTGGGCATCGCCTGTCTGGAGAACCAGCCCTACAACACCACGGTCAGGGAGATGTACATCATGTTTCTCACCGGTGAACTGGATGTCTACGACACGGAGACCGGCGAACTGTTCGACCCCGACACCTTTGCAAAAAAGAATGAGGAGCCATGGATTCCGAGCGATGCCACGATAGCCAACTACCTGAACAAGCCGAAGAACAAACTGCTGATCGAGGCCCGGCACAGAAGCTGGAGCGACTTCTACCACGAGCAGATGCCGCACATGCACCGTCACAGCGGAGAGTTCTCGCTGTCACAGATCACCATGGACGACGTGGATCTGCCGCGCCGCATGAAGGGGAACGGCACGGTGCATGCATATTATGCCTACGATGTGGTGAGCCAGTGCAGGATAGGCGCCGCCTACGGACGCGAGAAGGACGATGGCCTGGTAGTGGATTGTTTCCGCGACATGTTCAGGCTGATCGGGCGCAACGGATGGGGAGTGCCGGCCGGCATAGAGGTGGAGAACCACCTGATGAGCAAGTACCGCGAAGGCTTCCTGAGAGCCGGCGAGATATTCGACTTCGTACACTTCTGCGCCCCGCTCAACTCGCAGGAAAAATATGCCGAACCACTCAACGGTGCCTTCAAACGCTCGATAGCCCACAAGAACCACACGGGGGTAGGCCGATTCTATAACAAAGGCAAGAACCGCATCGACCGCCAGAAGATCAGCGACGGGACCAACGAAAACTATCAGGACAGACGCTACTTCACATTCGAGCAGCTCGTGGCCGATGACCGGGCCGACAACATGGAGTGGAACAACACCCTGCATCCCAATCAGAAAAAATACCCGGGCATGACCCGCTGGCAGGTGCTTGAGGCCAATATCAACCCGACGCTGCGTCCGCTCGACCATGCATCGCTGAGCCGCTATATCGGGGAAAGTGTGGAAACAAGCATCAGGCGCAACTCTACTGTACGTGTGCATCACACCGACTGGTGGCTTAGCAGTCCGGCCGTGCTTGAGCGTCTCGAGCCAAATAACCTGCACGTGACAGCCTTTTATCTGCCGGACGAAAACGGCGAGCCGCAGGGTGTCTACCTCTACCAGAACGGCACCTACATTGACAAGGTGAGCAAGGTAAGGACCTACAACCGCGTGTATGCCGAGCAGACCGAGGAGGACAAGGCCATATATACCGAACAGTGCAAGAAATTCAGCGAGTTCGAGGCCTACGTCCGCCGCAATGCAGCGCCGAGGATAGGCACCACCAAACGGATTGAGCTGACCGAGACCACGGCCGAGGCGGTGGAGACCCCCATACTGGAACCCGACACAGATTCGATGGCATCCATGGCATCATACGTGATCAGCACCGACTGGGCTGCGGCAGGCCGGGCTGACACCTGAAACAGTATTAAAACACCATACAAACGACAATATAACACCATTTCGACATGATAACGACAGAGATCAGAAAGAAAATAACCGGCGCCATAACCGAAGCGAGAAAGAACTACCCCAGTGATGCCAAACATGCCGCTTCACTCGGAATAACCACCTCGGTGTACAGCTCCATCAAGAACGGACAGACCGACAGGGTGCTGAGCGATGCCAACTGGATCAGCATAGCACGCAAGCTCGGTGTCAGCCTGCGCGACGAGATAGAGTGGAGGGCTGCAAAGACCCCGGTGTTCCAGTACGTCAGCGCACAGCTGGAATTCAGCCAGCAGTCGAGTGTGAGCGGCCTCCTTTGCGACGTGCCCAATATCGGCAAGACATTCACCGCCCGGTACTATGTGCAGACACACCGCAACGCCGTGTACATAGACTGCTCCCAGACAAAGACAAAACTGAGACTGGTCCGTAAAATAGCAGCCGAGTTTGGTGTCGACAGCAAGGGCCGCTACAGCGACGTCTACGATGACCTGGTGTTCTATCTCCGCTCCATCGACAGGCCTCTGATCATACTCGACGAGTTCGGGGACCTGGAACAAAAGGCATTCATGGAGGTAAAAGCGTTGTGGAATGCCACCGAACGCTGCTGTGGATGGTACCTGATGGGCGCAGATGGCCTGAAAGCGAAGTTTGACCGTCGTATCAACAGCACGACAGAGGGCTACACGGAGATGTACAGCCGTTGCGGTGACCGTTTCAGCAAGGTCACCCCAGACGGGACGGATGACCGGAAGGCATTCCTGAACGAGCAGGCGCGGATTGTGGCCAAGATCAATGCTCCCGAAGGAGCCGACATAGCCCAGATTGTCCGCATTTCCCGTGGCGGTCTACGCCGCGTATACACCGAGATAGAGAAACTGAAAAGACCGTGACCATGACACAACGTGCATACAGTACAAAAGATATTCTCGCCAAAACCTACGAGACGCTTCCATGGGAGGATGAATGGGCGGCGGCTTTCGGGCATCCGACAGTCAACGAGACATGGATGGTGCACGGGCCGTCGGGCTCCGGAAAGAGCAGTTTTGTGATGCAGCTTGCCAAGAAGCTCACGGAATACGGCCTGGTGCTGTACATGAGCTATGAGGAAGGCATCAGCCAGTCGTTCCAGAAGCGCCTGGAGCGGTTCCGGATGAACGAGGTACAGGGTCGGTTCCGGATAGCCACCCGTGACACCATCGATGAGCTGACAGCCCGTTTGCGGCGAAAGAAAAGCCCGAAATACGTAATTGTCGACAGCTTTCAGGCATCCGAATGGGATTTTTCCGAGACAAAGGCACTCATTGAGGCTTTCCCCCGCAAATGTTTCATCTTCATCAGCCAGGAGTACAAGGGGCAGCCGATGGGCAAAGCAGCACAACGGCTTAAATACTTTGCCGGAGTGAAGGTGAGGGTGAGCGGTTACAAGGCATACTGCCAGGGGCGGTTCATACCGGAACCGGGAATCTATTACCCCGTATGGGCGGAAGGTATTTTAAAAACGACAAATAATATCGGCTAAAATGGAAGTGACGAATTTCGGCAGATTTTACACTGCCATCCGGGCATTGAACCCGATTGGTGACCGCGACGAAGTGAAGCAGAGCATCGTCTACCAATACACCGACGGTCGCACATGCAGTCTGCATCAGATGACCCGGGAGGAATACAACCGCTGCTGCGAGGATCTGGAGCGTAAAACAGGCCAAAATGAAGAGCTGCGCCGGGAACGGAGCGCCACCCTCAAACTCATGCAGAAGATGGGTGTGGACACCACCGACTGGGGGCGAGTGAACCATCTGTGCGAGAATCCGCGGATCATGGGAAAAGTGTTTTATCTCATCTCAGCGGAGGAGCACCGTGAGCTGCGCCGCAAGCTCCATTGCATAAAACAGAAAGGTGGCTTCGGCATGGGGCGCAAAGCGCAAAGCACCGACACCAAGCCCAAGAATACATCAATAACCATAGTGATATCGTCCGGCTCCCACTTGGGGCAGGCTTAAACTGAGAAAGGATATGGGAAACAAACGGCCTCAGACATTTCATGTCACCAGAAGTACAGGGAGGCGTTACACTGCGGAAGAATGGAGTAAGCGCTGTCAGGAAACATGGCCCCTAAGAGGACAAGAAACCGCTTTTGAATTCAACGGGTTCAGGTATAATGACTGCGACGTCTGTACTAATCCGCGTATTGCGTTCTCCTGGAAGGATAAAGGGTCTTATAACAGCATAACCATATCTGTCTCTGAAAGTCCGGAGGGTTGGTCGTATGGTATTAAATGCATGCTGGGAACTTCGGAATACCGTCACGGCTCCACTTTCGTGAAAAAGGGAGACGAAGATTGGTATCCTACAGTTGATGATGCATACGCCGCGGCAGTCAAGGCGTTATGCAGACAAAGGGACTGGGCGGTTAAAAATGCGGCCGTCGAGCGACTTTCTGACGACGACGATCCGGATGCTACAGCAATGAAAAAAGCAATCGGCCCCGGGCTGCAGAAAGCCATCGGTATAATCAACAAACTTGAGGCGTATGTTAATCAGCCAAGCCTTTTTGGCTATTTATAAACCTTTAAAACATAATGCATATGAATGTAAAACAGCTGATACAGAATCTGGAGAAGTACCCCGAGGACATGGAGGTGTATTACAACGACTGGAACTACGGGGAAGTCCCTGTGGAAACACTGGAACCGAAAACCATCGAAGACGAAGATGGGGTGATTGAGGTATTGCTTCTTGACTGTTGAAAATGGCCATGAAAAAGAAATACCGCAGAGCCGTGTGCTTTACGCTGAATGGCATAATCTCTTTGATTGTACTGCCATTTATCATATTAGCCTATCTCGGCAGACTGAGCGAAACATTCCTTTTCGATTTCGCAATGAAGCCCTGCGACTGGCTCAAATCAAAACTGAGAGTGTATGACTATGACCCCGACTAATAAATGTGGGAACTGATTTACGATGAGGTATTTGGCTTCAAAAGGGAAATTTACCGCCCAAAAGATGACCGTGTATGTGCTAAGCTGCTCACTAATGGCGATTGCATAGATAAGAAACTCTACGCGAAAGAAAACGGTGTCAATATGGATTTGAAATGCCAGTTTTCGAATCCGAATTTGAGCGATTGTCCCGATTATCAACCCGAAGAAAAGAAAAGACAATGACAGACAGAACTAATGCTTGCCGCCTCGAGCAGGCGGCTGAGGAATACGCCGCGAAGCATTTCCTGGATGATGCGGAGCACCTGTTGTATGATCCGTGGCCGGAAGCCAGAGAATGGTACAAACAGGCATTTATAAACTTCGGCCGCATGATTCTCCAGCAGTTGAATTCCGAAATCGCAAAGGAGGTGGAGGATGAAACCAGAACTTCAAAAGAAAGAAGAAAAATCTATCAAAATGTAATAAAGATTTTCAAAGATTATGACTAAAGAACTGCAAAATTCTGTGTGGTCTATCCTCCCGAAAGAGTTCAAGGAGGAAGTTAAAAAGCTCGCTCAATATTATAGCAGACACGTATCGGCGCTGTTTGGAATGGAAAGACAACGAGCAGACAAGTTCTATTGTGAGTTTGTCTCGCTTTTTGGTAAACACAACCTCACCTCTGACGCGGAGGGAGAGGAGTTGCTGACGGTGCCGAGAAATAAAGTACAGGAGTTGTATGCTAAAGCAAAAGATATATACGACCTCTATACTAATGCGACATGTATAAACAGTTTGGAGAGCCATGCGATAGATATAAGTACAGGCAAGATGAAAATCCTTGATACTCTTTTCGGCTCCAAGTGCCTGCCGGATATAGAGCCGAAGCCAGCCGGGCCGAAGTTCAAGGTGGGCGACAAGGTGCGAATTTCGTGTGCATTCAGTTCCGGCGAGATTTGGGACAGTGTTCTAAATGGCAGGGTGGCTACGATAGTAGGATGTTATCGGGAAAGCAACAACTGGATTTATTGTTTCGAGGAGCCGATCAGGGATTTTGCCGAATTTTGGCTTGAACCCTGCACAGAGCAGGAAACGCTCCACTGCCCATCTTCCGAAACAGAGTGCTGTATTCCCGTGCGAGTGCCAAAGATGGACGAGCAGAGACTGTATATCGCGACACATATAACCGCTGCGATATACGCCAATTACGATGTTGCCAAGTGTTTTGAATCCATAGAAGCCATCGTTCAGAAGGCTGTTGAGACTGCCGACGCCCTGATTGCCGGATGCAAAAAAGAATAATTTACCAACCTTAAAACCATAAAGAATGATGAAAATGGAACATGTAGAAATGACCGCCGAAGAGCGGCAGGAGTTCGAGGCCTACCGTGCCGAGAAGGAGAAGAAACGCCTGGAGGCGGAGCGGAGGCAGCAGCGTGCCGACTATGCCGGGCTTGTGGACGACGAGGTGCGCACCACCATCCCGCAGCTGCGTGAGCTCAGCGAGCAGATCAAGGCCGTAAAAGAGACTGTGTTCGGCAACTTCGGGACGATCCTGAGAATGAAGTCTGAGGTTCTGGGCCTGACCCGCGACGACCAGCGGAGCCACACTTTCACAACCTCCGACAGCCGATTCCGCCTGACGCTGGGCGTGAACTGCATCGACGGCTACCGCGACACTGTGGAGGACGGTATCACCATGGTCAAGCAGTATATCGAGAGTCTGGCCCGCGACGAGGCCACCAAATCGCTTGTCAACGCGGTGCTGCGCCTGCTGAGCCGCGACGGCCAGGGGAACATCAAGGCCAGCCGAGTGCTGCAGCTGCGCAAGATGGCCGAGGACAGCGGCGACGACCGGTTCCTCGAGGGCGTGCGTATCATCGAGGAGGCCTACCAGCCCACGGAGACCAAGCGCTACATCCGCGCCGAGTACAAGGACGACAAGGGTGCATGGCGCTACATCCCCCTGGGGATGACCGACGTTGACTGACCCTCACGTCCGGACTTGACAAACCAAGAATCATTAATAAAAACAGGCTGTATCAATGGCAAAAAAGCGCGGCATGTCCTACAGAAAGCGCGTCGCAGACGTAAACCGGATATATGACCAGCATGCAAGAAGCGGATTAAGCAACCGGGAGATCTGGCGCCGGTACATCTATCCGATATACTACATCAGCGAGCGCACATTCTACAACATGATGAACGCCACGGCAGGGTCCTCGCGCCCGGTCGTGGCGTCCGACATGCCTACGTTGTTTGATTTGCTTGACGATCCGGCCCAAAAACAGAAGAACGATGGCAGACCTTAGCGCACAGGTGAAAGAGGTGTTCCGGCGAATCCTGAACGACCTCAGAGTGGAACTTGGCGACGAGTTCGACCAGAATTTCGAGCGCCAGGCCTTTTTCAGTGAGGCATGGCAGAAGCGGAAAAGCCCCACGCGCCCGGGCGGCCACATCCTGGTGGACACCGGAGGGCTGCGGAGGAGCGTCACGAGCCGCATCACGGAGAACAGCATCACGTTCAGCACCACCCATCCGGCAGCTGCCATCCATAACGAAGGGGGCGACATCAAGGTCACGGCGCGGATGAAGAAGTTTTTCTGGCATAAATACTATGATGCCACCGGAAGCTTCGGCCGCCGCAAGGACGGGACGCTTCGCAAGGACAAACGCACCCTGCAGCTCACGGACGAGGCCGCGTTCTGGAAAGCGATGGCGCTGATGAAAGTGGGCAGCGTGATCAGAATTCCCCGGCGACAGTTCCTGGGCACCTCGCCCGAAGTGGAAAACATAGTCAGGGGCATCATCGAGGACAACCTGACAGAATACGTTAACAACATTGATTTCGAGATAAAATGAGAGAAGAATTATACAGAACTATCAAGGCCCGGCTTGAAGCGTTGTGCATCAATGCCGCCGGAGAGTATTATGAACGCCCTAAGGATGCCGAAAAGGATGACGAACTGCATCCCCGTGCCATAAAGCACATCGACCTGTGGAACCGCAATGTGGAGTTCATAGAGCAGGAGATTCCATGGGAACGCCCGGCTGTGTTCGTCGAGTTCCTGCCGTTCCGGTGGAATACCATAGTAACCGGAGTGGAGTACCGGGCTGAGCCGCAGGTCAACCTGCATGTAGTCACCGACTGGGTGGAACAGGAATCAGACCTCGAGGCGTTCCGGCTGCTCGACAGGATCCATGAGCAGCTTGCTGACCTGTCCGGCGAAACATTCATGGACTTCGACATTGCAGCCTCCTCCACCAACCACAACCATGAGGAGATCCTGGAAAACATCGAGACATATTCGTGCACTGCTTTCCGGCATCTGAGATAGACCGATGCAAGGGGGTAGCGAAATGCGACGTCCTTACATTCGGCATAGAATCAAAAAAATCGCACTGGAGAGTGCGGTTATTTCAAAAGTTGTTGTATATTTGCGGTGCTAAAGTTTATTTCTACGTGACGGAATCCATCCGTCCACAGGCACCGCTTGATGGGCATTTTTTATGTCCGGCAACTGGTTTCCTATATACATAGCGATGTGCTAACCCCGTGATACGGTTGTAATGGCCGTGTCGGTCACGTAGAATAGACTTTAGCAGCGGGTAGTGGCGCACCGCTTTTTTTGCGCCCAAATGCTAAATTATTCTACAATGTACAACAAAAAGAATGAAGTCCCGGTAACCGGGCAGCTGGAAGTTTTCAATTTCAAGCAGGAAAACGTATCAATTCGTGTAAAATCAATTGATGGAGAACCTTGGTTTGTAGCAAAGGATGTTTGTGAGGTTTTGGATATTCAAAATTCAAGAGACACATTAGCCAAAGTTCTTGATGAAGATGAAAAGAGCGTCGCTACTATCTACACCCTTGGTGGGAATCAGAACATGCAAATCGTATCAGAAAGTGGTTTGTACCATCTGATATTTGTAAGCCGCAAACCAGAAGCGCGCAAGTTCCGCAAATGGGTAGCGAGTGAGGTGCTGCCGAGCATCCGCAAAACGGGGATGTATGCCGTGCCGCAGCGGCGGAAGGGGGTGGCATTGCTGCCGAAGAACCGCGGACAGAAGTGGGAACAGTTCTACACAGAGCTGGCGCGCTACACCACCCGTGAGGACGAGAAGCTGGTGGCCGGGCTGATGAACGTGACCCGCCGCCATGTGCACGAGGTAGCCATGGGGCGCAAACCATCCTACGGCGTGTGCTGCATGCTGGTTGACTGCGCCAAGGAGAACCGTGAAAAAGGGATAGAGCGCATGACGGCGAACCGCACGGTGGATATGGAGGAACTGCGCCTCGAACTGATGGCGGCCATCAACCCACAGAAGGCGTGACGATGGAAGCACCCGCCAAAATCCCGGCCATCACGCAGCTCATAACCGAAGGCTACGGCCCGGGTATGCTTGCCACCGTGATTGAATCGCTGCGGTGGATGGCCATGTCGTTCCGGCAGACCGGCAACATCTCGGAGTGCGACGAAGCTAACATCCTGAACCTGCTCATGCTCGAGGAGGCCGTGCTAAAGGACTGTTTCGGCATCGACCTCAACGAGCTGATCTGACACCACCAACACACCAACACACAGGGAGCGGCCGCCATTTACCTGCGGCCGCTCCCCCTCTTTATTATATGGACAAAGCTAAAAATGCCGAAATTATGAGCTAAAACTTTTGAATGTAGGGAATTGTTTGTACATTTGCAATGGTTCTAAGCCGTAAGGCCTTGAACCTCCATACAGCAGGGTTTCATTTGAAATCCTGCTGTTGTATTTGAAAGCCGTTGGCCAAAATGGCCTCTCTTGAGAGAAACAGATCTTTTCCATTCCGGATAATCACCACCTCTTGAATATCCGATTGATTGACACGCCCCTTGATACCGCGGGTTAAGTCAGACAAATCAATATCGGAATCAATCCTGATGACTATGTGTTTAGCTTGTTTTGAAGCACCTCTCAAAGCATTGTCTATCGCTCCCTTTGTTGGCTTGTAGTTCACCTTGTATTCTTGTTTGTATCCCAGGGTATGGTTAAAACTGTCTGCGGAAGTTTCATTATCCGGATTTGGCAACAAGTCTATCTGATAACCATGTTTGTTTGCAAGATACTTTGCGATACTGATATTTTCAGCTGATTCGTCACGGCCATGGTTCGAATGAATGCGGACTTTTCCGTTATCAACCGGTATATCAGTATAACATTCCTGTATGTGATGAAATAAAGCACACCCTTTGCACAGCTCACTGTCCGGGATGAAAGCGGCAAGGTGGGCAAGGGAATTCTTGCCTCCTTTGGCGATGGGGCAAGTGCGGCACTTGCTGATGGTGTAAGGGTTATAGTCGGGGACAGATTTGCCCTCGATGCCCGGATTGAACCGGAACATGCCCTTTTTATCGCGCTGCAGGGCCTCGTCGCCAAGGCGCATTGCCTCGCTGTGGGGAGTGACGGGATACTTTGACTTGCGCACCTGAACCACCGTGCATCGGCAATTCCATCCATTAGGCGGGTAGAACTCCTCCCAGAATGGATCGGATGGAGGGAGTGTCACGCCATGGAGGGCGGCATGTTCCGGACGCACCTTATCGTCCTTTTGAGTGCGGTACTGCAGATTGTACCGGTCACCGTCGGCCATGAACTGTTCCCATTTGGCAGCCATCTCGGCCGATGCGCTCACAAAGTTATACTCGGCGCGAAGGTAGTTGACATTGTAAGTTCTGTCGATGCTCAGAACATCGTTTAAAAAGCGTTCAAACGGCTTTTTATCGCCGTTTTCATCGAGCAGGGACGGGAATGCCTCATGCAGCTCATGGAACGCCTTCATGCCGGAGAAAATGAAGTTCGAGCGCGACAGGCGGCGACGCATCGCCTCCGACATCTCCACTTTCTCGAACGAAGAATCAAGCACCGAGGCATGAGCACCCACAAACTCCTGCACGGCCGGATCGGCCACAATCTCCACCTTGAAAGCAGCTCCCTCCTGGAGGAAAAGCGCCCGCATCATGCCGCTGAACAGATCCTTTAGCCTGCGGCCTATCTCGCCGGCATCGAAGGCCAGTGATTCCTGCTGGGGCATCTCCCCGAGGATGGCGGCATAGCGGCGGTGCAGCCCCACGTAATCAGTGGGGCTCAGTCGAAAAAACCGTTTGTGCGAGAGCAATCAAGCTCGCTTGGATTGCCGAGCGTGAGGTTTTTGGGTGTAACCAAAAAATTCTTTTCAGACTTATCGTTATCCTTTTTATCGGACTTACTGTCGTCTTTGTCGTCGGTTTTATCGGTTTCCGAGGAATCCTCAACAGCAGGCGTCATGCTTCTACGCGGCCCCACCGGCATGCCGTATTTGTCGGCGAAGTACGACGGCTCCACCTCATAGCGGTCGGCAATCATGGTCTCATAGGCCACCTGCTGTTCCGGAGTGTAGTCCACCGCATCATTCCACTCAAACCGTAATCCCTTCAGGGGGAACCCATGCTTGACCATGCGTGGAAGAAGCTGATTGTTCACAATATCACGGAGCATATCACGGTCAGCTTCCACAAGGTTCTCAAACACCTCCAGGTGCGTTTCGGACTGCGACAGGGAGGAGCCATCCTCGATTGTCATGGTCTGGCCTATGATGAGCTTGGACATTTCCGAATTGGCCCGGTCAATGCGCTTGTCGTACACATTGAACGCATCGCCCTTGCCGGATTCGACGAACTGGACCTCGGTTTCCATACCGGTGACCATCCCGAGGTTGCTACCAGCCTCCTGGATCATCCGCTCAAGACGTTTCCACTCCTTTGGATCGCGAGTGGTTGTCTTTGCCACCCTCATAGGCATCCCAAAAATCTCGGCAAAGGCATCCCAGAATGCAAGCGCATTCTTTTTAGGAATTGTCTGTTGCGCAGCTTTAAGGTATTTGCCAAGGTCTTGCGGGCGTCCCGCCTCGATGAGCCATTCCGAATAAGGAGCCTCGTGGTAATCAATGCCGGATGTCCAGTCATCGCCGACATTGAGTACGCAACGATGATACTCCGGGATCACATGCTTACGGGGGATAAGACTGACATCATCATAACAGATACATCCATCGCCATCCCTTGTCAGATCACCGAGTTCAATAAGTGAGTGTCCCCACCACAACGAATCATGACATAGTTCCAGCAGATGTTTGAACCATGCCTGATCGAAGTAGTGCAGTGCATCCACAACCTCATCGCCGTTTGCGTTGACAAGCTTGAATGAACGGGACATGACAAAACCGCGCCTCTGATCAATGCAACCGGTGAGATGCAAATCCACGTCCACATCCCTGTATATGTCGTAAAGCCGGTTCCTGTCGGGGCTTTCAACATTAATCGCCATCTGCCATGCCTTTCTCCAGTTGGCGATATCCTTTCGGGTAAGGGCATCGGTAGTCTGGTGAATCTGCATGACAATACTCCTGAGCTTAGCCTGCCCATCAGGCTTTGCAAGATTTATGTCACCGTATGGGGTCTGGAGAATCATGTCCCCATCCGTTTGTTGCGGGCTGCTGTCCAGGGTGGATTCTGTTTTTTCTTCACCCTGACCAGAGCGGTAGGTTTCAAGAAATTCGTCAAGAGAGCTCATATGATTACCAATTATGTCGGAGCTTGGGCTCACAGTGATAGACAGTTCCGAATGAAACATTTTTATCCCCCACATCCGCCAGCGGCAGGTCCGGAATTATCCTGCCGGCCTGGACACCTTCGAGCCATCTGATGGCGCGGTCATATCGTTCCTTGCGTATTTCGCTGCCCATTTTCTGCGGCTGCGAAGCTGTAAGATGATACAGGGCAATGTCGGCGGTGTACATTACGATAAGACGGTTGCGGGCCTCCCCCTCGGCTTGAAATATGGCTTTGCAGTCATAGACAGGACGCAGGTAACCGGAAACCTCCTCAATGGCCTCGAGCTCCGCATTGGCACGGTTCTGATCGGAGGCACGGGAGATAACCTTTAACGCATCGTCACCTATGACCACACCATAGTCGTTGTCAGTGATGAACATGGCTTAAATATTAAGTGGTTATAAAAAGTGCACATCTCTCAATGTCATCGAGGGTCACACCCTTGCGGAACCGTTTGCGCCTGACAAGCTCCTTGACGGTCTGTTTAGGAACCACCTTGAGAGATCCACCGAGATTGATGACGTAATATCTCATGCCGAACAGGTCGGCGAGTTTTTTAGCCTTGCGCACGGCTCTTTTGTATTGCCATGCAGCATAATACCGTTTAATAGTGTTGAACATATCACCATAAGTTTTTAGGGGGTCGACGCTGTATCGACACCGGTTTTAATGTCTCTTGCCTTGTGTATCGCTGCAGGAACCAGATTGCACCCTCGTCGGCATCGGGGGCATCATCGTGCACACGCGAACCGCGCTCGAGAGCGAGTGTCTGTTCGATGCCGACCTGCATATCCGGAGAATCCTTGAGCGCCTCGTTGTAGAACACGAAACCGCGCTCCCAGAGAGGCGACACAGCCTCGATGCGCTGGATCTTCTCCGGCTTGCTGCGTTTGTCCGGAAGAATGGGAAGCTGATAGCCCCGGATGTTTCCTTCGGCAGCAAACTCGTCCAGGATAATATCCTGCATGAAATTGGCCTCCATGAAGAAGGATATGGCCACGCGGTCGCGTGTGCGCTCGTACAGATCGTAAAGCCAGCGCACCATCGATGACACGGTGTCCTGACGCACATAGCAGTCTATAAGGTGCAGCTCGGTCCCGATTTTACCCCACAGACGGCATGCCTTGTAGTCGTTGGCAGTGGTGGACTTGAACGACGGGTCGGTGTAGCACACGAGCATTTCGTACTTCTCCAGTTTAGGCAGACGTTTGTAACGTATCCATTCATGCCGGAAGATAGAGCCGTCGTTAATGGGTGTGTGCATCATCTCCTTGTTCCAGGCACGGTAACCGACGAAATCGGCATAAGCCTGAGCCTCCTCGCGTGTCCATTTTTCCTTCCAGACTGGATTGCCGTTGCGGTCGACGGCCTTAATTTCCGAGACATACACGCCGCGTGTGGCACACATGTTGGCCAGGACAGAGCATTTGGAAATAAGATTGCCCACCATGATGAAGCGGCCGCGGCCCACATCCAGTGCACCGAAAAGCGCCTCCTTCACCCAGTCGGTAAGGTCCTTCACACGTTTTTCATTGCGGCACAGCTCATCATCGTCGAGGTCGTCGATAACGATGTAGTCCGGACGAGATTCACGGTCACGCAGACCGCGCGGCGACTGGCCACGCCCCACGGCAAGGAACTTCACACCGCCCTGGGTTTTGAATTCCCCCTCGGTCCATTCCCCGAGGCTCTTCTGTTCTCCGAAATCCGATACGATGCGGCGGTTGAATTCAAGCTCGGCCTGAATGTCGGCAAGCAGACGGTTGGCACTGTCCTGGCTCTTGCCCACAACCACCATGAAGCTGATGAGCCTTTTGGGCTGCAGCATGAGCCACAGCGGCAGAAAAATATCGAAATGGGTTGACTTGGCATGCCCGCGAGGCCATTTGAACACAGCTTTGAGATCCGGAGTGTTGCGCACCTTCATAGCAGCCGCATTATGGAACGGGGCATTGTGAATGACCTTGATCGGCTCGCCGGTTGTCTTGTCACGCAACGTGAGGTAATGCGGGAAATAATACTCGCAGAATGCAGCGTAATTGGAGAGCAGACGGCGCAGACGCCGGTCTCGGTCGGCAGCGGATTCCTTTGTCACCGACATTGTGACCGGCGTCAGGGAGTTGACCCGCTTGCAATGCTCGCGCCACTCCTCATAAGCTTTTTTTATTTCAGCAGCCGTGGCCATATCATTTCAGCTGATTTGAGCCCATTGACTCGATGATGTACTTGTCCTGAAACTTGTTGATGGCCTTTATAAGTTCCGGCGTCACTTCCGGATCTGTGGCCGCGCGGTATTCGAGCCAGCGTGAGAATGCCATGAACACCTCGATGGCATCGATGACATTGGCCTTCTTGTCAAGCTTCTCGATGACAGCCGACAGCTTGGACAGTTTGTCGGCGAGACCGGCAGCAGCCGCGGCATCGTCGGATGCATTCACCTGCTCAATGAGCCGGTCGATGGTTATGAGGAGCTTGTTGACAAGTTCCGGACGGGTGATGCCCCTTGCCGCACGGGCTTCTTTCCAGCCATCGGCGGCGCACCATTTGGAGATGGTCACCCTGGACACGCCCACCTTGTCGGCAATCTCCGTCATTTCCATTCCGGAAAGGAACAATGCCCGGGCAAGGGACTTTTTTCTTTCGTTTTCCTGTTTTGTTGCCATATCTGAAACGTGATAACATACTATTGAACTGGGTGCAAATGTGACTGAAAAAGAGCGTGCGACAAAAAAAGTGTGCAGCCATTGCATAGAAGTATGCAACGGTTGCACACTTTTTTGCCATGCACCAGACGGCATTGTAATATTGCACCGGATTTCTTTCCCGGCAAACCTGAAAGCGGCATGCCGGCAACAAATAACTACAACTGCAATGGGAAAACGAGTAAGATTGACTGATGACAGCCTGAACAGCCATGGAAGCCGGGTGCTTACATCCGGATGTGACACAGCGCAGTATGAGCGCAACCCGGTGCTCCTGTACATGCATGAACGTGGCAAAGTTATCGGCTACATGAAGGACATAGAGGTCAAAGAAGGTGAGATTACAGGAGAGCCGGTGTTCGACTGTGCGACCGAACTGTCCAAACAATGCAAGAAACAATGGGAGGTAGGATCGCTGCGGATGGTCAGTATCGGTATTGATGTAATTGAGCTGAGCGAAAAGCCCGAACATCTGGTGGCCGGGCAGACTGCCCCGACAATTACCAGGAGCAAAATATTCGAGACCTCCATTGTGGACATCGGGGCAAACGACAATGCCATTGTGATGCGCAAAGACGGAAAACAGATAACGCTGGGTAAGGATAGCGAGAACCCGTTGCCCATGCTCAGTAATAAACCTCAAACAACCAAACAGCAAATGGAACTTAAAACTATCGCCCTGAAACTGGGCTTGCAGGAAACTGCAGACGAGACCGCGGTGCTTGCCAAGATCGGAGAACTCAATCTGACCGTCGCCGAGGTGGAACAACTCAAAAAGGAAAAAGATGCCCTGGAACTCGCACAGATTACAACTGCGGTTGAGGCTGCCATCAAAGAAAAACGCCTTACTCCGGCCAAAAAGGAACATTTCGTAAACCTCGGTAAGACTGTCGGCATCGACAGCCTCAGGGCCACACTTGAGGCCATGTCGCCTGCCGCAAAATTAAGTGCCGCAATCAATGTTACTTCCGCCACCGATGCCCCCGGTGCGCAAAAGAATTACACAAAACTTTCCGAGGTCCCGGCAGATGAACTCCGCAAGATGCGCAGCGAGAACCCTGTGGAGTACAGCCGCCTGTTCAAGGCTGAATACGGCTTCGAATGCAACATTTAATAACCACAAATAACAACAACCGATGAAAACAGCAACAAAAACCATCTGCGCCCTGCTTTTCAACATGCTCACGGGTGCAATCATTGCAACTCTTCTCGGCATCCCTCCTCTTGCCGGAATGCTCTTCATGGTGGCCGTCGGAACCGCCATGAGTTTCGCTCCGCGCGCAGAAGGCATACTCCGCGAAGGGGTATATACCGAGATATGGACAGGCGAGCTTGTGAAAGGGCTCCGTGAGTTCCTGACAGGCTCCTGGCTTGACGGCATACCCGACCAGTCGTCCATAGTCAATAATGATGTGATACACCTGGTGGAGGTGGGTGTCGACCCTGACGTGCTGATCAACAACACGACCTACCCCATCCCCCTTCAGGCACTTGATGACAAAGATATCGCCATATCGCTTGACAAATTCCAGACGAAGGTCACACCGGTGACGGATGATGAGCTTTATGCCAGCTCGTATGACAAGATGTCTCGCGTCAAAGAAAGCCATGCCAACGCAATCAACGACGCTAAATTCGCCAAGGCGGCCCATGCGCTTTGCGCCCAGAAGAATACCGCCCTGACCCCTGTCCTCAAGACAACCGGTGTGGCTGATCCGACGACCGGACGTCTGTGCCTTACCGTCAAAGATCTTGTCAACCTCAAGGAGGCACTTGACAAACTTAAAGTGCCGACCTCCAACCGCCGCCTTGTCCTGTGTCCTGACCATGTCAATGACCTCCTGCGCACAGAACAGGTATTCCGCGAACAGTATAATATCGACCGCAATACGGGCAAAGTCGGCAGCCTGTACGGTTTCGACATCTATACCTACGGGGATAACCCTGTATATACTGTTGCCGGAGAGAAAAAGGCTGTCCATGCCTCTGCCGGCACAGGGGAGTTCCAGTGCTCGTTCGCGTTCTACACCCCGCGTGTGTTCAAGGCAACCGGTTCCACTAAAATGTATTACAGCGAGGCTTCGACAGACCCCGAATACCAGCGTAACAAAATCAACTTCCGGCATTATTTTATCGCGATGCCCAAGAAAGGTGATGCAGGCGCTGTGATGATGAGCGGGTATAAAGCTCCGGAAACAGGTGATGAACCTGCCGGGAGCATCACGGCACAGCCGACCGAGCTTGTGTTTGCAGCAGCCGGTGAGACTAAGACCGTGACTGTAACGGCGAGCGGCGAATGGACCGTTGGCGCAGTCCCTGAGGGTTTCACCGCGACCAAAACCCAGACCGGTCTGAGCATTGTAGCCTCGGCCAACGAGGGTAATGCAGCCCGCAGCGGCAGCGTGGTGGTGAGCCTGCAGAGTGACGCCACCAAAAAGGCGACCATAACCCTGAGCCAGCCCAAGGCGTGACACCATGGCAAAGCTTAAATACCTTGTACTGCACTGTACCGCGACACCCGAAGGGCGTGAGGTGACATCCGCCGACATCCGGCGGATGCACCTGAGCCCGGTGTCGGAGGGCGGACGGGGATGGAAGCAGGTGGGCTACACCGACATGATCCATCTGGACGGCAAGGTGGAGCGCCTGGTTGACAACAACGAGGATGCCAACGTTGACCCGTGGGAAATCACCAACGGTGCCAAAGGCTACAACTCCGTCAGCCGCCATGTGGTGTATGCCGGAGGGTGCGACAGGTCCATGAATCCCAAGGACACACGTACACCGGCCCAGCTCAGGGCGATGGAGGCGTATGTTAAGGACTTCCACCGCCGCTTTCCGGAGGTGCGGATCATCGGCCACAACGAGGTGGCAGCCAAGGCATGCCCGAGTTTCGATGTGCAGGCATGGCTCAGATCAATCGGAATAAACCAGTGACAAACCAGTAAAACCAATCAAAGCGATGGGGTTCAGCGAGATACTCAACATACTGCTCGGAGGCGGGCTTGTGGGACTTGTGGTGGCAGTGGCCACCATGAGGGCAACTGTGCGCAAGGCCAACGCCGATGCCGAAAAGGCCAGAGCCGATGCCGAGACGGTGAGAATCACCAACACGGAGAACGCCACGCGGATACTGGTGGAAAACATTGTAAAACCACTCAAAGAGGAACTGAATGCAACCAGAGAGAAATTATCGGAAACCGAGAAACTCATGGCTTCCATCCAAAAGGAACTGGGGGCTGCCAAGAGGGCTTTGTCACGGTTGTCCCGGGCTGTGGAATCTGCCACTAATTGTCCTCATGCTGACGATTGTGTTGTGCTCCGCAAGCTGCGCAACAACAAAAAAGACCCGGACGGAGCAGAACCTGACTTTATCGACCTCCGGGACAACCGATACGACGGCTGCTGTGACCAGGATAACGAGCACCCTCCCGGTGCCCGAGAGCAAGGTGAGCCTGCAGATATCCGTGGACAGCCTCCTTAGGTTGCCGGAGGGTGCGGCCTACCGGAAGAGCCATGACCGGGCGCATGTGGAGGCCACCCAAAAAGGGGGTGTAATCTATATCACCGGCACATGCGACAGTCTGCAACGTGTGGTGGAATATTACGAAGCGCTGTACCACACGGCACGCGACGAGCTCGAAAACTACCGCGAGGAGACAGAGCACGCTGAAGCAGACCGGACGCCCGAGTGGAAGATATGTGCCACAGGGCTGGCGGTTGGTTGGCTGGCAGGGATAACAATGACAATTTACATGATCACAAAAACAAGGAAGGAAAATGAATAAAAATTTTATGTACGGCATCGGGGAAGTGATATGCCGGGACACGAAGGTGGGCTACATCGCCAAGAACTCGTTTGATCTTGGGGGCGTGAAGCCGCAGGCCGCCGAGGTAGAGGCAGAACAGGCGCCGGGATCGCCCGTGCTTGTGATAGCCCAGAGCAACGGGAAAATCGGGCCGAAGTTTGACATGATACAGCTCACCTTCGAGAGCCTGCAGCAGCTGCTTGGAGGCCGCCTGATCAAAAACAGTGAAAATAAGGTGACAGGCTGGACGGCGCCCCGCTCGGCGATGGTGATGGAGGGTCCGTGGGAATTCAAGCTCGTGTCCGGGCAGTCAATTCTGATACCCAACGCCACGTTGCTTGCGGACCTCGCGGGGAAGCTTACGCTTACCGAGACCGCCAAGATCGAGGTGGAGCTGAAAGTGGCGATGCCCGCAGAGAAGGGTGTACCACCCTATGGGGTGTTTGACAGCGACGCGCTGCCCGATGAATGGACCACAGGTAGTAAGTATTCTCTGCCCAAGGAGACTGCCGACAAAACTGCCGGGGCCGCGCAGCAGAACGCAGATAACGCCCCCGATAACGAATCTCAGGAGGGTGCCTAAGCTATGGGGCGGCCGAACGGGATGGCGGGACGTGTCATCGAGATTGCAGCGGCGGAGGCGCTGCTTGATGCCGGGGTACGGATGCCGCTGAAAGAGATAAGGCTGCCGCTGGTTAAGCGCCCCATCAGACTGCGTGTGACACTGAAGAGGCCATATTTGTCCGGGCAGTTCAGATTTGCCCGGACATACTTGCAGTTGGGGGTAAGCGCAGACGAACTGGCGACAATGGACAAGGATGCCCAGATGCGTTTCATGGCCGTGCACGGCGGGAAGGTGAGCCGGATGGTGGCCGAAACGCTGTGTGTGGGGCCGGTTAAAGAACTGTTCTTGAAGCCGGTGACATGGGTGCTGGAGCACTGTGTTGAACAGCGTTTTCTGTTTGCTGTGGCCGAGCGGTTCGTAGCGATGATGGGCACTGGCCCTTTTGTGAATATTATCAGATTGGCGGAGCGGATGAATCCGCTGCGGCCAAGACTGAGCCGGGACGCGAGGGGGAGTTAAAGAGCCGGTGGGAAGGCTCCCATAGCCCCTTTGGATTTGTGTGGCAGATTGCCGAGGCGACGGGATGGAGTGTGGACTACATCCTGCACCGGGTGAACTACCAGACGCTTGTGATGATGCTGAGCGATGCCCCTCGCTACCGCAGTGCGGGAGAGAGAGACCGAAACGGCCACCAAACTTCCGGTGGCGCGGAACTCACCGCAGAAGAGGAGGCGGCCCAGGTGGCCGGCCTGTTCGCAAGCAGCCTTAAACGATAAAAACAGAGCACGACATGAAACCGGTGGAACTCGAGTTTTTGATGAAAGACGGCGTGACGCCCGGCGTGGAAAAGGCCGGGCGTGCTGTCCGTGAGTTTACTGACAGCTCAAAGGAGGCGATGGCCGAGCTTAAGGCCAGCATCCAGGAGCAAAAAAAGGTAATTTCCGACCTTGAGGCTGAAACGGTAAGGCTCGAAAAGGCATGGCACAATGCCGCGCCCGGTGACGCATGGTTCGCCGCCAAAAACAAACTGGAGGCCACACGGCAGCAGCTCGATGAAGAGAAAAGCACCCTCGAAGAGCTGACGGCACGTTATAATGAACTGGGAACGTCTGCCGAGACCAATAACAGTAAGGCCGAAAGTAGTGCCCGCAAGCATGATTCCGTGCTCGTAAAACTGCTTGGGGGGCAAGAAAAGTATAACGAGATCATGTCGAAAATGCCACCGTCCCTCCAGGCGGCGGCTACCAACATAAACGGCATGACCGGTGCGGCGCGGGCTTTTATCGCCACTCCGCTCGGCGCCATACTTGCAGCCATCGTGCTCGCATTGCAGGCCGTTTCCACATGGTTCACATCCTCAGCCGAGGGCGAGATGGAGTTTGCCCGTATGAGCGGTTATCTCGGCGGCATCCTCGATCAGCTTAAAGAGGTGGTTATGGCCGTGGGTAAAGCCATATTCCGGATGGTTACTGATTCAAAGCAGGCATTCAGTGATTTATGGGAGCACATCAAATCCCAATTTATCAACCGTCTGGAGGGTACTGCCGGAATTGTCACCAATTTTGGCAAAGGCATCTGGCACGCCATTACAGGTGACTTCGACGCTGCCAAAACCGATTTTAGCCAGATGGGCAATGACATTCTCCGGGCAACGACCGGTGTGGACAACCTCGCCGGCAAGACAAAGGACTGGCTGCACAACACCCATGAGCTTGCAAAGGCCAATTCCGAGATTGCAGTCCAGGAGAAGCAGCTGCACCGCGACCGCCGCCAGTGGAGCGTCGAGGAGCAGAAAATGGACAACGAGATATCCGAACTGCGCCTCAAGGCCCAGCGCGGTGATGCCGATGCCAACAAAAAGGCCCAGGAACTTATCAAGGAGAAATACAACCGCAATATCGAATACCAGCAGAGGGAACTCGACCTTATCCGGCAAAAGAACAGCCTTACCACCAATTCCGATGCCGACTATGACAAGGAGGCCGAGGCCCAGCGCAAACTGCTCGCCCTTGAAAAGGAGCGCAACACTGAGCTGAGCTTTTTTAACCGCAAGGACTTTTCGTTGGGTAACAAGGCTGCCACACTGGCTGAGCGTCAGCTGACGGCAGAAACCAAACTGCATCAAGAACTGCTCGAGCTGCAGCGCCGCAATGATGCCGAGGAGATCGCCATCATGGACGAAGGGACAGTCAAAAAGCTCCGGCAGATTGACAATGACTACACCAAACGGAAAAACGAGATTGCCAAGCTCGAGGCCTCATGGCGTAAGGACAATAAGACTGCCGGACATGGCGAATCTCTTACAACCGAACAGCAGGCTGCCCTGGAGGAGGCCGGACGTCTTAACGAGGAGCTGCGTTCAAAAGCGGTCGGTGAGGTATATGATGCCGAGTGGGCGGCCATGCGCGAAAATGTGGAGCGCTACGGCGACTACCAGGCCCAGAAACTTGCCATTGCGGAGGATTACGCGGAGAAAATCCGGAAGGCCCAGAACGAAGGTGAACGCCGCAGCCTGGGGAGAGAGAGGGATACGAAGCTGGCACAGGTGACGACGGCCGAGATGAAGGCCAACATAGAATGGGGCGTTGTGTTCGGGGAATTCGGCGGGATGTTCCGCGAGGTGATCGAGCCGGTGCTCGCGGAGGTGCGCGATTATGTGCAGACCGACGAGTTTAAGAATGCCGACCACGACAGCCAGCAGGCGCTGCTGGATGCGTTGCGGCAGATGGAAAATGCCGCCGGCGAGACAACTGCGGCAAGCTTCGGGCAGCTGGGGCGTGAGATTGATGCCTACCGTGCGAGCACGGATGAGCTGCGAGCCGCACAGGAACAATATAAAGAGGACTTCGGGATGCTGACACGTGCCCAGGAGGACTATAAGGCTGCCGTGCAGAGCGGCAACACGGTGCTTGCGGCCGCGGCGGAACTTACGCTCAATGCCGCCCAGGCACAGGCGGATGCCTCGGCTGAGGAGGTGGCTGCGCGGAAAGAGGCTGCCGATGAGGCCAAACGCACGGTGACCCAGACGGCCACCACCCTTAAAGAGGGGATGGACGGTGTGCTGGGTGGCCTCCAGAAGATGGCATCCGGAAGCGCCAGCGGTGTGCTGACCGGTTTTACGGAGCTTGGTAAAGGTGCGGCAAAGCTCAACGGAAATATCGGCAAGAGCTTCGGGGAATTTGCCAAGAAACTCGAGAACGCCCCTGTCGTGGGCTGGATTGCGGCGCTGCTGGATGTGTTCAAGGACGGGTTGTCGGACTTCATGGTGTCGCTGATTGATGCCGTGACAGGGGCGGCCGCGAATATCCTGAGCGATGTGCTCAGCGGGGATTTTGCAGTTAACACTGCAAAGGCTCTTGTGGGCGGCGTGGGAAAGGTGCTTGACACGGTGACGTTCGGCTTGTTCCGGACGCATGGAAACGAGGCTGAGGTGGAGGCATCGCTGAACCGGTTGACGGAGGCCAACGGCAGACTGGAGGCCTCGATGGACAGTCTGCGCGAGACGATAAGCGCCGGCCGAGGCATGACATCGGTTGAGGCATACCGGGAGGCGCGCCAGAATCAGGAGCGCATCAACGCCAACTACATGGATATGATCCGGGCGCAGGCGGAATACCACAGCAGCAAGCACAGCTGGAACGCCACGCGCCGCGGGTTCACGGCCGATGAGATCCGGCAGATTTCTGAGGTAATCGGGCATGCTTTCAGCGGCGATTTCTTCTCACTCAGCCCGGAGGATATGAAGGCGTTCCGTGACCAGCTGCCGAACCTGTGGCGCGACTTTTTTTATTCCGGCAGCTCCGACAACTATGCCGACCGGGTGCTTGAAAAGGTGGATGCCTACATAGCCCAGGCCGGTAAGCTCGGTGAGCTCCGGAGCCAGCTGACGGAGGCCATGACGGGTGTGACGTTCGACGGGATGTACAGCAACTTCCTGAGCAAACTCTCCGACATGGAGTATGCCGCCGGCGACGCGGCTGAGGACATCTCGGAGATGTTCTACAAAGCTATGGTCTCCAATAAGATCGGCGAGCTCTATTTCGACGACCTGCAGGCGTGGTATGACAACTGGGGCGCGGCGATGGAGAAGGGCCTTAGCCCCGAGGACATCGAGAGGCTGCAGAAAGAGTACCAGGCCATAGTGGAGGGCGCCATCAAGACGCGCGACGAACTGGCCGCCATGACCGGCTACAATCCGGACAACGGGGGCGGTGGCAGTGGCCAGAGCGGCCGGAGCGGCTCGTATGCCGCCTTGAGCCAGGACCAGGGTACCAAACTCGAAGGGCTTTTTGTGAGCGTGCAGGGGCATGTGATCAGCATCGACGGCTGGGTGGAGGATGTGGCCGCGAGGATGAGTGCCGCCGAGGGGTATCTGCGTGACATCGCCGAAAACACCAAAAACAGCGATGAAAAGCTCGGGAAGATCCTGGATCTTGTGGAGAAGATGGAAAGAGACGGTATAAACTGGAATTGACATACAGACATGGGAAAGAGTGCGCTTGAAGGGCTTTTGCTGATAAACGGCAAGGACGTATGGACAGAGTACGGTGTATTCCTGGCTGAGGAGAAAGAGGGGGACCGGCAGAATCAGACGTCGCTGATGACGCCATCCAAGGTTAAGGGGCACGTGGGGGTTGACCTGCGTGACCTCCCCGGGGTGAAATACTCGGAGAAACTGCAGGTGTGCAACACCGAGCGTGACGTTACGCTGCTGTTTGCCCTTATGGCTCCTGGCCGCGATGAATGGCTGCGGCGTTACCGCGCCTTTATAAAGATGCTCAAGGAGGGCACTGACGGCTGGCTGACAGTTAAGGTGCCGACGCTGGGGCTGGAGATGCGGATGTTTTATGTGGACAGCGGCAACTATAAGCCCCTTACAAGCCTTTGGCAGACGGGGATGCAGGTTAGCAGTTTCCGTGTGATACTACGCGAGCCGAAGCCTGCGCTGTAATGGCCATTGAAGAGTGTTTGAACATGATTTAAACTGTGATTAAATAGTGTAATGGGACTAAAGATATATGACCGGAACGGCGGGCTGCGTATTGAGGTGCAGCCGTCGGATTCGTCGAGCCAGACGGCGGAGCTGCAGGGGGACGATGTGCTGTCGATGTCGTTCACGCATCACGGGTATGCGGGGCTTGAGGTTGACGATTACGTTGACTTCGGGGGTGTGCGCTACCGCATGACGGAGCGCTACCGGCCGAAACAGAAGTCGGCGATGGAATGGGAATACAGCATAAAGCTGTATGGCCCGGAAAGCCTGCTGCGCGATGTGCTCGTCATCAAGAATTTCGAGGGGGAGCAGGAGGCTGAGTTCACGCTGACGGCACCACCGGCGGAACATGTGGCCCTCGTTGTCAGTGCGCTCAACGGTGGCAGTGGCGGCGAATGGAAACGCGGCACTGTGACCGGAACGGAAAATATCACCATAGACTATTTCGGCAAGTATTGCGACGAGGCCCTGCGTGAGATAGCCGAGAAGGCCGGGACGGAATACTGGACCGACGGCACCACGGTTAACGTGTGCCGGTGCGAGCACGGCGAGCCGCTTACCCTCGGGCTTGCCGACGGCCTGACCCGTATAGAGCCGGCGACGGCGGGGAATGTCAAGTTCTATACGCGCCTGTTCCCGATGGGGAGCACGCGCAACATCGATGCCGAGAGTTACGGCCACCGGAGGCTGCAGCTGCCGGACGGGGCGAAGTATGTGGAGATCAATGCAGACCGCTACCGCCGCAAGGACCACTACGAGGAGGCTGCATTTGCCGGAATCTATCCGCGCTACACGGGTACTGTGAGCTCCGTGCGCAGCGAGACCCGCAAGGGTGCGGACGGGGAGGATTTCACTGTGTACTATTTCAAGGACGATGCGCTGCCGTTCAACCCCGACGATTATTTGATGGCCGGGAAGGTGATGCGCATCTCGTTTCAGGAGGGGAGCGATCTGGGTGGCCTGGGTGATGAGGACAACGGTACATATTATTTTGAGACGAACTGGCACGCCGACACCGGCGAGTTTGAGCTTATAACCATCTGGCCATACAAGGACAGCGCGACGCAGCTGCCGGGTGGCGTGCTGGTGCCTAAGGCGGGTGACAAATATATCCCATGGAACATCCGCATGCCTCAGGAGTATTACACTTTGGCGGAGGCGGAGTTTGCCGCGGCCGTGCAAAAGTACAATGCCGACCATGATGTGGACCTGACGGTGTTCAAGGCACAGACCGACCATGTGTGGGTGGAGGATAACGCCGCCGACCTGTTTGTGGGCCGGAGGGTCCGGCTGGTAAGCGACCGTTATTTCCCGGCGACAGGCTACCGAGACAGCCGCATAACCAAGATCAGCCGCAAAATCAACCTGCCGGCACAGATGGAGGTGGAGATCGGTGATGCGCTGGGCCGCTCCTCCAAGACAAAAATTACCGATGACATACGGGACGCACGCGACTATGCACGCTCCATCGGCAACTCCGTGTCGTTGCCCGACATTATCCGGACGGGCGACACTACACGCCCCACTGACAACAATCTGATGTCGGCGCTGCGGATTATTAAAGATTTCCTGTGCAAATACAAGGACGACCGGACGGCGCACAAGCTGGCCACCGACAAGGCTTTCGAGGTGGGTGAGTTTCTGGCCGGAGTGAGCGGGGGATTTTTCGGGATCGACCAAAACGGGGATTCTTACCTGGAGG
>OHDC01000058.1_pt1 | contig 102419 bp, 84 predicted proteins | sample 1566851 | NCBI WGS metagenome assembly OHDC01 (sample SAMEA3879590, study PRJEB24766) | human gut metagenome | biome: human-associated habitat; feature: feces | place: USA | collected 1985/1987 | reverse complement strand
AAAAATTTTTTCCAAAGTCAAATGTAAATTTTTTAACAGTAGTATATTTCTCCGGAAAATTAAGATTCAATATTTTTTATTAACTCTAGCAATTCTACAGTTAACTAATTTTAATAAAAAATACTTTCACGATAAAATCATAATCTTATTGATTTTTTATAAAAATTTTTATATAATATATAAAGAATAAAGAGAAAGGAAAAATTCTTTATGTCAAAAAAGTATAATGAGAATAGTACGCAACATATTGATGCTAGAGAATTTACAAGAAAAAGACCTAGTACATATTGTGGTTCTACTGAATATAGTACACAGCTTTTAAAAGAGCTATTTGCAAATGCACATGATGAACATATTATCGGTCATGGAACTGAAATTATCATTAGTGTGGATACAAAGAAAAATGAATATACTTGTGAAGATTTTGCACAAGGTTTTATTCCAGGAGTAGAAAGACCAGATGGTGAAACAATGCTTTCTGAATGTTTTTCAGTAATTAATACTTCTGGTAAATATGATGATTCTGATGATTCTATTTATGGTGGTAGTGCACTTGGACTTAATGGAATTGGTATGAAGCTTGTTTGCTTCCTTTCATCCAGCTCAATGATTACTACATCTGATGGTAAAGGTCAAAGAGAAACACTTTGGTATAAGGATGGTTTATTCCAGAAAAGAGAAATTACTAAAGAAAAAGTTGGGGTTCATGGCACTAAAGTTACCTATATTCCAGACCCGCAATTCTTTCAAAATCCAGAAGCAAATTTGAATGACATCCGCACATTATTTAAAGAAGAGTCTGCTCTTAGTCCAACTTTAACTATTAAATTGATTATTGATGGAAAAGAAGAAGATTTTCATTCTAAGAATGGTATTAATGACCTTGTGGATGAAAAAGTTAAAGATGATGAAATTATCAAAAAGCGTTTTAATGCACATATTGTTAAAGGTAATGATTTAATTGATATTTGTATGACTTATACTTCTGGTTATTCAGAAGATATTGTAAGCTATGTCAATTATGGTAAAGTAGAAAGTGGTATTCATCTTACTACCCTTAGAGCAAATTTAACTCGTGCATTAAATAAATATGCAAATGACAATAAATTATATAAAAAAGATGAAACAAATTTAACTGGCGCAGAATTAAATGAAGGATTAATTATTGTATTTAATTTAAAAGCAAAATCTGTTAAATATGATAGCCAGACTAAAGTACGTGTAACAGACATTGATAAGGCTCTTATTCTTGAAGCAATTAATGTAAATTTTGTTGAATGGATGAATGAAAATCCAAAAGATGTAAAAACAATTATTGAAAAGGCATTACTTGCGCGAAGAGCTAGAAATGCGGCAAAGAAAGCTCGTGAAGTTGCTAGAGCCACAAAAGGTAATAAAAAATCTAAATTAGCAAATCTTCCATCTAAGTTAGTTGATTGTTCTACTGAAAATCGTTTGGAGGCGGAATTGCATATCTGTGAGGGGGATAGTGCTGCTTCAGGTCTAGTTGGTGCGAGAATAGCTGAGTATCAGGCTATTTTCCCGATTAGAGGAAAAATGATAAATAGTTTTAAAAATAAAAATGAAAAAGTAATGGCTAATCAAGAAGTGAATAATCTTATTAAAGCTTTAGGATTAGAGCTTAATGATAAGGGCAAATTAATTTATGATAAAAGTAAATTGCGTTATGGTAAGATTATTGCAGATACAGATGGTGATCCAGACGGACAAAATATCAGAATGTTAATTGCTGTTAATCTTTGGAGTTTATGTCCAGAACTTATTATAAATGGTCATTTTTATGTAGCATATGCGCCTTTATTTAGAATAACAACAAATAAAAATGAATATATTTATATTAAAGATGCTCAGGCTTTAGAGGATTATAAAAAGAAACATATTGGTGAAAAATATAGAGTAAATCGTATGAAAGGTCTTGGAGAGTGCGATGCAGATGAATTATCAGATGTTCTTCTTGACCCAAAAACAAGAAACGTAAAACAATTAGTCGTTGAAGATGCTATAAAAGCTGAAAAACATCTTGAAATGTTAATGGGAACAAGTGTTACTGGAAGAAGACAGTTTTTATTAGCTAATGGAAATAAAGCAAATGATTTATGGGAGAGTGAAGAATGATAGATTTTATTGAAGAGATGTCACAAGACTTTTTGGATTATTGTTATCAAACCAATGTAGAGCGAGCTTTCCCTGCAATTGATGGATTAAAACCGGGACAAAGAGCTTGTTTATATGAAATGTATAGACGAGGTTATCTTCCAAATAAACCTCACGTAAAGAGCGCCAAGGTATCTGGTGGAGTTATCGCAGAGCTTTGGCCGCATGGTGATACAGCTATTTATGAGACTTTTGCTCGTATGTCTCAGGGATTTACAAATAATGTTCCTCTTTGTGAATTTCATGGTTCTAATGGTAACCAAATTATTCCAGAAGCAGCTTCTAGTCGTTATACAGAAGTAAGACTTAGTAAAGCTGGATTAGAGATGTTTACTGGAATTAAAAAGAAAAATGTTCCATTCATCATGAATTTTGATGAAACAGTTGAGTGGCCAGAGGTACTTCCTTCTCCACTTCCAACATTAATGATTAATGGTAGTGAAGGGATTGGAACTACAATCGCCCAAAAATGGTTACCTTATGATTTAGCTGAAGTATCAACGGCTTATGCTAATTATATTAAAACAGGAAAAATGGATTATACATTAAGTCCTTCTTTTCCTTCTGGCGGTATAATTATAAATCAGAAAGAGTTAGATACTATTTTAAAGACTGGAAAAGGTAAAGTTGTTTTAAGAGCTAAAGCAGAAGTTGAGAAAAATACAATTATTATTACAGAAATCTGCTATCAAACTTGTGTAAGAGATTTAATGGAAGATTTTAAAAAATTATATGACCAAGATGAATTACCTGGTGTAGCAGATATTCTAAATAATTCTGGTAAAAAAGGAATTAATATTAAAATAATTTGTGATAAAAAAGCTGACCCCTATAAAGTATTACAAATGCTTTATAAAAAAACTGATTTACAAAAATCATATTCAGCTAATCAAAATTTATTAATTGATAAAATTCCTCAACTCGTAAATACTGAGAGATATTTTCAATTATTATATAAACATAATGATGAATGTTTAGTTCGTGAATATAATTTTGATAAAGAAAAAGCTGAATTAAGAAAAGAAGAATGTGAAGGTTTATTAATTGCTATTGCTCATATTGATGAAATAATTGAAATAGTTAGAAATAGTAATAATAAAGCAGAAGCAAAAAATAATTTAATGACTAAATGGAATTTTAATTCTCATCAAGCTGATTGTGTATTAAAAATGACGATTGGTCAATTAACAAAATTAGACGGAATTAAAATTAAAGATGAATTAAATGAACTAAATGCAACTATAGCAAATTTAATTGAATTGCTTGAAAGTGCTGATAAACGTAAAGATATATTAGTTGAAAATATTTTTACGCTTGTAAAAAAATATGGTAATCCTAGAAAAACAGAATTAACTCATATTGAAATTAAACCAGAAGAAAAAGAAATTGCATTTGTAGAACCAGAAAAATGTGTTGTGGTTATGACAGAAGGTGGTCTTGTTAAGAGAATCCCAAGTTCTAGTTTCCGCACCCAGAGAAGAAATGGAAAAGGTATTAAAACCGAGAATGATGTTGTATCTGCGGTTATCCGCACAAATACTATTGATTCTCTTATGGTATTTACAAATAAAGGTAAAATGTATCGTATCTTAGTTGATAATATTCCAGTAGGAACAAATGCAACTAAAGGTCAGTCATTACAATCTCTTATTGAAATGGAAAGTGATGAAAAGCCAACTCTCATTTATTCCATTTATAGAGATACTGATGCAAATTATGTTTTATTTGCAACTAAAAATGGTATCGTTAAGAAAACAAGTCTTGAAGAATATATTAAGACTAAAAAGAAAACTGGTCTTGCGGCAATTAATTTGCGGGAAGATGATAGTTTAGCTTCTGTAAATCTTATTAAGGATGAAGATATTCTTCTTATTACCAAAAAAGGTATGATGATTAGATTTGCTTCTAGTGAGATTACTTCTAGCTCTCGTGCGACGATGGGTATGAAAGGTATTAATCTTGCAGATGGAGATGAGGTTGTTTCAGCTTTACCAGTCCGTCATGAAGATGACCAAATTGCTATTGTTTCTGAGAAAGGTCTCGGAAAGAAAGTTTCTCTTAAAGAAGCTATTAGACAAAAACGAGCAGGAAAAGGCTTAATTTGTTATAAACCAACAGATGTATCTGGAGAGGTTATTGGCGCAAGTTTAATTTCTGATGAAGATTCTATTCTTCTAGTGGGAGTACCAAATTCAATTTGTATTTCTGCTAAAGATATTCCTCTGCAAGGTAGAAATGCTATTGGAAATCAGTTAATTAAGCATGGTAATATTAGTTCAATAACAAAAGTATGATAAGAGCATATGAGTTACAACCTGGAGATAGAGCAACTATCTATTTCCAGGGATTAATAACTATGACATTAGAAGATTTTATTAATTTATCTTTAAAAGGCTTAACAATAATACAATTTGCTTCAAATTATATAGTATTAGAAATGGAGAGATTACATGGATAAGATTGAAAAAAAGATGTATGAATTGATTCAAATTTTAAATAAGTGGACAAAAGCATATGATGAAGGACATCCAGTAGTCTCAGATAAAGAATGGGATGAACTATACTTTGAATTAAAGAAATTTGAAGACGAATCTGGCATTGCGTTACCGGGTTCTCCAACAGGTAAAATCTCATATGAAGTTAAATCTGAACTTAAAAAAGTTAAACATAATCATAAAATGCTTTCTTTGGATAAAACTAAAGACTGGGATGAATTTCTTAACTATTTTTCGGGTTTGGATTCTTCAAAAGATGTTTGTGGAATGATTAAGCTTGATGGTTTAACTTGTAGTTTGCGATATGCGGGTGGTAAACTGATTTCCGCAGAAACAAGGGGCAATGGAGAAATTGGTGAGGATATTCTTCATAACATTTTAACTTTAACTTCAGTGCCACAGTATATTGATTATGATAGTGAATTGGTTATTGATGGTGAAGTTATTTGTACAATAAGTGACTTTGAGAAATTTAAGGATGAGTATAAAAATCCTCGTAATTTTGCTTCTGGAAGTATTCGTCTTTTGGATGCAAATGAATGTAAGAAGCGCCATTTAACTTTCGTTGTATGGAATGTTGTAAAAGGTTTTTATGATGAAAATTCTTTTATGGCACGTTTAGATGCAGTAAAAAAGTTAGGTTTTCTTATTGTACCTTATATTTCTTCTTTTGACCAGGATGCAAAAGATTATCTTGTTGAAACCGCAAAGAAACTTGGTTATCCTTCTGATGGTTTAGTTGGACGTTTTGATGATGTAGCATATGGTACTAATCTTGGTGAAACTGGTCATCACGCAAGAGCAGCTTATGCTTTTAAATTTTATGATGAAGAATATGAGACTACACTTCAAGATATTGAGTGGAGTATGGGAAGAACTTCTATTTTAACCCCTATTGCAATTTTTGATCCAATAGAAATAGATGGTACAACTGTATCTCGGGCAAGTATGCACAATGTAAGTGTCCTTATGCAAACATTAACTACACCATATAGAGGTCAGAAAGTATATGTCGCTAAGATGAATATGATTATTCCGCAAATTGTGCGGGCAGAAGTAGAGCCAATAGAAAAGATTAATGGTGTATTTCAAGTACCTACTAAATGTCCTGTATGCGGCGGTGAAACAAAATTAATTATTTCTGCTTCTGGAGTAGTGAATCTTTTTTGTATGAACCCAGATTGCGATGGAAAGCTTATTAATCGTATTGAGCATTTTGCGGGTAAAAAAGGTCTTGATATAAAAGGAATATCTAAAGCTACTTTTGGTAAATTAATTGACTGGGGTTGGATTAATTGTGCTGAAGATATTTTTAATTTAAAAGAATACAGGGAAGATTGGATTAAAAAGGATGGTTTTGGAGTTAAATCAGTTGATAAGATGCTTGAGTCTATTGAAACTGCACGGCACTGTAATTTGGAGAACTATATTGCGGCGTTGGGAATTCCTTTAATTGGAAGAAGATATGCTAAAATTATAGCTGAAAAAGAAGGAACTTGGGATAATTTTATTAATGATATAAATTCTATGAATAAGTTTTATCTTTGGGATGGTTTTGGACCAGAAATGCATGATGCTTTAATTAATTTTGACTATGTATTGGCTAAGGAAATGGTTGATAAAGGTATTATCATTTTTAATGAAATAGAACCAAAAGAAGAACATAGTCAGAGTTTATCTGGTATTAAAGTCGTAATCACAGGCAAATTATCAACTTTTAAAAATAGAAATGAACTTAAAGAACTTATTGAATCTTGCGGCGGCCAGGTTGTTGGCTCTGTAAGCAAGAATACAAATATTTTAATCAATAATGATGTTAATAGTTCTAGTTCTAAAAATGTTTCTGCTAAGAAATTGGGTATCCCCATTATGTCGGAAAAAGATTTCAAGGAAAAATACTTTGATTTTTTTTAAAAATTTAAGTATACTATAAATGTAATAAATATTAAGGAGAAAAAATAAATGACCACTCGAAAATCCTTCGGGAAAAAGCAGCTTAGAAGAATGGCTAGACAGATTTGTGAAATAGAGAAAAAAGTAGAATCTGGTGAGTATACTGAAGAAGTAGCTTCAGGCAAAATAGAAAATATAACTAGCGAAGTGGATTTTGAGCAATTATTCGATTTGGATGAAATGGTTTTAGATTTGCTTTATGGCGAATAAAAATATTTGACCATTAAAAATTTTTTTGATATAATATTTAAAAATAAAGCTAGTAAAAATAGCTATTATAAAAATAAACAAATTATATATTTAAAGGAGATTATTACCATGATGAAAGACAATTCTAAGAAAGTATTTAATTATCTGAAAGAGATTGATGGAGCAAACGTAACAGCAGCAGATGTAGCTGAAGCACTTGATATTCCGAAGAAAAGTGTAGATGGTATTTTTACAGCAGCTATTCAGCGTAAAGGATATGGCGTTCGCGTTCCTGCAGAGGTAGAACTTGAGGATGGAACACATAAACCAGTTAAATTCCTTAAACTTACACCAGCTGGAATGGCATTTGACCCAGACGCAACAGAAGCTGAGTAATTAATATATAAAAACAAAGAGGGCAATATTAATTGTCCTCTTTTTCTCTAAAAATATGAATGTATTATATTTAATAATGTTTTTCTTAGGTATTTTAGGTTTGATTATAATTTGTCTGGAAATTTATCAAATTTCAAAATTAAAGAAAACTAAATCATTATTAGAATTTGATATTGAAGAATTAGAATCTAATAAACAATTTCTTAATTTAACTAATGAAGATTATGAATCTAAAATAGCTAAAATGAGAGGTACTCTTAGAGCATTGACTAAAGAATCTTTTAATTATACGAGTGAAATTACAAAGTTAAAAGACTCTTATAATAAAGAATCTATGAAGTTACAAGAATTTATTAATGGATTAAATGATACTTATGATAGAGAAGCAGAAAAATTATCTGCTAAACTTGAAGAAGATAGAAGTTCTTATAAAGATGCTTATTTAAAATCTGTTGAAGAAATTGTAAAAGGTTTTAATGAAGATTCTAAAAATAAAAAAAATGAAATTCTTCAATTCCGAAATGAATTAGAAAAATATAAGTCTCTTGTAGATGCGGCTGTTGAAGCTAAAAAACGTGAAGAAGAAAAAGAGTCTCAGCAAGATTTTTATAGACTCCAATTATCAGAACAAGATGTTGCAGAAATTAAAAAACTACGTGAGGTAAGTTCTAATATTCGTTATCCAGATGCTATTAATAAAGTAATTTATAAAGTGTACTATGAAAAACCTTATAATGCTTTAATTGGTAGAGTCATTGGAGATAAAGATATTACAGGTATTTATAAAATTACAAATATTTTAGATGGAAAATGTTATATTGGGCAGGCGGTCAATATTCGAGAGCGTTGGCGACAGCATATCAAACGTGGAGTAGGCGCAGAAACGCCAACCCGCAATAAATTATATCCAGCAATGCAAGAGAGTGGACCAGAAAATTTTACTTTTGAAGTAATTGAAAAAGTAAAACCAGAAGAATTAAATGAACGTGAAGATTATTGGCAAGAATATTTTCATGCCAAAGATTTTGGTTATAGTATAAAATAAGGAGGTATTACTTATGTATTTTTTTACTAATTATAATAAAAATATATTAGGTGATACCTTTTTATCTTGGTATGATAATGGGAAACCGCGAACATATTTATATAAAGGTTATCCTACCATAAGTGACCTAATGGTTGCAGAATATGGTAAATCTGATAAGTCTACTAAAGAAGATATAATTGAAATTCATAATCGTTATTTTAAATTAATCAAAACTGCTTTTGGTTATAATGATATGTTAATTATAGAAGTAGAATTAAAACAGAAAATGAAATTAGTTATAGAATGGAAGGTAAAAGAATGAAGTTTGAAAATATTAAAACTTATAATTTTGGACCTGCTCTTAGAGGAATGAGAAATCCATTAGAGAGCTGGAATAAGAGTGATAGTTTTTTTGGTTTGATTAATATAGAAGACAGTCAACAGGATTATTTAGTGGCGGAAACTTGGGTTCAAGAGACCAAAGACCCAGATTATCCAGAGACTTATAGCAAAGCTTCTTCTGATTTAACAGATGATTATGATAGATGGTTACTTAAAAATGGTTTACTTGAAATTGATTTTGACCATCAAATAGCTAATGTTGCTTTTATTGGTCCAAATGATATGGATTTAGCTAAACGTTTAATTAAAGCAGGTCCTGAGCATAGGAAATTTTTACGTCAAATTATGGTAACAGTTGACATTACGGCTCCACTCTACTGGTAGAATTCTTTCTGCCAATGAAATACTTTGCTCGCTTATCAGCGAGGGTTATATTTTTGTAAAATATAGCTAACGGGGAACCACCCATTGGAATCCCGTGGGAAACTAATTATAAAAAATCGTGTCAAACTTATTAAATTATACTTGGATACTTTTTAGATATAATAGAACGATAAAAAGTAAGGAGATAATTTAATATGGAAAAACAAACAAGAAAATCTAAACCAAGAGTTGATTTAACAGGTAAAAAATTTGGTCGATTAACACCTCAATATTATATAAAAGGTGGTAAATGGCATTGTATTTGTGATTGTGGTAATGAATTAGACGTAGATACAAGAAATCTTAATTCTAATCATACTCAATCATGCGGGTGTTTACAAAAAGAAAAAGCCGTTCAAAATGTTGTTGATATGACTGGTTATGAGGATGATAATTTTAAAGTTCTTGAAAGAGACGGCTCATCTCCGCAAGGAATTGCTCATTGGAAATGTATTTGTAAGCATTGTGGAAATATTTTTACAACAAAAGGAAGCAATATACGTTCTGTTGGTATACAATCTTGTGGATGTCTTCATTCTTTAGGAGAACAGAAAATTACTAAAATGCTTATTGATGGAAATTATGAATTTTCTACTCAATACACTTTTTCTGATTTAAACGGAATTGGTGGAAGAAGATTAAGATTCGATTTCGCAATATTTTCTAATGGAGAATTAAAAAGTCTTATCGAATTTAATGGATTACAACATTATTTAAGACCTGAAGGAAGTTGGGGAAAAGAATGGGATAATCTTATTGAAAATGATAAGAGAAAAAGAGAATATTGTGAAAAGCATAATATTCCATTGAAAATTATTAAATATAACCAAAATTTTACTATTGAAGATTTAATATAATTAGAACCTGTAGAGACTATTCCCTAAGCCTTTTGGGCAGGGAAGTAGAGCTACTATTGATACGTAGTCTAATTTTAGGTAACGAAGTTAGTTAAATGTCGAAATGGTATCCTCCTTTATTGCAAAAGGGGTAAAAGATAGTCCATAAATGGGAAGGAATTTGATACTTACAAAATCGGTACAACCGCAAATTCTACATCTACAATGCATAAACTTACAAGTAAACCAATTACTTTAGATTGCTTTGAAACAGGAGATTATTGTCCAGATATTATTACTTCTGGAGAAGAAATTGATTATCTTATTCAATTTCTTGAGGGTTTGCGTCAGAAATATCTGGCAACTAAAGATAAACGTTACTGGAAAGAGCTTGTGTGCTGGCTTCCAGAATCATGGCTCCAAACTCGCACAGTAACAATGAGTTATGAAAATATTCGTACAATGATTCAGCAAAGAAAAGGGCATAAACTTGTTGAATGGAGTAAAACTGATGGAATAGATTCAGAATTAGACAGTTTTATTAAATTTGCGAAATATTTGCCTTATGCTGATGACTTTTTGTTTGAATAAAAAATCTTTTATTGGATTTTATATATTAAATTTTATATCATTAATATATAAATTAATGAAAGAGAGTTAAAAAATGACAAAAAAAGAAAAATTTATTAATATGATTGATACTTTGATGAATGAAAAAGAAGATTTATCAGAGTTTGATCCAGAAGCAGTTGAATATTGGAGACTTTTTAAAAGTACAACAGATTCAGCTGAAAAACCAATATTAACTGATATGGGAAAAATGATATTAAAGTTCCTACAAGATAATCCATCTACAGAAGTGTGGAAAGCAAAAGATATAGGAGAAGGATTGTTAGTTTCTTCTAGAGTTGTTTCGGGTGGAATTAGAAAGCTCTGCTCTGATGGTTTTGTAGATAAAGTAGGGCAAGACCCAGTTCTTTATGCGATTACAGAAAAAGGAAAAAATATCGAAATATCTTAATTAATTAAAATTTTATTTTAAAGGAGAAAAAATAATATGAAGAAAATGAAAAATGTAGTTCACGCAGAAGGATATCTTTATGAGCATGAGTTAGAGATGAAAGTAAGTGGTCCAAATTCAAAGAAACCAGGGACTGAATTCATTAGAGGAACAATTGGAATTGCCACTGATGAGGAGTTAAAAAATATTGTTGAATTTCATTTCACATATGTAACTGCAGTAACTTCATCAGGAAAATCAAATGCAACGTTTACAGTTTTAAAAGATATTATTGAAGGTCGTCTTAAAACCGCAATGGAAGTTGGAAAAGATGGAGCCGCAAAGTTAAGAATTGATTCTGCTATTGGTTTGAATGATTTTTATACTGAGAATGGCGGAGAGTGGAAATTAGCTTCTCCAAAAAGAAATGAAGGCGGATTCGTTCATGTAATTACTGATGGTATTAATGATTCTTCTCGTAATTATTTTACTCTTGATATGGTAATTACTAGAGCAACAAGAATTGAAGAAGATGAGGAAAGAAAGCTTCCAGAAAGAATGACACTTGGTGGAGTATGTTTTGATTTTAGAGGTCAGATTCTTCCAATTGAGTTAATGGTTTATAATACCAACGCTATGGACTATTTTGAAGGATGTGAAATTTCTAATCAAAATCCATTATGTACTGAAGTTAGTGGTAATCAGATTAATACAACTATTGTTAAAGAGATTCGAGAAGAGAATGCTTTCGGTGATGATATTGTAAGAGAATCTACTTCCACTCGTAAGGAATATGTACTTACCAGAAGTGCAAAAGTACCTTATGAATGGGATTCTGAAGATTTCATTACTGCGGAGAAGCTTGCAGAGCTTGTTTCAGAAAGAGAAACATATCTTGCAGGAGTAAAACAGAGAGCAATCGAGTGGAAAGAACAGAAAGCTAATCAGGCACCTGTTGCGGCATCAGCTACTGCTAAGCCAGCAGTTTCTGCAAGCGGAGGTTTTAATTTCTAATAAGTAAAATGGTTATTTAACTGTTGAAGATTTAATCAAAATTCTACATACATATCTTTTAGATATGTATGTAGTTAATGATTGTGGTATTTTAAAAAAAGAAGATATTAAAATAAAGATTTTTATGTTGGTAAAAATTTTACTGGCATTGAAAAAGCTAATAGATAAAGTAGCATATATAATTGAGGGAGATAAAAAGAATGGGAATTAATTTATTAGGAATTCAACCACATAAAGTTAGTAAAGACCTCAGCGGGTATATAACCTATCTTTATGGCGGATATAAGACTGGAAAAACTACTTTAGCAACTCAGATGGAAGGGGCTTTGCTTTTAGCTTTTGAGGCAGGATATAATGCTCTTCCTGGTGTAATGGCTCAGGATATTACAACTTGGGGCGAGATGAAACAGGTTTATAGAGAACTTAAAAAGCCAGAAGTAAAAGAGGTTTATAAAGCAGTTGTAGTTGACACTATTGATGTTGCCGCAGATAAATGTAAGAAATATATTTGTCAGCAAAATGGAATTGAAGAGCTTGGAGACCTTGGTTATGGAAAAGGATGGTCTAAGTTTAAAGACGAATTCAATGAAGTATTTAGAGGGCTTACACAGCTTGGTTATGCAGTTTTCTTTCTTGGACATGATAAGGAAGCAAAAGACGATAATGGTAATGTAACAAATATTCGCCCAGCACTTTCCAATTCCACAAGAGAAATTATTGGTGGTATGGCTGATATCTATGGATATGCAAAACAGAATGGTAGTGAAAATTCTATTCTTGTTTTAAGAGATAGAACAGGATTTATTGAGTGCGGTTGTCGTTTTAAGTATATTCCTGATTGTATTGAAATGAATTATAATGCCCTTGTTGATACCATTCATGCAGCTATTGATAAGGAAGCCGCAGAGCATGACAATAAATTTGTGACAGAAGAGAAAATGGAGAAAACAGAAGCACCAACTTATGACTTTGATGCCCTTATGGCAGAATTTCAGACTGTAGTTGGAGAGCTGATGCAGAGAGATACAAAAAACAGCGAAAAAATTACAGAAATTGTAGATAAATACCTCGGAAAAGGAAAGAAAGTATCTGATGCTACGAGAGAACAAGCAGAGATTATTTATTTAATTGTTTCTGAAATTAAAGAAGATTTGCTGTAAAGTCAAATGAAAAATCAAGGTAAGTTATCTTATCTTGATTTTTTTATTAAAATATGTTAATATTTATATATAAATTGAAATGAGGAAAAAGAAATGGCACATCCTTGTAAATGTGTTAATTGTGGGCGACAATTTGATAGGGATAAAGTTCCTTTTATTCAAGTGAGTTCAAGAAGATATGCTCATAAAAAATGTCCAGAGGGACCAATAAATCAAACAGAAGTTGATAAAGCAAATTTAAACAAATATTTATATACTTTATATAATGGTAAATATGATTTTGCAAGAACAAATTTGCTTATTAAAAAATATGTAACTGAATTAGGCTTTACATATTCTGGTATTCATAAAGCATTAATATATTTTTATGAAGTACAGGGTAATGCTATTGAAGATGAAGCTAGTCGTTCAATAGGAATAGTTCCATATGTATATGAAGAAGCTAAGAATTATTACTATAAGATGTGGAGCGTTAATAAGAGAAATTCAGAAGTAAATATTGAAAATTATATACCTAAAACTATTAATATAACAATCCCTCAGCCACAAAGAAAAATTAAAAAATCAAAAAAGAAATTTAGTTTTTTAGACGAGGAGGTTGATATTAATGGCAAGTAAATATGTAGATGTTTCGGCTATAGTTCAAGTTATAGGAAATGTATTTAAAAATTTATCTTTATTAGATGAAAAAGATAGATATACAATAAATGAAGAAGACTTTTCTAATGAATTTCATAAAATAGTTTTTGGGGCTTTATATAAAATTCATGAGCAAGGCGCAAAAGAGGTAAATTTAAAAACTGTATCTGATTTTTTTGAAACACATCCAACTAGTGGAGCTTTATATAAGCAGCAAAAAGGTGAAGAGTGGTTAATTAAAGCCTCAGATGGTGCTTCCCCTTTAGCTTTTGATTATTATTATAATCGACTTAAAAAAATGACTCTATTAAGAGCATTTGATAATTTTGGGATTGATGTATCTGATATATATGATCCAGATAATATATTAGATATGAAAAAGAAACAAGAACAAGAAGAGCTACTTGATAATTGTTCTTTAACCGACATAGCCAGTAGAGTGAATGATAAAATTGAACTTATCAGAATGCAATATGTTGATGATGTTCAAAATGCTAGTGAGCAAGCGGGCGAAGGTGTTTTTGATTTAATTGAAAAATTTAAACAATATCCAGAAGTAGGTGTTCCATTATATGGACCTCTTATTAATACAGTTACTCGTGGTGCAAGATTAAAGAAGTTTTATTTGCGGTCAGCCGCCACGGGGATTGGCAAGACAAGGTCAATGGTGGCAGATGCTTGCTATATAGCTTGTAGTCATATATATAATGAAACATTTGGTTGGATAAGTACAGGGGCTTGTAATCCTACTTTATTTATTACAACTGAGCAGGAATTGGAAGAAATACAAACAATGATGTTAGCTTTTCTTTCAAATGTAAATGAAGAACATATTTTAAATGGTAAATATGAAGGTGATGAGGAAGATAGAGTACTCAAAGCTGCGGAAATTCTTTCAAAAGCTCCTTTATATGTAGAAGAACTACCAGACTTTAATTTGCAGGATATAGAAAATACAATAAAGCGGAATATTCGCGACCATGATGTTAGGTTTGTGTTCAACCCTATTAAAAGGGTGTTGGGACAATGAAAAACTTTGCCTAGTGACTGCTAGGGGTATACATACACCAAAACAATGGTATGTATGCTAACGGGGGACCCTAAATTGAAAAATAAGGGAGTCCCGTGGGAAACTTTGGACGTAAGTAGTTAAATAATTTCTGACTCCTTTCATATTAATTATGAAAGGAGGTATAACATATGGGAATTATATATTGTTATACAAATTTAAAAAATAATAAAAAATATATTGGACAAACTGTGAATCCAAAAGCAAGATATGCAGCACATAAATCAGCATATAAAAATCCAAATAATTCTGATTATAATTCTTTATTACATAAAGCTTTTAGAAAATATGGATATGAAAGCTTTAAATATGAAATTTTGGTAAAAGATATTGATGATATAAATATTTTAAATGAATTAGAAATATATTATATTAATTTTTATAATACTAAAGTTCCTAATGGTTATAATGTAGAAGATGGTGGGAAAAATTGCTCTAAACCGAAAACTTTAGAGCATAGAAAAAAAGAAATTTGGGGTCAAGCAAAATTAACAGAGTCAGAAATTATTGAACTTAGAAAAGCTTATCTAAATAATGAAAGTCCAACAAAAATATATAATGAGAAATACAAAGATAGGCTACATTTTAATTCTTTTTTAAATATATGGTCTGGAAAAAGATATGGTTTAATCATGCCAGAAGTATTTAAAGTTAGAAAAAGACATACTAAATTAAATGCTGAATTAGTTAAACAGATTAGGGAAGATAGAGAAAAAAATAATATTTCTTATGAAAATTTAGCTAAAAATTATGGTATATCAAAATCAACCGTTGCAGACATTATTAAAAAAAGAACCTGGAAAAACGTCTAAAGAACCTGTATCGACTATTCCCTAAGCCTTCTGGGCAGGGAAGTAGGGCTATTATTAGTACATAGTCTAGTTTTAGGTAACGAAGCTAGTTAAATGCCGAAACGGTTTCCTTAACTTATATTAGTTAAGTAAGAGATAGTCAGCGCTTATAGAAATATAAGAAGTTCGCGTCACGATTATATACATACTAGCCTAAAGATTCTTGAAGAGATAACTAAACGCTCCGGTGGGGTAAAACTTAGAGAAGATAATATTCTTTTTATGTTATCTAATCGCTTAAAAGATTTATGTAATCAATATGGTATCTTTATTATGTCTGCGACTCAGTTAAATGGGACTTATAAAGATTCAGAAACACCTGACCAGAATTTACTTCGTGGAGCAAAATCAATCGCAGATAAAATTGATTATGGTAGTATTTTACTTAGCGTCACAACTAGAGATTTAGAAGCTCTTCAAAGTATTTTAGCAACAAATGCTTTTGATACGCCAACAATTAAATTATCAATATATAAAAATAGACGAGGAAGGTATAAAGGAATTTACCTATTTTGTAAAGCAGATTTAGGAACTTGTAGAATTGAACCTATGTTTGCTACAACTTATAATTATGATATAATAGAAATAGATAATGTCTCTATCAATGTTTTAGATGATGATAAAATGATGACATTTGAAGAATAAAGGAGAATATATAATATGGCAGAAAAAAGAAATTTTAAAGGAAAAGTAAAAAGAACTAATAACGGAAATGATAAAGTTAAAGTAAATACTAAAGCTGATGCAAAACGAAAAGTTGAAGCTACTTCTGGTATGTTGATTAGACCATTTGAATATAATATGCCACTTGTTATGGCAAACGATTATTTAGCTGATAGAAAGGCTCATGGAACTCCGCAGGAAAAGAAAATGTCTAAATATCAGTATCTTTGTTATTGTGTAAATGAATTTCATGGTCTTATGGGAACATGTGTAAATGTACATGTAGTTTAATATGATTAATTATGATAAAGTAGAAATACGTGAACATTTACAAATTGAACATATTTTTGCTTTACTTCAATTATGGGGAGGTGAGCCGGAGTATACAAACTTCGGCATCATTTCTTCTACAATATGTCATAATCCACCAGGTATAGGAAGTAGAAAACTTTATTTTTATGAAAATAGTGGTTTATTTATTTGTTATACTGGATGTGCGGAATCTTTTTTTGATGTATTTGAATTGTGTAGAAAAGTTAATAAAATCCAAAAAGATATAGATATTGACTTAAATGATGCAGTTCGATGGGTTGCTTCTTATTTTGGATTTTCTGGAGAATATGTTCAAGAACAAGAAGAATTAATTAACAGCGAAGATTTTAAAATCTTTTCTGGATATGAAAGAATAGAAAGTATTGAACCAAAAAAGCAAGGAATAATTACTCTTAAAGAATATAATAAACAAATCTTAGACAGATTTAATTATGATGTAATTTTAAAGCCTTGGATTGATGAAGATATAAGTCAAGAAGTATTAGATTTTATGCGTATTGGTTATTATCCAGGAGGGGCGCAAATCACAATTCCGCATGTTGATGAAACTGGTAGACTTGTAGGAATTCGTGGAAGAACAATGATTAAAGAGGAAGCGGAATTATATGGAAAATATAGACCACTTAGAATTAATCAGATAATGTATAATCACCCTCTTGGAATGAATTTATATAATTACTATTATATTAAAGAAAATATCTCAAAAATTCGGAAAGTAATTGTGTTTGAATCGGAAAAATCTTGCTTAAAATATAAAAGTTATTTTGGTATAGATAATGATATTTCAGTAGCTTGTTGTGGTTCTAATATTTCTAATTATCAGATAGAAATGCTATTGCGCGCAAGTGTAGAAGAAATTATAGTAGCTTTTGATAGACAGTTCCAAGAAATAGGAGATGCAGAATTTCAACATCTTAAAAAGAATCTTTTAAAACTTCATTCAAAATATAGTAATTATGTAAATATTTCTTTTATTTTCGACAAAGAAATGATAACTAGGTATAAAGATGCTCCAATAGATGAAGGAAAAGAAAAGTTTCTTACATTATTTAAAGAAAGGATTTTATTATGATAGTAGATGAGCCTTTTAACCTTGATAAATATCCATTAAGAGATTATGCGGGTTTTAATATAGAAGTACCTATTCATGGAGACAGATATTGGGCTAAATGTAAATTTTCTCGGGAACATAAAGATGCATTAGATATAATTGATGCAAATATGATTAGTTTTATTTTCCAAGATTATTGGGAGTTTAATGAATTTGTAGATATGCTAAATCAAATGAAAAAATCTCTTGATGAAAAAGCTGGGTATGGAAAAGAAGTCAGCTCAGTAAATAAAATTGATTTTGATAAAGGAGAGTGATAGAAAGATGAAAGGAGTTATTTAACTTATGAGATTAGAATTATTAAATAGTGTACAAGAACAATATTCTACTATTGAACAGATTTTATTAAATCGAGGAATTCCGCCAGAAGAGTTTTATCATTATCTTAATACAACAGATGATGATATTAATGATTTTACTCTTTTAGGTAAAAATAATTTATATCAAGCTTTATCTTATATAATTACAACGGTAGCTAATAAACAAAAAGCTGTAATTGTAGTAGATTGTGATTGTGATGGATATTGTAGTGCGGCGATTCTTATTAATTATCTTCATTATTTTTTTCCTACTTGGGTTGAAAATAATTTAGATTATTTTATGCATTCGGGCAAACAACATGGACTAGAAGATTGTTATGATAAATTTGCAAAATCAGAATATAAATTAGTATTATTACCAGATGCGGGAAGTAATGATTATGAGTATCATAAAATATTAAAAGATAAAGATATAGCAGTTATTTGTTTAGACCATCACTTGGCTGATAAAATAAGCGAAGATGCTATTATAATTAATAATCAACTTTCTGATTATCCAAATAAAGAATTTTGCGGGGCTGGTGTTACTTGGCAATTTTGTCGATATATTGACTCTATTTTAAATACTAACTATGCAAATCAATTACTTGACCTTGTGGCTTTAGCTAATATTGGTGATATGATGAGTTTACATTCATTTGAAACTAAGCATATCATTATGAAAGGTTTAAATGAAGATAATATTCATAATCCTTTTATTGAATATATGTTAGACAAAAATGGTTTTCCATTAGGAAAAACAGATTATGCTAGTGCATATGAAACTCAAGCTTGTACAGATATAGGAGCAGCTTTCTTTATAGTTCCTTTTATAAATGCCACAACTAGAACAGGTGAATTAAATGAAAAACATTTAATTTTTGATTCAATGCTTGAATATAAAGCTCATAAAAAAATTCCAGAAATAAAAAGAGGTAAAGAAACAGGTAAACAAGAAGATTTAGTCTTACAAGCTGTGCGAGTAATTGGAAATATTAAAAATAGACAAACCCGCCTAGAAGATAATGCAATGTTATTTCTTGATAAGAAGATTAAAGAGGAAAATCTACTTAATCATAAGATACTTACTTTTCTTTTGGAAAGTAAAGAAGTAGAAGGAACCATAAGAGGTCTAGTTGCAAATAAACATATGGCTAAATATCAAAGACCTTGTATGGTACTTACAAAAACTGACCATGGTACTTATGAAGGTTCCATGAGAGGTTATACTAAGAATGGGCTAATGGATTTTAAAGCGGCACTTGAACAATGTGATGGTGTTAATTGGGTTCAAGGTCATCAAAACGCGGCAGGATGTTCACTTGATGCTAGTAAAATAGACACTTTTATTGAACAGTCTGATGAATTACTTTCACAGTATTCAAGTAATCCAATTTATAAGGTTGATTATTTATTTGAAAAAAATTTAACTCCACGAGATAAACAAAGAATTTTAGATATATCTGGATTTAATGATTTGTGGGGGCAAGATTTTGATAGAGCATATGTTGGTATTAAAGGATTAAATATTACTAAAGATAACATTCAGCTTTTATCAAAAGACAAAAATCCAACGATTAGAATTAAATTGCCTTGCGGAGTTGACATAATGAAATTTAAAGCTTCTGAAGAAGAGTATGAAGCTTTACGTTCTGAAAACGGAAGTGTAAAAATTGATTTGGTTGGTAAATGTGCAAAAAATGCTTGGGGCGGAGAAGTCACTCCTCAAATTTTAATTGAAGACTATCAAATAGTTGGAAGCACTGAATATTATTTTTAATTATCTAGACTCGTGCCGGTGGCAGATGCTTTAACCGCAAACCCAAATTAAAAAAGTGATTTAGAATTTTTTAATCCAATTTTTGGATTTTTAATCTTTTCCTTAAAAAATAAAGGCAAGTTAAGTATAGCTTGTCTTTATTTTATTATAATAATATAGTATAATAATAATGTATAAAAATAAAAGAGGTAAAAAATATGATTAGAACAGGACAATTAGAGTTATATAAAAGTAGAGCAGAAGAAAAATCAAAAACAAGTATGACGATGAGTATTGTGGCTGCATACCTTACAGACTTAATTAGAGTTTCTAAGGAAGAAGATGCAAAAAGAGAAAAAGAGGAAGCAGCTAAAAAGACTGAGATAAAAGATGAAAAAAGAGTAAAAGGTTATGGTTATGATAGTTTAGTTTTTCGTTTTAAGGAAGCTAGATATAAACAGGCTGAGCTTGAAGCGATTGAAGCTAGAAAAAACGGTAAAGATCCATATACAGCAAAAGAAAGGGCGGATAAACGTGCGGAAAGAGACTTTATGCGGTTTTGCCAAATTTTAGATGATTTATTGGGAGAACACGACTAATGTATAAGGGAAAAGAAAATTTAATTACAGCTATTCATCTCCAAAAGGGTGAAGAGTGCATTGTTACAGGGTTTGGCCAATCTATGACCCCAATTCTGAAGTCAGGGCAGCCGGTAAGAGTTATTCCCGCAGACAATGTAGAATTAAAGAAAAATGATATTGTATTTTGCAAAGTGAATGGACATTTTTATTTACACAAAATAACAGCTATTAGAAATAATAATCAATTTCAAATCTCAAATAATCATGGGCATATAAATGGTTGGATTACAAAACGCAGTATCTACGGAAAGGTGGTTGAGATTCTCTAATGGAACTTACATTACGACAAGAACAAGGACTTAAAATCGCAGTTCAAAGATACCTTGACGGAGAGAAATGTACCGTAATATCTGGGTACGCGGGGTCCGGAAAGTCAACTCTTATTAGATTTATTATTTCAGCTCTTTCTTCTTATGGAGTTGATCCAGAATTAGATGTAGCTTATTGTGCTTATACAGGTAAAGCTGCAGAAGTTTTACGTCAAAAAGGAAATCCTAATTGTAAAACCGCACATAAATTATTATATAAAACTAAACCTTTGCCTAATGGAAAATTTACAAGAGAACCAGTAGAATCAATAGATGCAAAAGTAGTTGTTGTAGATGAATGTTCTATGCTCCCAATGGATATGACAAAATTGCTTTTAAGTTATCCTGTTTATGTTATTTTTTGCGGCGATCCAGGTCAGCTTCCACCAATCGAGAAAAGTCAGAATAATAATCTTTTATATGCACCACATATATTTCTTAATGAGATTATGCGACAAGCGCAAGAAAGTGGTATTATTCGTTTAAGTATGCGAATACGTAATGGTGAATCTATTAGTGGTTTTAAATCAGATGATGCAATAGTTTTACCTAAAAAAGATTTTGATCCAACAATGATTACTTGGGCAGACCAAACATTATGTGCTACAAATAGAACTCGTAATCAGCTTAATCAAATAGCAAGACAACTAAAAGGTTATACAAAGCCAATAGAGGAAGGCGAAAAACTTATTGTTCTTAGAAATAATTGGGATATTATGTCAGACAAAGGTGGTTATTTGACTAATGGATGCGTTGGAACCTTAAATGATTTTGATTATAAAGCATTTTATTTACCTGAACGTTTTAATTCTTTTGGTATTCCAGAAAATAGAGTTGGTTATTTAAAGGGAACTTTTATTACAGATTATGGTGATATTTTTGATGCATTACATTGCGATGAACAATGTATTACTACTGGTATTCCTATCTTAGATAATAAAATGAAATATAAAATAAATAAAACAAAATATAAAGACATGGTTCCAGAAGAACTCACATATGGATATGCTTTAACTTTTTGGAAAGCCCAAGGTAGTGAGTGGCCCAAAGTATTAGCACTTGAAGAAGGATTTCCATTTGATAAAGCTGAACATCGTTCAGCTATGTATACAGCTTGTACAAGAGCTGGAGTTAAACTTGTAGTACTTGCAGATTAGGAGAAAATATGAATATAGTTACAATAGACTTTGATATTATTATGGGACCAAGCATTGGAGTATATAATAATGCAGTTAATGAAGATTTTAAAGTGGATAGTATAATTGAAGACTATCCATTTTTAAGCAATGTTCCCGCAGATTTAAACATTTATGAGTATCTTACCAGATATATTGTAGATGTTATAAAAGCATTGCCGCAAGACAAAATTCAATTTATTCGTTCACATGAGCAAATTGTTCCATTAGTTAGTAAATATAGAGATGCAAACCTTGTTAATATTGATCATCATCACGATATAGGCTATGAAATCGAAGATTGGACAAAACCAATAGTAGGAAAATCACAGTGCGGGAATTGGGTAAAAAAACTTTTTGATACTAAAGTAATCAATCACTATGATTGGGTATCAAATCCACTATCAGATGTTTTACCTGATGAAGCCGCTGAAATTTATAATGTTGAAGATCATTTACTTAAAGATTATTCTTTAATTGATTTGGCTAAAAATACTGATATATTAATTATATGTCAGTCTTTTGAATGGGTTCCTCGTATGTATCAGCCTTTATTTTATACATGGGTTGGTATTTATGAAGAAATAACCGGCCGCAAATATACTTTAATTGATTAATATTAAAAAATTTAGTAATATATATAAGTAAAAGAAGAATTATTATGAAGTAAAGGATAAAGTGCGAATGTTATATCCAGGATCATTACATAATCATACCCAGATGTCAAATCTTCGTTTACTGGACTGTATTATTCATGAAGAAGACCTAATTTACCGAGCGGCTGAATTAGGTCATTCTGTTGTTGCAATAACTGACCATGAAACTATTGCATCTGCGGTTAGGGTAGAAAAAATATATAAAAAAATAAAAGAAAAAAATATCCCATTAAAAGTAATAATGGGTAATGAAATTTATCTTTGTAGAGATGGATTAAATGAAACTAATTTTGTTAGAGGTGAAGATAAATATTATCACTTTATTCTTTTAGCGAAAGATTTAATTGGCTATCAGCAAATTTGTGAAATCTCTACAAGAGCATGGCATCGCAGTTATATAGCGGGTGGACAAAGAAGAGTTCCTACATATTATCAAGATTTATTAGATATAATTAAAGAAAATCCAGGTCATGTAATTGGATCTTCTGCATGCCTTGGCGGTATGTTGCCAACTCAAATTTTAAAATATCAGCAAACAGATTCAGAAGCCTTATGGTTAAAAATTATTAATTGGTGTTATCTTATGGAATCTGTATTTGGAAGGGGTAATTTTTATTTAGAATTACAACCTTCTGCGTCTAAAGAACAAACTTATGTTAACCGCAAGTTAATTGAGTTATCAAATCATACAAAGATTCCATATATCATAACAACAGATAGTCATTATCTTAAAAAAGAAGATAGAGAGATTCATAAAGCGTATCTTAATTCTCAGGATAAGGAACGTGAAGTAGATGCTTTTTATGCAACAACTTATCTTATGGATACAGATGACCTTGAAGAGCATTTAGATTTAACCAGAGAAGAGTTAGATACTGCATATGAAAATATATTGAAAATAAAGGAAAAATGTGAAGATTATTCAATTTTAAAACCTTTAAAGATTCCTTCCTTAAAATGGAAAACTTACTATTCTCAATTAACTACAGATTGGATAGAGAAGATTCCAATGTTAAAAACATTTAATGAATCAGATTTTGTAGGTGATAGAGAACTTGTTAAAGCTATCCTTGATGGTATTGTAGAACATTCAGATTTACAAAATCAAGAATCATATGATGAAATTAATAGTAATCTTGAAATGACTTGGATTTCTTCAAATGTAAATAAAGCACATTGGTCAGCATATTATCTTAATCTTCAGCAGATTATTGATTTATGTTGGGAAGCTGGTTCTTTAGTTGGACCAGGTCGTGGTTCTGGTGTTGGATTTATTCTTCTTTATGTATTAGGAATTACACAGATTAATCCACTTAGAGAAAAAACTAGAACTTTTGCTTGGAGATTTCTTAATCCTGAACGTGTATCTGTCTTAGATGTAGACTTTGATATTGAGGGTTCCAAAAGAGCAGCAGTATTAAATAAATTTAGAGAGTTTTATGGTGAAGATAGAGTAGCTAATGTAACAACTTTCAGAACAGAAAAAAGTAAGGCGGCTATCTTAACTGCGGCAAGAGGTTTAAAAATTGATGTTGATGAAGCTCAGTATTTAGCAAGTCTAATCCCCGCAGATAGAGGACAATTAAGAACTTTAAAGCAGGTTTATTATGGTGATGAAGAAAAAGATATGAAACCAGTAGCATCTTTTGTTAAAGCCATGAGAGACGATTATCCTGAATTGTGGGAGGTCGCGCAAAAGATTGAGGGATTAATTTGCGGATCTGGTATTCATGCGGGTGGAGTTATTTTTGTAGATGAACCATTTACAAACTCTACTGGTCTTATGAGAGCGCCTGATGGAACTATTTGTACGCAGTTTGATTTGCATGATGCAGAGGATGTATCATTAATTAAATATGATGCTCTTTCAGTTGAAGCTGAAGATAAAATTCATGTTTGCCTTGATTTATTAGTTAAGGATGGATATGTTACTCCAGAGCCAACATTAAAAGAAACCTATGAAAAAGTTCTTGGAATTTATAGAATAGATAGAGATTCTAAAGAAATGTGGAAGATGATTTGGCAACATAAAATTCTTTCATTGTTTCAGATGGAAAAACAAAGTGGTATTAAAGGTATTACAACTTTAAAACCAACTTCAGTTGATGATTTAGCAGTATTAAACTCAACCATTCGACTTATGGCGCAAGAGGGTAGTACAGAGATGCCAACAGACAAATTAGCAAGATTTAAGAATGACCCTACAGCTTGGGATAAAGAACTTGCAAAATGGGGTTTGGGTAAAAAGGAAAAAGAAATCCTTGAGCCAATTCTTGATTCATCTTATGGTTTATGTATTGCGCAGGAACAATTTATGGAACTTGTACAGCTTCCAGAACTTGGTGGTTTTTCTCTGACCTGGGCGGATGGATTACGTAAATCTATTGCTAAAAAGAATCCTGCAGCATTTGATAAATTAACTGAAGAATTTTATAAGACAACCGCAGAAAAAGGAATAGATTCTAGATTCGCAAAATATGTATGGGAAGTATTGGTATCTATGAGTAAGGGTTATGGATTTAATCAGTCTCATACTTTAGCTTATTCACTGGTAGCTTTACAGGAAATGAATTTAGCTTATCATTATCCAACTATCTTATGGAATACAGCTTGTCTTATTACTGATAGTGGAGAACTTGAGGCTAATGGAAGTACAGATTATACCAAGATTGCAAATGCTATTGGTAAAATTATGCAGACAGATACTAAAATTTCTTTAGTTGATATTAATACATCTGATTTTGGATTTAAACCAGATATTAAACATAATAAAATTCTTTTTGGTTTAAAGGCTATGTTGAATGTTGGTGATGATGTGATTGAAAGAACTATTCAAAATCGTCCATATATATCAATAAAAGATTATTATTATAAAGTTAAGCCAAATAAACAGGCTATGATTTCTTTAATAAAAGGCGGAGCTTTTGATATTTTTATGGAAAGAAAACTGGCAATGGCTTGGTTTATATGGGAAACTTGTGATAAAAAGAAAAATCTTACTTTATCTAATCTTCCAGGATTAATTCATTATGGATTATTACCAGAAGATACAGATGAAAAAATTTTAGCTAGAAGAATCTATGAATTTAATAGATATTTAAAGGCTATGTGTAAACCATCTAAAACCGCAGCTTATTTTATTCTTGATGAACGTTCAATGGATTTCTTAACAGAAACTGAAAAAGAAGGACTTATTGAGGATGGAAATAAATTAAATGTAAAGTCTTGGGAACGAGTTTATCATAAAGAAATGGATGTTTTCAGAAATTGGATTGCGAGTGATAAAGAAAAAATTCTACAAAACCTAAATGAAAGAATTTTTTATACAGATTGGAAAAATTATGCAGAAGGAAATTATTCATCTTGGGAAATGAAAGCATTATGCTTTTATTATCATGAGCATGAATTAGCGCATGTTAATATGGGTAAATATGGTTTAAGTAATTTTAAAGATTTACCAGAACAACCAATAGTAGATAAAGTATTTTATAAAGGCAACAAAGAAATTAAAATGTTTAAATTATTTAAAATCTGCGGAACTTGTATTGCAAAAAATAAAGATAAAGGAACTGTATCTTTATTAACAACTGATGGAGTTGTTAGTGTTAAATTTAGAAAGGAATATTTTTCTCTCTTTGATAAGCAGATATCTGAGCGTGGTGAAGATGGAGCTAAACACGTAGTAGAAAAGAGCTGGTTTAACCGTGGAAATATGATTATAGTACAAGGCATAAGAAGTGGAGATGAATTTGTAGCTAAAAAGTATGCTTCTAGTGGCGGACATCAATTATACAAAATTGATAAATTAGAAGATAATGGAGATTTATTATTAAAAACAGAAAGGTATCAAGGTTTAGAAGAAAATGAATAAATATATTATTATAGCATTGGTTGGTAAAGCTGGAAGCGGAAAAGATACAATATTAAAGGGCGTTACAAAAGACGCCCCTTTTATTCACGAAATAATTTCATGTACTACTCGTGAACCTAGAAGCGGAGAACAGAATGGAATAAATTATTATTTTCTTAATCCCGAGCAGTTTGCGGAAAAAGTTCTTAAAGGTGAAATGTTAGAAGCTACTTGCTTTAATAATTGGTTTTACGGAACTTCATATGATTCTTTATCCAAAAGTAAGATAAATATTGGAGTATTTAATCCTGCGGGAATTGAAGCCCTTTCACATAATAAAGATATCATATTATTTCCATTCTATGTTGTTGCTTCGGATAAACAACGAATGATTAGACAACTTGAGCGAGAAGAAAATCCTAATGTATATGAAATTATTAGACGTTTTAAAGCTGATGATATAGATTTTGATGGTTTAGAACAAGAATTTTCTTTTGAAGATACTCTTTATAATGATAATTTAACAGAGTTAGAAGAAAATATTAAGCATATTATGTTATTAATTAATGAAATCTATGCGATGCAATTAGGGCAGAAATAGCTAAAAAGTTTATAGCTTTCGTCTAAATATAGTATGAGACACAAAATTTAGAATGGGGGAATACAACATTATGTTGCAGATACAAAAACGTAACGGAACTTTAGTTCCCTTTGATAGACAAAAAATTATAAATGCAGTTAATAAAGCCTTAATTGAGGTAGACGGTCAGCTTTATGAGGATGATACTGCAAGAGATATTGCTAAAGAAATTGAAGATGCAATGTATGATCTTGATGAAGAAAAAGCAACTGCAGTTTCAGTTGAGGATATTCAAGATATGGTAGAAGATGAGCTTATGCAATCTGAACGCAGAGATGTAGCTAGAGCTTATATTCGTTATCGTTATAAACAAGAAGTACAACGTGAGCATGAAGCAGTTTTTATTGCGCCAATTAGAGAAAAATTGGAAGCCCGCAATGTTCAAAATCAAAATGCTAATGTAGATGAGCATTCTTTTGGAGGACGTTTAGGTGAAGCCGCAGAAGTTATGACAAAAGAATATGCTTTTGATTATATTATTTCTAAGAAATCCAGAGAGAATCATATGAATAATGAAATTTATATTCATGATGCAGGCTCATATGCTGTTGGCTCACATAACTGTTTGAGTTTGCCAATAGATCCTTTGATGGAAAAAGGCTTTAATACAAGACAAACTGATGTGCGTCCAGCAAACAGCATCAGTACATTCTTTCAACTTTTAGCAGTATTATTTCAGCTTCAAAGCTTACAGCAATTTGGAGGCGTTTCTGCTACTCATCTTGATTGGTCTGCAGTTCCATATGTTCGTAAAAGTTTTTATAAACATTTCTTAGACGGTGTTAAGTATTGTCAAAAAGGTCAAATGCTTGGATTAACTGGAACTTATGAAGATTTTGATTTATCCAATGCAAAAGAAACATGGATTAAAACTAATGCTTCTATTAATGATGATGTATTTATTAGAAATGAAGCAGCTTATAAATATGCAATGGATATGACAACAAAAGAAACAAAACAAGCCGTTGAAGGTATGTATCATAACCTTAATACATTACAATCTCGAAGCGGTAACCAATTACCTTTTACTTCTATTAATTATGGAACATGTACTCTTCCAGAAGGAAGAATGGTAATTAAGGCTTTACTTGAAGGTTCTTTGGCGGGAGTAGGTAAAATTCATAAAACAAGCATTTTTCCATGTGGTATTTTCCAATGTATGAAAGGTGTTAATCGTAAACCAGGAGAACCAAATTATGATTTATATAGACTGGCTCTTAAATCAACTGCGGCAAGACTTTATCCTAATTATGCGAATTGTGATTGGAGCGGTAATGCAGGATATGATCCAGACGACCCAACGACTTACTTCTCAACTATGGGCTGCCGCACAGCCAACGGGTGGGACATTAATGGTTTCGGTCAGAAGAAAGATGGACGAGGTAATATCTGTCCTGTAACTATCATATTGCCTACATTAGCGATGGAAGCTAAAGAAAAAATTGATAAAGAGTATGAATTAGATATAAAATGTAATCCATTTAGTGTAACAGATGAGCATTATATTAATGCTTTCATGGATTTATTAGATACAAAGATTCATGAAGCTAAAGATATGTTAATTGAACGTTTTGATTGGATTTGTTCTCAACCTGCGGATTCTGCAAAATTTATGTATGAAAATGGGACTATGGCTGGTTATGTTCCAGAAGAAGGAATTAGAAGCGCACTTAAGCATGGTACTTTAGCTGTCGGTCAATTAGGTTTGGCTGAAGCTTTACAAATTCTTATTGGTACAGACCATACTACCTCAGAAGGAATGAAATTAGCTAAAAAGATTGAGCAGTTATTTAAAGACAGATGCGCGGAATTTAAAGAAAAATATAAACTTAATTTCGGAGTATATTATACCCCAGCTGAAAATCTCTGTTATACTGCGCTTAAGAAATTTAGAGCTAAATATGGTGTAATTAAAGATGTAAGTGATAAAGATTTCTTTACTAATTCAATGCATGTTCCAGTTTGGAAAGAGGTTTCTCCTTTTGAAAAAATTGATATTGAATGTCAATTAACAGGATATTCTTCTGCGGGATGTATAACTTACGTCGAATTAGATGGTGCAGTTAAAAATAATTTAGATGCTTTGAACGAAATTGTTCAATATGCTATGGACCATGATATTCCTTACTTTGCAATTAATGTACCTAATGATACATGTTTAGATTGTGGTTATACTGGAGAATTTAATGATTGCTGTCCAATATGCGGAAGTAAAAATATTCAGCAATTACGTAGAGTAACTGGTTATTTAACTGGTAATTATAAAACCGCATTTAATTTGGGTAAACAGAATGAAGTTAATCTCAGAATAAAACATATAGGAAGGTTAGAACAATAATGCGTTATTTTGGAATAATTAAAAATGATGTTGTAAATACAAAATCTGGTTTTACTGTATCTCTTTTCACTCAGGGTTGTGATAAACACTGCCCTGGGTGCCATAACTCGGAAGCCTGGGATTTTAATGGCGGGTATGAAAAAGATGTTGACCTTTTAATTGAAGAACTTTATGATGCAATTAAAAGTAATGGTATTCAAAGAAGTTTTAGCATTTTAGGTGGAGAACCACTGGCGCCGCAAAATAGAGAAGACATTTGTTATATATTATCTTGTCTTAAAATTAAGATTCCAGATTTAAAAGTTTATTTATGGACAGGTTATACTAAAAAAGAATTAGACCAAATGAATGATAGTTATATTAAAGTAATTCTTGGATTTACAGATGTTCTTATAGATGGACCTTTTGAACAAAATAAAAGAGATATTACTTTACTTTTGCGTGGTTCAAGTAATCAAGATATTTATGAACGAAATGAAGCTGGAGATTTTGTAAAGTTGACATAATATATAAAAAGTTATATAATTATATATATAAAGCGAAAAGGAAACAAATATTATGAGTGAAGAAATAATTGAAGCTCCTGCTCAAGAAAGTATTATTTATGCTAAAAATATTTTTGAGTTAGGAATATCAAAAGAAAAATATACAACAGGACAAATTGCTTGTACTGAAGATAATAACCAATATTTTCTTTTTAATGGAAATAATTGGGAACCAGTAGATGTCAAAAAAACAGCAACAGGTCAATTAGCTTTAAATTTATATGATATTAATAAATCAATAGTTGAACAACTCGGACCTATGGCAAAAAGAAAAGTTAATGGCGCGATTAAAGCTTGTCAAGAATCATTCGATAAAGATACAGATGATAATTTATATCTTTTGTATGGAAAAGAAATAGGTTATTTTACAATTTTAAATCGAGTTAAAGATGATACAGAAAAAAGTTTAATGGAAACCGCAGTTGACCTTTTATCTGAATTTTCTGAAATATATGATATTTCTTATCTTGAAACTCAAAAAGTTGTTGAATTTTGGATTAAATATCAAGATAAAATTACTTGTTTATATCTTGGTGGTTGGGATGAAGGAATGGTGAATTTTAATGGTTAAAGATTTATATTGTATCTTTTCTATGTTTGATATGACAGTTCAAATTCAAACAGAAGATAAAACTATAGACGAAAAAATTCCATTAAATAGAGCGGTAGAAACAATTACTGATTTTTGCAGAAGTCGTCATATTGGAACTGCACATTTAATGGGTAATGCAAGCTATTTAGATGAAATAAAAAATAATATTTTAGAATATAGCAAATCAGAATATGGACATAATGTAGTAGAAATAAAAGTTAATGAGTAAAGGAGAAAATAAATGAAATATTTACTTGGAACAACAGAAGTTTATAGATTGGATTCAGAAAGTGAAGCAAATACTCTATTAGAAGAGGCAAAGCAGGAAGGTAATTTATCAAAATATAGTTGTGTTCATAAAGAAAGAAAATCTAAAGGTGAAGTTATTGATGAATGGTATAGAGTAACCTTAACAAAAACCTTTACAGATGAAAAAGAACCTGACCAGTCAGTTTTGATTAGTTACGAGGTAGAATAAATGATTAAATTTGAAAAAGTATCTAAATTTAAAGATGAAGATATTAAGATGCCTGAACGCGCAACTACAAACGCCGCAGGTTATGATATGGCTGCCGCGGAAGATGTAGTGATTCCGCCATATTATCAGTCAATAACAGAAATGTGCAAAAATAGCTATCCAGAAAATTCAATTTTAACATTAGACATGATGAAAAAAGTGACCGATAAACCAGGAGCAAGACCAGTTCTTGTATCTACTGGAGTTAAATGTGAACTTCCAACAGATAAATACCTCGAGCTTTCAGTTCGTTCATCTACCCCACTTAAATATTGGCTTATCTTAGCTAATGGTGTTGGTATTATTGATGCGGATTATTATAACTGTGAAGCTAATGAAGGTGAAATTTTCTTTCAATTAATTAATTTAAGTCCTTATCCTATTCAAATTAAAAAAGGAGACATTATTGGACAGGGTATTATCAAAAAGTATTATAAAGCTTCAAATGATATTCAGTTTAATAAGACAAGAGCTGGCGGATTCGGTTCCACTGATGATGTTGCAGTATCTTCAGTCCTTATCTCTACTATATAATGAAACTTTTAGCTTTAGACCAAAGTAGTCGAATATCAGGATTTGCCGTTTTTGAAGACGGCAAACTTCTTGATTATGGACATTTTACTTTTACCGATAAAGATTTTGGTGAAAGGTTAATGAATATTAAAAATAAGGTTAAGGAATTAATTGAAAAGTATGAAGTAGATGAAGTCATTTTTGAAGATATACAATTAAAAACTGGTGCGGGGAACAATGTATTAACATTTAAAAAACTCGCAGAAGTTATTGGAGTTTTATGTGAATATTTTACAGAAACTAAAATGCCTAATAGTTCAGTTTTAGCAGTGCAATGGCGTTCTACTTTACAGATTAAAGGTAAAGTTAGAGCAGAACAAAAGAAAAACGCGCAAGCATATGTTCAATCTACTTATGGATTAAAATGTACAGAAGATGAAGCTGATGCAATATGTATTGGAACTCACTATTTTGTAAAAGAAGAAGAAACAGAAATGTTTGATTGGTCTTAATAAGTAAATTTGACCTTCCTATTTTTTAATTCTATATGAGAATTAAGGTAGGAGGAACACCATGTTACTAGATTTTGTAATTAAATATTGGCTTGAATTTGGTTTTGGCTTAATAATTGCACTTGGTGGATACTTTTTTAAGAAATATATGAAAATGAAAGAAGAAGAACAAAATTCTGAACGTGCTAAATTTTATGAAAATCTTAAAGAAGATATGTTTTCTCGATATGATGCGATAGAAAAAGAATCAAGAGATGGCGACCAAGAGTTACAAAAACAGTTAGATGCTCTTAGAAAAGGAATTCTTTCAATGCAAAAGAAAGAATTTATAGCTGAATGCCAAGCATTATTAGCTGAAGACCACGAAATAACGTTGGAAGAATACCAACAGTGCATTGAAGACCATGATGCTTATAATGGTTTAAAAGGCAACCATAATGGTGATAGTTTATTTGCTTTAGTTGTACAAAAAGCAAAACATATTACTGATTAAATGAAAAAAGAAGAATATTTATTAATCATGCTAATAAATATTCCTCTTTAATTTAATAAAAATTTCATTTGTCATATCAATAATTTCTTGCCCATAAGTAGCAAGTAAATCCGCTAGTAGTTCTTCTTGTTCTAGCGTTAATTCTACCTCATAACTAAACATTGCGGCATGTGTTAATTCATGGCATAATACTTTTTTCATTTTATGAGAATTAAGGTTTTCATTAATATAAATTGAATGAGTAACATTATCACAAGCCCCAAGTGTATAAGAACCATTAATATATAGAATTGGATGATTAGGAGAAACCAAGAATATTCTCCAGGTTTCTCCATTTATTTTAATCATTGTATTTTATTTGATAAAGCAATAATTTTCTTTTGAAGCAGTTGTTTCTCTTCTGGAGAAGCGTCTTCAATCATTTCACAAATGTCAGAACTTAATTCTTGCATATATTCTTCAAGTTCTTTCATTGCAGTTACTTTATCCTTATGAAGTTCTTTAGATTCCATATACATGCGGCGACGTACTGGGCTGCGACCCTCGCGAGCATCCCGCATCTCTAAAGGAAATTCTCTCTCTCGATAAGGTTCATTGCTTTTATCATTATACTTATCAATTCTAGGATAGTTAATATATGAAGAGGAATTATCATAATCATGTCCTCCTCTTTCTTTGTAATACATACGATATTGAGAAGGATTACTTTCTTCTTTATCGTTCATAGCTTTTGTAATTGTGCAATAATAAATTGCTTCTTCAAGGTCCTTTATCATATCAATTACTTCACCAAGCTCTTCAGCGTTACAATCTTGAAGATTTCCCATTTGAGATTGGGCAGCACTAATTAAACAATTTTTCATATCATATAGTCTATGCATATATTACGCCACCCTTTCTACTATAAGATTAGCGTTTTGAACGTTAATCGCTTGTGTTGAAGTATTAGTTACTCCTGCGGTTGAGCAGCATCCAGTAGGTACATCAATGTATACACATGAAGCTACATTAAAATATTGCTCTACTGCGGCAGGTGTTACAATCATTTGCGCGGTACGGACTGCTTCACCATCTATAGTGATAGTTAATGAAATAGCTCCTGCAGTACCGCCAGTTGGAACCGCAATATTACCAGTGAAAGTTACCTTGAATCTTGAGCGGCATTGGTTATTAGACAAGCCTCTCATTTTAATATTTCCACTTCCCTCGGTATGAAGAACTGAGCAATTACCAGGGATTCTTGTTGTAATAAATACAACATTACCATTTGGGTTTACAGTTTGTACTACATTACTAGTTAGTTCCATATATAGTCTCCTTTCAGGAATTTAACTATCTAGGGAGTTGGCAGACTCCCTAGTAGTCAAACTAATTAATCATAAAGTTGAACATCCACAGCTTCTATAACTTGAATAAGGGTTAGGAACTGTGTATGCAGGTACAGGTGAAGGGTTAAGTGCATTGATTAGATAACTGTTCTGAGCTGCCTGGCTAGCTTGGAATTTAAGGTCAGAATTAACAGCTGTAAGTTCAGTAATCTTATCATGCAGTGCCTGTGTTTGCATTTCTTGAATTGCGCTTAATACACTTCTAGTATTAGCATTTTGATTTTCCATTAAATCTCTTGTCGCATCAGTAACAGCTCTACGAGTTGAACATTCTTGGTCTGCTAAATTATAATTTAATTGAGCAAAGTTCTGAGCGTCTTCATATCTTGTTTGGCAGCAACATTGCTGTAACTGAGTACCTAAATTAGTAATACCTGCGTTGATAGCGTTGGTATTCTGCATATCTGCAATTGTTTGCTGTGTAATATTATTATTAATACCAGCAAATCCATTCAGCATGCCTGTGTTCATGGCATAAAATCCATCACAAACACCACTATTTACACCATCAATTTTTCTTTCAATGTTGGCAAAATCTGATGTTAAAATATAACCATCAGTAATTCCAGAACCTGTGGAACCGCCTCCAAAGAGACCATTTCCATTTCCTCCCCATCCTGCGAAACAGAACAGGAATAAAATAATAATCCACCAAGCTCCATCGCCACCAAAGCCCCAACCATTGTCATTGCGGGTAGAACCTGTAGCGGCTGCGATATCGGCTAAACTATAGCCACTAGCTGCATTATTGAACATATTAATGTCCTCCTTTAAAATTTATTATTTAAGCCCAAGCATTTGCTTGAAAGCATTAAATTCTTTATCAAAATCTTTTCCGCTTTGTTTACATATATTGCGGGCGATTTGTTCAATATCTGCACTTCTATTTTGCTTTGCTAAAGACAATAGATTAGCTCCCATTGGAGTATTTTGCATTTGTTGTTCAAGTATACTCATCATAAGTTGTTGCGGATTTTGACCGCCTTTAATCATCTGAATTAATTGCATAGGATTTATGTTATTCATGCGGTTTCCTCCTTAAAATTTTGGCATTTCTGCGGGTTTCTTAGTTACTTCTTTTTGCACCGGTTGCGGGCTCTGAGCCGGCATCGCCGCAAACATTTCCTTAATTTTTGACATTGTTTCTTCAAATTCTTCTCTAGTCACAAAGGCATCTGTATTTGTATTAGTAGTAGATTCTTGTGCTACTGGAATAGGCTTAAATTCGTACATGTTTATTAATGCTGTCCCATCTAAATTAATTTGTTTTGTATATATTCTTCTATTGGCTATATCTGGGAAGTAAAAAACAGAACCATCAAAGTCTATTGGAATAGCCCTAACCTCTTCTAATGAAGATACTGGTCTACCTTTAAGAAAAGGAGGAATTTGAGGTTGCGGTTGTTGTTGCTGTTGGCGAGGTGGGTAATAATTGTAATTAGGATACATTTTACTTACCTTCTTTCTATTAACTTTTTCTCCTCTTCCTTTCATAAGTATATGCGAATTTTTTGGTAATCTTTTACTTCATTCGCCCAGTTTTCTCCTATACCCCAAGATATTTTTCTAAAAAATTTTTGGTATAACGCAAAATAAGGGGTAGGTTCTTTTTCTAAGAACCTACCCTTCTGGTAACGTATTATTTAGAAGTTTTCTTCTCATTAACTGTAGACTCGATTTTATTAGTTAAATATAAATTCAAATCTCCATAAGCCTCAGTTAAATAATCTTTAGCCTCTTTAGTAAGTAAAGCTAAAACCGCATTTAAAGTTTTTTGGAAGGCAACCTTTTGCGCTTCTTCATCAAACTTACCTTCTTTTTTTAAGGCTTCTACATATGTTTGATTAGTTGTAGTAACACAATCTGCAATAGTATTAGCTGCCATGTCAATATATTTATTTAGCAATTCATTATTTGTTTTTTTCTTTAATTGCTCTTTTTGAACTTGAATATAACTAATTAAATAAGAAGTTAAAATTGCAATTAAAGGTACAATACATACATCAAAAATTTGTTTTAAAATATCTAAATTATTCATCTTTCTTATCCTCCAAAAGTTCAAATCTATATTCTTGTTTTATGTTTGGATATTTTTCTTTATCCACCTTACTCATAAACATATCTATTGGACGAGCATATAATTTAAATGGCTCATATAAGTTATGATATATTACTAGCTTTTCACCAGTTTCAGTATGTTCTGCTATATCATAAATTATATATAAATATTTTTTAGTGTTTTCCTGTTCTTCTTGTGAAAGAGTTTCTCGTTTAAAATGTCTAACTACATCTCCTGCATGTAATCTCATTTTTAATATCTCCTTTTTATTTCTAAAAAATTAGAATATCTTAATTTATAGGATAAATAACTTGTAATCCTCCAGCCCAAGGTCCACCAAAAGTTCCATAGCAGTTTACATCAATACTTCCGTCTGCATTAAAATTTATTGCTCCTGCACCGATTTTTTGTAATGCAATAGATTGGGATCTATTTACATTTGGCCTGAAATTACTCGGAATAGCTCCAGCAGGAGAAATTCTAGTCCATTTCCAGGCTGGTATACTTTTTTCACTTGCTGTAGCAAAAGTAAAATAGCCAATAACCAAATTACCTATTCTCCATAAGGTGCCTGATGCTTTATATCCAGAATTGCAAGCAAAAGAACCCGTCCAATAATTATTATAATTAAAATTCCCAGTGACGGATAAGTTTCCGTTAATAGTAGTTGATTTAAGTTGCGCCATGTAAATTTTCCTCCTTTTTGTTTACAAAAAATTGGAATATCTCAATCTACAAGATAAATAACTTGCATACCACCTTCATGCTGTGACTGAAAAGTATCAAAACACATCATATCAATACTTCCATCAATATTAAATCCAACTTTACCTGCACCAACACCTTGTAAAGAAATCATCATATCTTTATTACTTGATTTTGGTCTAAAATTAATCGGTATAGTTCCAGCGGGACAAATGTTAATCCATTTCCAAGGTGGTATAGTTTTTCCAGCTTGAGTAGCAAAATCAAAAGTTCCAAAAACTAAATTACTTACTTTGTAAAATCTAATAGTAAGTACAAAACCAGAATTACAGTTAACACTACCTGTCCAACTATCATTTTTAACCAAATTCCCAGTGACGGATAAGTTTCCGTTAATAGTAGTTGATTTAAGTTAATTTTTTATCTAGGTAAAATAATATCAAAGCTAAAGTTACCTGCAGCCGGTCTATTTGTACACATATACATTTTATTTCCAATAAAATTAAATGCTACAATGTTTTGTGTCTGTGTCGCATTATTGAAACCGCAAAATCCTATATTAGTTAGATTTGCAGTTGATGAAGCTGGAAATGTCATTAATAAAGTTCCACCAGGAATATTATCTGGAAATTGAAATGCAATATGTGCATATAAGAAAAAATCATTCCAATAACAATAATTTCCTCCTAGTGAACCTAAATTACCATAATTATAAGTTATCAACCCAAAATTTGCTCTTAATCCAGGACATGAGATATTCCCAGTGACGGATAAGTTTCCGTTAATAGTAGTTGATTTAAGTTAATTAATACTCAATAAATTCTTGAGATTTTATATCGCCATTTTTACATACTTGATTTATTGCACCCTCAACTAATTGTCCTCTTGGTATTATAGTCCCATCATAATAAAAAGTTGTATTAGGGTAAGCTTCTTTTTGAGTATATTCATTATAAAATAAAGCATACATTGAATTATTAGTTTTAGAATAAAAAAATTTTCCATTTATGATTTCTTCTGCTTCTGCTTCAGTAATATTAACGCTATATCCTAAAAAATTAGAAAAACCATATTCACCTGGTTCAGACATATTTATTATAAATTTTGGAAAATATTCACTAAATTCTTGAGGATTATAACCATTGGGCATTTTCAAAGCATTAAGACCAGACTGTGAAAAATTAATATTATTATTTTCAGTACTAAGTCTATTACTCAACCATCTTTTTGATGTACAATCATATCTATTCATACTAAATATATAAGAATTTGAAGATTGGTTGTAAGTTAAATTTAATAATACCCATGCATCTTTTATTCCTGATGTTTCTGAAATAGTGGCAGCACCATAACCTGTGGCACTTATAACCCCAAAAGCAGGGGATCTTGTTGAATCATCTGTTGACCAAATACGAAATAGTACAGCTCCTTCTCGTCCAAATCCATTGGTAGCCATAAAAACTGTATAAAGATTATAAGATGTTCCATTTTTTAAAGTGTGCTTTACAGTTTTCATATGTGCTTTATCATAAGTATACTGAGGTCCAGATTCAAAAGTATTATTTACATAACCTTCAGTAAAGCCAGGGCCGGGATAGTATGCAACCCAATCTTTAGAAATAAAAAATTGTGAATGATTTTCATAATAATAATAAAAGTAGGGTTTATCATTTCTGACGCTCGATCCTTCAGCATATAAATTATCTTTTTTATCCCATAACATATATTTAATCTCCTTTATATCTAAAAAATAGTATAAAAAAAATAGGTTAAAGTCAAATTAACTGACCTTAACCTATTAAATTTTTATATTAACTAAATATGAATTCTATTCTATCGCTATAAGCTTTAATTCTAGCGCCAATAATTGAAGCACTATTAGGGAAAAAATCTATTTCCGCATTCGAACCATTTCCTACTCCTAAAGTTCCATTGCAACGAGTAGTGCCATTTACATATAAATTATAACTTGCTACTGCATCACTTTTAACTAAATAATTTATATATACGCTTTGATTTCTTATTTGCATTGAAGGGGTAATATTCTTCCAAGTAGAAGACGTCATACCAACAGGATCTTGTCCACATTTAAATATAAAACTAGTAGTTGCCCTTGCTACTGCAAAAACTAAAGCTTCATTTCCATCTGATTGATGCATTACACCAGAACGAAAGCTATTGCTACCACTTCTAAAATTGCAAGCTAATTTATTAACAGTAAAATTAATAGTACCAGTCATAGTGCCACCGGCTAATGGCAAATACTGACTATGTGAATGGTTAGTTGAAGTTGTAATACTTAAATTACCAGATCCATCAAAAGTTCCAGAACCAGTAACTGAACCTGTTAAACTAATAGTACGTGCTGTTTGAAGCTTGGTTGCTGTGGCGGCGTTACCTGTAACGTTGATTCCCCAAGTACCAGATGCACCCGAACCAGATTTTGTAACTGTATAAGAAGTATAGTTGGAAGAATCAAGCATGACTTTCCATGAACCTTCCCACCCGTTAGCATTTCCACCTCTATGGGCAATAGCTCCACCTGGTTGAGATAACCATAATTGATGAACTTCGCCAGGAGTTCCAATATTTACCAAGTATCCCCACTGAGTTGGTTGGTCAGTAATATAATTAGATGTAGTATACCAATGAACACTGCATTTACATTTTCCCCATTCAGCAGGAGTATCTTTGCTTGATGATGATATCGTATTAGTACCATAACCAATAATATAACTATGCTCATGACTACTTGGTGTAAATGTACTAGGCTTACCAGTAATCTCACCCCAAGAATAGCTTGGTTTCGTAGAAGCTTTCGCCCAAGCGTATACATCACTTGCGGGCATAGATGTTGGAAAATCAGATATTTTGCTTTTGGTTAAAGAAGGAATATCTGCAGCCACCAAACTTCTAAAGATAGCTTTTCCATCTGTTCCATTTGGTGCAGCAAGTACTGTATTTTTAGTTCTTGATATATTTGAATCATAATATTGACTATGCGTATGATTAACACTTGTAGTAAGAGTTACATTTGCACTACCATCAAAACTAACTGAACCAGTTACAGCTCCAGATAAAGTTATAGTACGTGCTGTAGCTAATTTAGTAGCTTTACCCGCAGTAATATTAGCGGGGGAAATTCGGCCTAATTCATATTCATTCCAAGAAGCAAGCCAAGAAGTTGAAGCTTGTCCAGCCTTAGAATAAGTTATTGAAATATTATTCGTATTATTATTAGAATCACGTACATAAGTAGCTGCTCCGGAAAATAAACCATCTTTAATGCTTGCTAAAGCTTTATTTGCTCCATTGCCAAAAATATATTCATTAATAATAAAATCACCATCTGTGGGTTGTCCACCAGTTTGTCTATAATTAAACCATACCTTTGTCGAAGCTTTTAATGTTGGAACAAAATTGAATTCATTACCATGAGCAATAAATTTACAATCACCAACAGCTGTTAAAATTCCATTAATATATTCAGTTCCATTAACATATAAATTATAACCTTGATTATTAGCAGTATGATTTTCTTGACCAATAATTACGCTTGTTTTTGCAACAAATCTTTTAGAAACAACGCTCCATTCGCTTTGATTTGATACAAAATGAAAACTTGCTCCAATACCTGCTGAATCATGGTCTGTAAAAATTAAAGCTCCATCTTGGGCTCCCGCTTCAGAAGTACTAAATTGTATTTGCGGACCGCCATCATTCCAACTCAAAGAACTTGCTTTACCGCTAATTGTAGTATTTATGTCATTACCATAAGTAGAACCCCAAATTCGTAAAATAGTTTGTATTGCTTTTTTATTATTAGTGGTAGTATAATATTTTAAAGAACTTGCACTTGAAATCTCATTATTTCCAGAATAATAAGCTATTCTACTAGATACTCCTGCTTTTACAGTAGCATTCAAAGAGTAAGTAGTAGCTACTGGTTTCCCATCTTTAAAATAAATAGGCTGTGTAGCAGAGCCTGCACTTGAAGTTAATTTAGTAGCAGAAGCTGCATTTCCTGTTATACTAACTCCTAAATTTGTACTACAAGCTACTGGCACACCGTTAGAAAAATACACTGGTAAGATTGCTGAACCTGCATTAGTATTTAATTTATTAGCACTCGCGGCATTACCTGAAATATTAATACCCCAAGTACCAGAAGCTCCGCCACCAGTCTTAGTAGGAGCGTAACTATTATAATTAGTTGAATCAAGAATTGAAGCCCAATCTGACCAAACTTTATTAGTTCTATATCTATGTCTTAAAGCATAACCACTATCATCTATAAAAATCTGATGACCATAATTTGGAGTAGTTTTCCAAGAGCTGCTTAAAATAATTCCATCATTTTTCTCTAAGCCGTTATAGCCTTCTATAGGACCTATATGTCCAAATTTAAAAACATTAGTCTCAATAAAATCATCTAAATCATCTTTAGTTGTTATTTCATCACCACTATAAAGTTTATCTTTTATACTTAATGTTGAAGTAGCTCCAGACCCTTTAGTAATAGTCATAATACTATCATCTAAAGTAATATTACTAATATAAGTGCTTCTAATATCATATCCAGCATTATCTTTATTGGCTTTATCTGCGGTTCCAGATAAATTCGCAACACTAAGAGTCTGAGTAGCAGGATTATAAGTAAAATTAATATTAACTACAGGTTTACCATTACCAGAATTATCTGCAAACCATATAGGTCGTGCTTTACTTTCAGTAGCAGTTTCAATACCACTATAATTAAAACCACTAGAACCAGTTACAGTTAAATTAGTAGAATTAATAGTAGCAAAAGTCTTTGTTCCACCAAAACTTTGAGCATCAGTAGTAACAATACCAGATTTAGTTGTACTAGCTATTGGTAATGCTATTTTTGTTTGGTTATTTCCACTACCTTTAATTAATATAGTTTGCTTACCATCATCTGTATATCCTAAACTACTTAAATAAGTTTCTCTAATATTTAATCCAGCAGAATCATTAAATGCTTTATCTGCTATATCCGCATTCGCGGTCATTTTTACTCTAGTTTGAGTTCCTCCAATAGGAGTATCTATATAAATAGCACCTGTATATGAAGGTTTTTCTGCGGTGCCGACATTCTTATAGGCAAAATATACTTGACCTTCAGTTTTGGTTGCAGGCAAACTTTTTTCTTCGCCTTTTAAAAATTTAATAGCATTAGCTATTGTATTGTCTGCCATGTTTAACCTCCTTTTTCTCATTTCATTTAAGTTTTTTATATCTCTATGAATTTATAAAAATATCTAATTTTGTTTTAATTATTTTTGTCCAAAAAAAAAGAGAGGGCAACCCGCAGGTCACCCTCTCTATATGAGTTAAAAGTGGTCTTCCCAATGTAAATCATATTCAGAAATTTTCTTAATTTCCGCAAATAACTGGTCTTTAAAACTAGCTAAATAATCATTGGAATCATCTATATCAGTCTTTGGTGCAATACCATGTAATACTTCACTTTTTGAAGGAAGAGTACTAATATTATAACGTAAATAAGTACCAGACTCATCTATATCATAAAAACGTACTGAATATGATACATTACCTGCGGCTTTTGTTGCTTCTCCATCTATACACCAAGGAAAAAGCATCATATTCTCGTCGGAGTAAGTATCAACATCATAGTAAGGGACCGCATAGACGCGGCCCTCACCTTTAGCATTAATATATTGAACTATACAAGTCATATTAGCTAAATCAATATTATCATAATATCTTGCGATTTTAAAATAAATTGTTTCAGCTTTATGGTCTAATTCTACGCTTAAATATTTAGGAGCATCAATCTTACGCGTATTCAAATCTATTTCAAAGATTTTTTCATCACTAGGAAGTAATAGCGCAAGAGTTGGTTTATTTTCATCCTGAATTCTGTAAAGTAAGTCATAGTATTCTTGTGGAGTTGTAATCACTTTTAATGACCTCCTTTACTTAATTAATCATTCACCATCTGCCGCAGCATCACGAAGAATATCAAAGAATCTAGAACAACGAACTGCTTTAGTTCCATTATAAACATTTGTTACCTGGCAGAAGATTGTTAAACCAGCCCAGGTATCAGAATCTGCAGCCGCAGGAATCGTATAATCCTCAAGCTTAATTTTAGCTTTAGTAGCTCCAACAATCTCAAGGTCTTTATCAAACAGATATTCTTGTTTCTCTGCTTTTTCTCTATCCTCTTGAAGTTTATTGATATTACTATATCTATAAATAAACCATTGATATTCAAAAGTATCTTGGTCAGTTCTGCCAGCTTCACCAGCTTCTGCTGGAATACTTCCCTCAATAGAGAAACCAATTCTCTTAGCTAAACTTACTGGTTTAGAAAGGTCAGTAGTTTCTTTGATAGCAGGAACTGAAGCTTTGTGAGTAACACGACATACTTTAGATTCTGTAGAAACAGCTTCTTTATTAAGTGTATTTGTTACAATAGCTTTATAGTAACCGTCGCCTTCATGCACTCCGCCAACAACAGCATCATAACCTGTTACCATATAGCTGCTTCCAGTTCCACCAGGTGTAAGTTTTTCCCATTCAGTCTTATCATCTGGTTTTGCAGTAATAGGTTTCTTATACCACTGATAAGTAACTTCATTAGGTTTCTTGTCAACAGTATCCTGAGTAGTTGCTTTAACATTTAAAGTAACACTTCCTGGTACATCTGAATCTTTTGCTTGTGGAGGAATAATTGCACTAAGGCTATCTTTAAAGCTTTCCTCAACGACAACTTCAGATGGTTTCTTAATATAAACCATTGTACTATCTGCGGTTTTTCTACTCTGTTTAACACGATTTGTAGAAGTAACAATATATTTACCAACAGAATTCATAGTTCCTTGAGAAACTTTCTCATAGATAATTGTTTCTTCATCTTCTGGAGGAATAGCACCTTTGTATAAAGTATATACAGGAGTTAAACCATCAGAAATAGTAGAAGAAACATAATAAAGTTTATTAGGATTACGTTCTGTATCCGTAGATTCAATATGAACTGTTTCATAAGGCATTACATCTTGACCATCAGAATCTAATCCTTGCATTCTTTCGTTAGTATCAATATTATATTTCTTCCATGTATAAGTAATTGCGCCACCATCTGTAGAAACAGCCTCAACATGGTCTTTAAGGATTCCAGTTCTCTTATCAAGAAATGCTTCCTTAACATTGTTTCCTTTTTCATCAACAAATGGTTTACCATCAAGGTCTTTAACGAATAAAGGTTCTGCGGCAGGTGTTCCGCCCGTAGTTCCAGTAGAATTAACAAATCTGTTATTAATCAGATTAGTTGCATCATCAATTCTTTCTTTTCCATCTTTAATAATTCCTGGAAGGTCAAAGTTAAGAGAAGGCTTAATTTCAGCAGTACAAGTTAATGTAGATAAACTGTAAGTAAGTTTTTCTGTTTCTCTATCATATTTATAAAAACGAACAGAGAACTGAATTTTACCATCTACAGCAGTAGCTTTTGAGCTGATAGGCCAACCAAAAATAATATAACCTGGCTGACTTTCAATATCTTTAACCCAGATAGGAGATACCTTTTCTACTGGATTACCTTCCTCATCAACTTCAGAAGAGCGCCACTGAACATAAATGTCCATCATGTCAAGGTCTGTAGCATCGAAGAATCTATCAATTTTAAAATAAATAGTTTCTGCAACTTCATCACCTTGAACACTAATACCATTAGTCTTAAAAGACTTAGGAACTGTAATAGTTCTTGTATTAGCATCAATTACAAAAGGCTCTTCATCTAATGGAAGAATTGTATATTTACGATTAATATGATTCAAATCTTCAATGTATGAAAAATACTCATCCAAACTGGTAATCTGTTCAGCCGCATCATAGTAATAAGTCTGACCAGGAGTAAAAGTAAGACTATTATCAATTTCGTAAACACCTTCACTCTTTTGGATGTAATATGTCTTTGGAACATAATCATCCGCAGTTAACTCAATTACAACATAATTTGTTTTTAAAATTGGTGTTTTATCTTGAGTCTTTGGGTCAGAAATTAGCTGATAACTAGTATTATACTTTTTAAGGTCTTCTGATGCTTGTCTAAAAAGGTCACCATACTCTTTAGTCTGTTTTGTAATCATCTAAATGCCCAATCCTTTCTATATTATTGCGGCTCCCGATTGGCGCGAAGCACAATCAGAAACCGCTTGTATTTTCTTTCACAATATTCTGAAAGATAAATTATTATTTATAATTATTTTTGTCCAGCTGGAACTTCTTTCCACTCATCAACTTCATCTTCTGGAACAGTTGTAGAACCGACAAAGTTCTTACCATCTTTAGTAAGAACTTTGTTGTTGTCTGCTACAAGACGATAACGAGTAGTGTAAAATATATCTTCCAAATGGACCGGAGACTCAATGGTTCCATTGGTCCCCAGATAGACATATAATTTAACCTTTGTCATGTTAAGCCTCCGTTATCATGCATTTACATAGTTAATAGTTACGTTAGGTTTAATAAATCCTGTTAAAGGATCTGTAGAAGCTGCCTCCAACAATGTCTTGAATGAAGATTCAAGTGGACCATTAGAGTAAACAGTCATACTACTTGCTTTATGGTTCTGAGATAAAGCATTAGTACTAAGAGTTTTTAAGTTAGTTCCATCTCCAGGACCACCAATAACAATAGATGTAATATTACTCTTTAAGTAAGAAAGACCACTTTGATTAAGTTGACTAACTGTACCTGGAATATATAATTCATAAGGAGCAGATGATTCTTCAAATGCTTGGTTTAAAGCATTATCGCCAATAGTTTTTAAACCTTTATTAAGTCTAAAAGCTTCAAGTGAATTTGTAAGTTGGAAACAATATGCTCCTAATTCAGTTATAGTATCTGGATATTGGAAATATTTTAATTGGTTACAATTTTGGAAGCAATTTGCTGCGATAGATTTAACCTTTGGTGTTCCTTTAAAGAATACATGAGTAATATTTGTATGGTTAGAATCTCTACCACCAAATCCGCTAATTTGAAGGATAGGCTTTTCGTTGTATTCTACTGGTAAAGTAATTTTACCTCCGAATCCAGCATTACGATATTTAGATTTAAGTTCAAGTCTATATCCAGAAGCTCCATCCATTCGTATATCTACATAGTCAAAATATTTATCGTCAGTGACTTTATCATAAACACTTTCTTCTACAAATGCCGCATAAAAACTTGTATTTGCAGTTGCAACTATTTTAGAAAAATCTACTACATTAACTGCATTTTCCGCAGAATAAACATTTTTACCATTTACTTTTCTTGTAAAGCCAATGAATCTATAACGTTGGTCTTTAGCCAAATTAACTTCATCACTACGAACTACATTAACGCCAGGGTCATGTAAAGTAGTACCATGAACCGCCTTATAAGAAATTGGAACTTTATTTACTACAACTTGTCCGCCAACATAAGAGTAAGTATCTTTTGTAATTGGAGTATAATTTCCGTCAGCTTCAACCATATAGAATGAAATATTCCAGTGGTGGTCTTCAAACACTGCATAGAAAGTATAATCATATTTATCTTTTTCTAGCTTCAAGTCTTTCCATGTATGAGTTACAGGTAGTCCAAGACCAGTAGCAACTTCATCATATGTTTCAACTAAGCCATTTCTGTCATTAGTTGTACTCCAACCTAAGAAGTCTTTAGTAGGTCTTAAAGCATTAATTCTGCTTGGACTAAATGCAGTCTCTGTTCTTTCTAATGGATTAGTAAAGAAAGTATTAAAGTTTTGCTTACTAATCTTATCAGTTCCAATTAATGTCTCTACACCATTTTCAAGAATAACAAATCTAGCCGCATATCCTTTGTCAACTTTATTAAAGAAGAAAGTTAAACCAGGGAATTTACTTGCTAACTTAGTTTGAATTGTTCCTTCATCAACAGCAGTTTCATTATTAATATATACATAACCTGTAATATTTGGAACTTCATTATTAGATTCTGCAGTGCTAAGATAATGAACATTACTTACAAGTTCTTCAAAAAGAGCTGTATCTGTAATATTCGTTACACCATTAACTTCATCTAAAGTGATACCATTTATTGCGGTTGGTGTATATTCATAAATCATTTCATTTTTGATTAATTGAGACCATCCAGAGAAACCTACTTCATCATAATTATCTCTAGTAAATGCAACTAATCCGAAATGTCCATCATCCTTAAAATATTTAGCAGTATTACTAAATCCTAAATCTGAATCAGTAACTTTAACATATGGACTCCACTGAACATCAGTAAGATTAATACTACGAGTTGCATTTGCATCTGTATGACTTGCGGCGTCAATATAAAGTTTTAATAGTTTATAACTATTATAACCTAAATTACCACCTTGGATATCAAAAGTAATAAGTTTAGTTTGTTGCTTATTATTTGTTAAACCATCAATAAATAAACCAGGTTTAGCTGTAAGTGTATTGTCTTTCTTTCTAGTAATTGGAGCTTTTTCATCAGTTACTAAATCAGTAAGTAATCTAGCTTCAACAAGTTTTAAGTTTACTGTAGAATCAGATAAATACAAAGTATTTAAAGCAACACCATCAGCAAAAGTAACTTGAGTAATGTTTGAACCAATATCACGGAAATTCTCAAGTTTTTCACAACTTGAAAAATCAAATGTAGGAGTTTGGTTTTTAAAAGTAATATTACTTAAATTAACCTCTCTTAATAATGGCATACCACCAGTAATAGTACCTGCAGCAGCTGGGATTGTCCAATCATTTACGCCACTATTTTTATATTGACTTCCTTCTTCATCAGTTCCATCATATCCAAGAAGTAAATCTACCATCTTAGAAGCTTTACCAGAAAGTTCAAACTCTTGGAAATATAATCTACTTAAATCTCCAAGTGATTTCATTTGGTCAAGTCCATAAATATAATATAACTGCTCACGATAGTTACCACTTTCGCGTACACCTTTTTCCAAGTCCGAAGTTTCAAAACGTACAGGAGTACCAGAATATTTCAGAGATGGGAAATTTGCCGCATCAGTACCAACAGTTACATACATATTACGAACAGGTGTCATTGTAATCCAATATTCACCATCGAATAAATGAGTTTTAGTTTTTCCGTCTTCTTTATAATAAGGTGTATTAATGATAAGACCACTAGCACCATTAGTAGAAGTACCCTCAATCCATTTATCTGATGTATTTTGTGCATTATTTGCGGATACACGAGAACGAATTCTATTTGCGCCGCCACGCTTGTAGTTTCCTACAGCCAACCATGAATCAATATAATTCAAACGGTTTGTTAAGAACTGATTATTAGATAATTTTCTATCACCTTGTAAAGCATAGAAATAAGTGTTACTTGTATCTTGGGTTATTTCACCATTTTGATATTGATAACCGACTTTACCATTAGTAATAGAGATATATTTATATTGCTCATCAAGATTAAGAGCAAGTAAAGGTCTAACTCCTTTTACAGAATAACTCTTAATATATTTAGGGTCACATGTATACCAACTTTGAATAGTTTCTACGTTAACAAATGGAGGATTTGCAAGTGTTCCACCAAAATAATCACTAGGAACTCCTGTTAACTGCTCATATTTATCTGTAATCAGATTTTTAAACAGCGCATACAAATTATTCCACAGAACACTATCATTAGTAGAGAATGTTCCATCTTCAGTAGCATCAATGTTATATTCAAAAGAAGGAATACCAGTATTGTTGATACCTAACTGTGTATCCATATCGTAGAAAATTGGATACCAGATATAATCTCCTTTAGCCTTTTGAGGACCCCAAGAAGCAAACATTGCATTCTTTCCACGAGAATCATAACATTCAAGAACTTCAGTAATTACAAAATATGTTACTAAGTATTCAAGATTAAAGTGATCTTCAACCTCATTTTTAAACTTAGCTAAACGATATTCTTGTGTATCATATTCATAAGTTGTTATTCCATAAGTTACTGGCGCTGGAAGCTTCCAAAACTCATCAATTTTACTTGTATCTTGTACTAATTCATAATATGCTTCACTAGAATCATATGTTCCCTCAGCAAGAACATAGCTATCATTCTCTAAAGTATAATATTTATTAGCTACATATACCTTATTAGCTTCATTTGTTACTGTAACACCATAGTATTGTTTATCATTATTCATTAAGTAATAAGAAATACCAGTTTTATATTCAGTAGCAAATTTATATCCGCCTTGTTCATCCTCAATATAAAATTTATTTGGAGTAAAAACATATTCTGCTAATTCAATTTTATTATAAGAACCAAGAGTAGGAACAGCTTTTCCATCAATTACAGCATCTGTTGCAGTTGACCATACCCATGCTACTGCTCTTTCCCAATTACTATATAAATCAAGTAATTTTTTACGACCAGAAGCAATATCAGTAATTTGGTCTGCGCCAAACTGTTTTTGTAATTTCTTTATAGTATTAGTATTTTCAAAAGAAGCATTCATACTATAAAGCATATCAATATAATCATCATTAGCATTATATCTATATTCAAAATAGTCGGCAACAATAGGTGCGCCTTTTGCGGTAAATTCATTACTTTCTCCTACTGGAGCTTTAAAGGAAAGTTCCTTACGACTCCATGGGTCTCTAAATGAACAATAACCACGAGAGTTGTTTTCAAATTCCCAACATTCAGCGACATCAGCTACTGATGGATTACCTTCAATAAAAGCTTGTTTATAACTTCCACCAAGTTTAAATCCATATGCTTCAGCAGAACCTTTATCAAGTAACATATTATAACGTCCAATAAATAATGGTTCTTGTTTATTTTCTTTTCCAGTTTTTGTCTGCCAGAATGCTAAAGTAGGGAATCCTTGAACAGAAGTTCTATAGTCACTTAAATTACCTACAGTGATAGGAGATAATGTACCTGGAACATATGAATACCATTTGTTAATATAACCTTTAAGGTCATCATAAGTACCGTTTTCACTAGTTTGATTAATATTATTAGTAATAGTATCAATGTCATCTAATGAATTTGGTAAAGTTTTCTTAGTTCCACCAAGAACTTTAGTTTGTCCTTGCTCTTTAGCTAATTGCCATGGTCCTTTAGCAAAATCTGCGGCACTTGTACAAGAAATATCTCCTAATACATCACCATAAGGAGTAGTAATTAATTGTTCATCTCTACTAGCGTCGCCAGTTGATGCACATTTCCAATTACCTTTATGGTTTCTGTACCAACATAATCCATTAGCAGGATATGCTGAAATAAGAGTTTCTTTTCCTGCGGTTCCAGTAACAAAAGCTTCTGCACTATTATAATCTCTTAATGGATGATGTGAATAAGCTGTATTGACTAAATTCGCAAGACCCATATTATAAGTACCAGAAGATTCCATATAATCTACTTTTAAAGTAAATTTATTAGTACCTACTGTATTATTATCATAATAGAAGAATTTTTGAGGTTTTGCTTCGCCAGCATCATATTTCTTTTTGAAAGGTCCTTTATGACATTTCATAGTATAAACAGTATCTGTTCTTACATCACCGAATTCATCAGTGGAAGTACCACCATTTTCATCTACGTGTGGTACATTAACTTTTGTCTTACCTTTGTAATTACGACGTGGATAAAACTCAGAAGAAGTACCTTGAACACTTAACGTTGCACCTTCAGAAATCCAAGAAGGACAATGATGTAAATAGTAATCTTCAATTTCTACTCCTGCGGCTTTTGCCTCTGCGGCTAAATCACCGTTATCATAAGCTCTTTCAAGCCCAGTATTAACAAATTCAATTCCCGCAGTTACAGGTGTATCTTTTCTCCAAGGTAATTTACCACCAGTAGAGTTATCTGTATCATCAGTAGTAAAGATAATATAAGGCATAATATAACCATCTGGATGATTTTTATTATACTCAATCATCTTATTGTAAGAAAATTGGTAATCCTCGCCAATAGATTCATTAGCTACATAAAGCTCAGCTAAATCCCATGCTGTTGTATCTGTATCATCATATGCAATGTTTTTAAGAACTTCATTAAGTCCTAATGCACGATTATAAACTCTAAATTTATAAAGGTCAACATCACATCCACCAGAACTAATAATAAGATTTTTAGCTCCAATTGACCAGCTACCTGCGGATTGAGAACGAGCAACGCTAGTTAACATACCATTCAGATAGAATTTCATTAATTTATTATTTCCTAAATTACTTGTACCAGTACCATTATCATAAACGATAGTTAAGTTAATAACTTTATCTTCTACATAATCTACTGTTACAGCATTTGTTCCATTAGAAAAATAACCATCTTGTGGTCCAAGACAAATTGCAGCTTCAGTTTGAGGGCTAGATTCATTTTCGATATATTTAACCATTGCAGAAGCAAGGTCATATGTACGATGTAAACGACTAAATTCCAAATCTTCATAAGTAGGAATTGTTGGATTTTGCTCTCTTAATTCTGGTAATCTCTTTGTCAGATAAGCATCATAACTTGCAAGCCCTGTAGCTTTTTGAGCTAAGAATTCTGCAAAAACAACATCATCAGTCCAGCTTCTATCAATATCAGGACTAGATAATTTATCTGGATCACTAATTACTTGATAACGAGTATAATTAGTAATAAGTTTATCATAAGATTGAACATTACGAATTTTCAATCTCATCTCAATAGTATGAGAAGCTATATTTCCCGCAAATGACATAGAACCTATTGGTAATGATACACTTGCACCATTACTGATTCTTAAACAGGTTACATTATTGCTATCCATAACCCAACCATTATTATACCAGTTAAATCCTGATAAAGTAGCATAAGAATCACCAATTTTTAATTGTGAACGTCTTTGAGCAACTTCTGAATTAGAACGTCCTCTTGAGTCGAAATCAACAATTAAAGAACTTCTAGCGACATCCATCTTTCTTGGGTCTTCTAATACTTCAAACTCTGGAACAGTTTCCCAAGTTTCATATTTATCTTCTCCTACACGAACTTGATAAATAGTTGTTTGACCTGCCGCAAGTTTTGTAAGAGTCCAATATAAGTAATTAGAAGCATCATTAGAAATTGTATAGCAAGAACCATCTAAAGCATCTGAACCATCAATATATAAATATACTTCTGCGCCAGCCGCTCCAGCGTGTGGATCATATACACGAATTGGTACTAATGGAGTATCATATTCATAATAAACAGATTCCATATCACCAAACCAAATAAGAGGATATCCCTCATCAAGATAAAGAGCTACTTCTTTTTTGATTAAATTAGTGCTACTACCACGGCTACCATCAGCTTTAGCTAAACTTAATCTAGCACTAATGGTATGTCTACCATGAGAATAAGCTGCACTAAGAGTATTACCAGTAGAAGTTCCATCTAAATTATAAATAGTAGAATTTCTGGTAATAATAGGTGCGGCGTTTGCATCTGATGCTTCCGCGGAATAAATTTTTGTATAAATTAATGCATCATCAAAATAAACATCAAGAATACGTCTAGCACCAGTAGAAAAACGAATTGAGGTATTAATAGAATCAGTAAAGTATTTCATATTACTAAACTGACTAGCTACCCATTCAATACTTAATTCATGAGTTTTAACTCGTCTTTGTAGCTGTCCACTATTATAAAAGGAGTTTGTTGAACTACCTGATAATTTAAAGTCAATAGTAATATCTGAAGAGGTTCTTAAATGCTCTCCTACATTATAAGTGAATGTTTGGCCATGCTTAACAGTTAAAGTTTCTGTATAAAAAACTTGATTTGATTCAGTTAGTATAAATTTAATAGCTAATTGTAATTCATCATCAATCGGCTCTAATTTTCCTTCAACAGTTTGCGTAGCGGAAGTTGTTGTAATAGTAAAAGTACAAGGTGAACCATTAAGAATATCTGATTCGCCATCATTAGTTACTGTTAAACGACCTCTTCGAATTGTCGGACCAGTATCTCCACCAGTTCCGCCACCACCACCAGAGCCACTTACAGCGATTCTCGCGCAAATAATTGCTTCTTCTACTGGATTAAGTTCAAGAACTTTATAAAAAGCTCCATCAGCAGTATTAATAATTAAATCACCTTCTCTAACAGTTTGGCTCGGGTCTTCTAAACCATCCTGATAAAGAGTATAATTATCATCACCAGCATTTTGAGCGCCTTTAACTTTAGAATATAGTACTGCGGCTCCTCTGCCTCCAAGCGGTATTTTAGCTTGACCATTGGCATCCATGTAGATATTACCGGTGTCAACAGCGAAATATATATAACCTTCTTGATATGGTGTACTTAGAAGTTTTTCTTCTGTACCACGTATAGGTCTAAAACTTGGATTCATGCGGTATCTCCTTTCTATCTTTTTATATAAAGTAAAAAAACGGAAGAGAAATGAAACAAACATTTCTCTTCCGTTCCAATCTCTCTAATAGAATTAAAAGTTATTTTTAATCAATTATTAGAAAGTGCCCCAAGTTAAATCAATATTTACTTGGCTATTTGAACCAGTCACAGTCATAGAAGTACTGGCTACTTTAAAAGTACCTGCAGCGCTAGTCTCAGCACCAGTACCTAAAGTACCTTTTACTGTAGAAGTAACAGTTGCAATATTACCTGTGGCTGCAACTGCATTACTAACAGATGTAAGTGTTGTATTACTATCTTGAAGTGTTATTTTTTGAGTTTTAACACCAGTAACATGTCCTGTTTCGCTAGTTGTTACACCAGTTATTACTGTTATTGGTGTCTCTCCGTTTTTGATTTGGTCTAAGGCCGCATCAGCACTATCGGTTCTTGTAACAGCTTTATGGTTTACAGTTAATGTCTGATTAGCTGATGCATCACTATTAGCTGTAGCTACAGATACATCAGTGCCTCCTTCAACTACTAACTGTCCAGTATCTCCACCTGCGGTGCCATGTAATTTAATACCACCTTCAATAGCTTGGAAACTATACTGTGTATCAGTATCTTGAGTACTTTCAACGATATCCCATACTAATGTATCAGTTGTAATAAATCCAGAAGCATCTTCAGTACCTCTAGCGATTACAAGAGAACCAGCATGTACAGTATGTTCATTAATTGTAACATCTTCAGCAGCAAGATAAGTATCACCAACGCAAATATTAGTTGTAGGTAATGTTTCTACTGTACCTGCTTTACCAAGAGTACCTTTGTAAACCATTGCGTTAAGAGCTTTCATCTTATCGTCAATGTCTTTAGTACTATATACGTCTAATGTAGCAGTACCATCAACAAATTTTGCTATTGGTTGTGTAGTTTTACCTACTTTAATTTGTGGATTAATAGTTGCGGCTGTAGTGTCGCCACCATCAGAATTATGACCTGTGATGGTAAATCCTTCTGCGGCTGCCGCACCCGTTAAACCAGTAAGTTTTGTATCTTTTGATTCAATGGTAACTTCTTTTGTATCAGTATTTTGAGTAATGGTTACATTATCCCCACCAGCTAATACTACAGAAGTATCGTCGGCTGTATTTGCAGAATCTAATTTTACTGTTGCTTTATTATCAGCTACTGTGCTAGATAAAGAATATTTATCTCCAGTAATTGTTAATGTTGTGTCTGTACCAGTAATCTGAATACCATTGGCTCCCTCTACTGTAAATGTTGCGTCTACATTACCGCCATTAGAAAGACCAATTTTATCTTTAATTGTTCCGCCCTCTACTGAGTAGCTATGAGAATTAACATATGTATCAGTATTAGTATTAATCTGAACCCATGATTTACCATTATATACACAAAGAATATTACCATTTGTTACATAATAGAAACGTCCTGCATATACGGAACTATCAGCAGCAGAGACCTTAGGAAGGTCTTCTATAGTATCAACTGTAATAACACCTTCATTTACTGCAAATAACTGCGCGTTTGTATCATCAGCAGTTGCTTTTTGTCCAATATACAATCTATGAGTGTCACTGGTTAAATAAAAACTGCCTTCTACGACTGATGTACCTGGAGTTTTCAGTAAGGCATCAACTTTGGCTTGAGTACCAAGTTTAAAACCAACATTAGCCATGAATTATTCCCCCTTTTAATTATTCGCTTGCAAGTATTAAGTCTTGCCAACGAAGACTTTCTTTAATCTCACTAATTTCTTTTGTATGTGTACTAGTAGTCTTTGTGAGAATTGCTACGGTATCTTTTAAATTATTAGTAACATGAACTAATCCAGAAGCTGGATTCTGTTCTGTACCATTTACAGTTTCATTTAAAGTCTTAAATTCAGCATTTAAGTCAGAAACTTGTTTTACTAAACTTGGGGTTTTGATTGCCCCATCGTCGCCTGTGATACCATTAATAACGACATTATTTAAGTTTGTTACTTTATTGTTTAAATCAAGTAAATTAACTGCGGATTCATGATTCTTAATCCATGTCTCGATTTCACCTAAAGTATCAAATGCATTTGTAGCTGTACCAATAACTGTTTTAACTTCATCTCTAGCTATCTGTCTAACTGATTTATCAGTATCTTCACCAATAAGAGTTGTAACAGTAGCTTTTAATTCAGTAGTTGGGTCAGCCCACGTAGCATCACCTCTTAAGAAAAGATTTTGCTGTCCTTGAGCCGGAACTGGCACCAATCCAGCTTCTCCGTCTTTATCAGCTGTAGCACCTTTCATTAAAGTAGCGATAGATGCTAAAACCTGAGAAGCGGCTTTATTTACCCATTTTTTACTCTCAGAATCATATACTAAAAATGAATTAGCTTCAATACTTTCAGAAAGTAAAATATCTTGTAAATCCTTTAAAGAGCCAACAGAAGCGCCACTACCTCCGCCCGCAATTAATTTAGGACCTAAATAAAGTTTTCCTTCTTCCCCTTCAGGCTCAGAGATAAAATAAAGAGTATCTAAATCTTTTTCTGCTTTAGTTAAAGCAGCCCAGTCTTTTGGCGTGCCACGCATAAACTTAACATAGTTGCCTAATTTTGTTGTGTAAGCCAAAATGATTACCTCCTTTGTTCTCTCTATTTATTTTTAGTTTTAAAAAAGTATAATTAAATAAGTCTGACCTTGCGGCCAGACTTACTTTTAAACAGTTGGAGTTAATTGTGCAATTTTAGCTTCTAGTTCTGCTACTTTCTTAGCTAAAGCTTGAATAGTAATTGTAGTAGAAGTAGTATCATTTTGACTATATTCTAAAGTAGAATTCTTAGTTAAGTAACCCTTATTATCAATTTCTGCTTTTGTATAAGCATTAGTAGAAGTTAAATAACCTTTATTATTAATCTCAGTTTTTGTATAAGCATCAGCAGATGTAAAGTAGCCTTTATTATCAATTTCTGCTTTTGTATAATAAAGATTTGCATTTTTACTAGCCATAGTTCCAAGAGAACTCTTAGCAGCATACTTATCTGCAATTTGATTAGATGTACTATAATCAGTAAGTAAAGGAGTAATATCATCTTTTGCTAATTTACGAGAAGTCGCACTAACTAAGCCATTAGTTTGCTTAATCGAACTAATAATTTCTCCAGTACCAACGCTAACTTCATCCATATCTAAGTTATTAATTGCATTTTGTCTATCAGAAATCTCAGCTACAATAGCAGAATCTAATTTATTTAAGGCACTATTTAAACTATCTGTTGCTCTAATATGACCATTAGTAATACTAACATATCCTGTAATAGCTAAAGTTCCAATATTAGCTTTAGATAAAGTAAAAGCACCATTATTATAACTTAATCCAATAACAACATTACCTGCGCCGCCAGTAAGAGTAATATTTGGAATTTTAACAGTAGTAGTTCCAACAGAGAAAATATGTCCCATTTGGTCATATTTTATTACTGGAATATTAAAAGTATTTCCAAAACTTGGTGTTTGCGCGTTAGACATTGAAGAAGCTGCTGAATTGCTATTGGTATCAGGAGCTGCATGTGCAAAAGTAATAGTCTTATTATTAACCTTTGCCTTTAGCCATCTATTTCCAACATTGAAAGTAATTTCATCTTTTATTGCGCTTGCATTCGCTGTGCCATTGGCGGCTGCTATCTCCGTAACCTCAGTTGAAGAGGAGCTTCCGATTTTTACACTTGAAAATGCGTTCGGCAAAGTAAAAGTATTTTTAACACTACTTGTTAAATGACCAGCTTCATCCCATTCAATAGTTTGAATAGCAAATGTATTTCCTGCATTCACATCATTAAAATTAGTTGTCTGAGTAGATTGTGTAAAAGCTTGAGTATAATGATAAAATGTAATCTTATCATTAGCTCCATCCGCTACTAAATTAATCCATTTATTTCCTTCAGCTAAAGTTAAAATATCTTGTAGATTATCCGCAACACAAGAGCCAGCCATACCCGCAGTTGAATTTCCTATATCTGTACTAGTTGAAACTTTAATTGTAGCAAATACTTCTGGAACAGTTACGGTATTGTTTCCCGCACTTGTAATATGACCAGCTTCATCAAATTGGAAATATGGAATAGTAAAAGTATTATTAGAATCCAATTCCTGAATAGATTTACTACTAGTCAATCCATAATTAGTATTAGCTTTGCCACTAGAAAAACTATGAATATCATGTGAAATTGATAAGCTGTTTGTATTGGCATCACCATCAATTCTAATCCATTTATTTCCAGAATTAATTGTTAAACTATCCTGAGTATTTTTTGCTGTTAAGGTAGAATTACCTACAGCTCCAGTATTTACCTCAGTAGAATTACCTCTTCCATTACTAATTACTTTCTTAAATCCATAAGGCAATGTAACAGTTTCAGTATTTTTACCAACCACATGTCCCATCTTATCTACTATTGGAGTATATAAATGAATAGTATTAGTATTAGAACTATTTAAATTAGAAGCATTACTTGTATCTTCTACTGGTTGGAAATTATGTCTTAAAATTAATTTAGGCTCTGAAGGATTATCATTAATATATAAAGTCAACCACTGATTTTTCATGGATTTTAAACTTGCGGTTTTAGCAAATTTATCCCCTTTGATTCCATCGTCTCTATTGGTCTCTTTAAATATATCAGCAGTTGCCATCTGTTTTGTATCACATTTAGCACTATGTATTCTACCATAAGCATCAACAACAACCATTTCTGATGGCTTAAGAGCATCAATTTTAACAAGGATATCTTTAATACTATTAATACAACCTTGTACAGTATCAGTATTTCTTGTAAGTTCATCTCCTGCTTCTAAGATATTATTAATACGAAGAATTAAACCATGTATTGTATTTAATGTATCCGCAAATCCTTCTAATGGTTTAGCATCATATGCGTCGTCACGAATACCTAGGGTAATTGAAGCCGGAACAGATAAAATATCTTTGCTCCAAGGTGTTCCTTTTGGATACTGTCCTAATAAATCTTCTACTACATATACGTTACGTTTTTTATATATAGTAGTTCCATTTGCGGGTTTTGTTGTTATTAAATTACCATTTTCATCATAATAAGTTGTCGGGTCAAAAAATCTATCTGCTCCGCCAATCTTAGTAATAGAATTTGGATTAATAGTATAATAAAAATCAGTAACGTTTTCATCACGTTCAATATGTTCTTGATTGTCAATTAAGTAACTGTCTTTGAATTCGCTATTTTTGTCTGTAATCTTATAATAATATTTACTTGGGGTATAAAATCTATTAACTTTTTCAATTCCCACCTGTGATTTATCAATAGGATTTACAAAAGTATAATAATCTTCTGTACAAGACCTGTCAACATTACTAATGTCTAATAAACCATAAGTGATTTCACCAGTTTTATTATCTATTTTTCTCTTGTACCATTGTTCAGACTCATCATATGGTCTTAATTGAAGAGGATTATTTTCATTAATAATAACCGTTTCTGTATCTGCACGTTTATAAACTAAAATCTTTTCATAAGCATTATTTCTAATATTTTCAGGTACATCTTTAAATAAGTTATAACTAATTGAAGTTGCATTACCATTAACATAATAATAATATTTGTTTTTAACATAATTCTTTTCTGTTAATGTTATTTTACGATATTCTGTAACTAAAATATAAGTATTACCACTTCCACCAGAAGCAGATGCAGTAGTAATTGCATAGTGAGTTCTTTCAGTAGTATTTGTTTCAGTACCAGTTCCTCTTAAAGTTGTATCAAGAGCATATACAAATTCCTCATCTTTATTTTTTACTGGATCCCAAGGTTCACGAGTTGGACTACTAGCTAAAGCTTTATAATAAAAGACTCCTGGTAAATAAATACCATCAAAATTAGCTTCTTTTAAAGAGTATACTTTTTTAATTTTATAGTACTCTTTACTATCATCATATTTTTCATCTAAACACAATTCATAACCATTGGTCCAAACTTCTTCTTTATTAAGAGTAGCATTAAAGAATTTTTTAGTACCATATGAACAATATAAAGTTCCTTTTTTATAATCATCCATTAAATCTTCTTTGACTGGATTTTTAATTGTATAATAGACTTTTCCTTTATGATATGTAGAATCTTTAACATAATTTTGAAATGGTATATCTTCTTTAATATAACCACCAGTAGGATTTTCACCAAACCAATAATCACCTTTAGAGAAATCTAATAAACGACTATCTACTATTACTTTTTCATCAGAAATTTCTTTCTTTAATTGTTTCAAATAATAAGTCTTTGTAGAATCATAATTACCATTAGAAATAGAACAATTTTCTGGTCTTACATTATTTCCTGTAGCTGTACTAATATAATATAAACCAGGTAGATAGTTTTCCGCATCTATATCTACAGCTTTCATAATATAATTATCAGCAGTAAAAGGAATATTATCGTAAGTATAAGTTTGATGCTTTCTATAATATTGATGAGTATTAGTACTATAATAAATTTTATCAGCATCATAGCTCTCTATTTCAGATTCTATTTCTGCGCCATTCTTAGGCATAATAATCATACCCATGAGGTCATGAACTGAATTTATGCATCCTGCTAATGTATTAATTGCGGCTTTATTATATTTATTATCACCTTTATCTTTAATGTATGGAGTAGATTCATTTGTATCTTTTACCATACGAAGTCCTTGGCGATTTAAAACTGCATAACCATCTTCCCAATTTGTGTCAATATTGCGGCGACCGGTTTTTTTAATGCCTTCAGAAGTTTCTCTTCCACCATAAACTAAATCCCACATTTTAGCAACACTATCGCCAAGAGAAGGAAGCATTACTTCTAATTCTTGAGTATCTACTTTAGACTGTTTATCTACAGTGCCATCATGCGGATTGTATTGATGACCACTTTTACCAGTAGGAAGAACATTGATTTCATCAGTAACTTTTTTATTTTCTCCCCAGCCTTCATAGTCTTTATCATTACTATAGCTAATTGTTTCTGAATTAAATCCGGCTTTATTAAAATAAATTGCGGCAGGTATAGGTGTAATTTCTTGATTCTGAAGCTGTTGCTTCCATACACCATTATTTTCATTGTCATTATCTGACTCTTCATAACTTAGATAGCTAGAAACCATATCACCAATTTGAGGGTCATATTCTTGCTTAACCCAAGTAGTTGTTACATCTGATGGATATTCTTTCAAATTATCCGACATAAGAATACTTGTTCCATTGATAGCTGTTCCATCTGGATTTAATTGTGCTGAACGTAAATTATTAAGAGAAGACTTAACTCTTAATCCCCAAGCAGGCTGCCAATGTAATTTATAATACACATTGGTACTATCTGTATCAAAGTGAGGAACCATTGGTATCTGAGTAGGTGCATCCGCAGATACATCAAAAGTAGGAACTACAGAATTTAATTCCGCAACCATTACATATTTTTGTACATTATCTGTATATACCTTTTGCCATACAGTAGAGTCATATCCTCTACTAGCTCCATATATTCCATTATCTAAGTCAAAATTAAAAACATAATTTGTATAAGTTGAACTATTGGCATCAGAAGCTGTAGTTTTAATTCTAGTAAATTCTGCTTCTCCATTAAGAGTTCCATGTGCAATGTAATATTCATCACTTTCGCCATAAGTTAATTCAAAATAAATTTTTGAACTATCAAAAGCTCCTTTAGATAAAATAAATTTACCATTATCATAAATATAATAAGTATTTATTTTATAACTATCCTTTGTTAAGCTAACTTCTTTATAAGTATGATTAAAATAATTTGTTCCATCTTTTTCTTTACCAGGCACTCTAATAACAGTACCATCTGGAATTACGTTATCATGTCTAGTAGTTCCAATAATAAATCTATTTAAAGCATTGTTCTTATCAAAACCGACACCAAAAATAGGTCTCTTTCCTTCAACTCTTTTATAAGCTGTAACATAATCAAGCTTGTCAATGTTCTTATCATATTCTATTAATACAAAACGTCCAATAAAAACACCATCACTTGCAACAGATTGGTCCATAACATATCGGCTTGAATATGTTTTATCAAACTGGAAAGAAGTTCTAGATGTATTTGTTATATTTCCATAAAAACCCATTTACTTTACTCCTTTCCATCATCATATATTGTATCAACAATTAAACTTAAATTATCATTAGCATTAATGAATGCCATAGAAACAGAATCAAAAGCAAGACTTGTAATTTCTGTTTTACCCTCTAAGTCTAATTCAAAAATTCCAGTAGTACCAATAATAATATAATCTCCATTGTTTATTCTAAACTTTGTACCAGGAGGAGCCTGAATACCAAGCTGTAGAATAGGAAAATTATTTTCAAATACAGTGCCATTAGTATAATAATCATACGTAACATCTGTAGTAGCATTATTTATAGTAATGCTTGATGGGTAATTTTTATTAGCTCCGTTTTTATTATTATAAAAACGATATTGTCTAATTCTATTAGCCATTCTCTCCTTAACCTCCTTAATAAATTCTTTCAGCGGCTTTGGTTGCTGAAATATTCATTGTACCACTATATTGAAGTGGTAAAGAAATTCTATCAACTATATATTCTCCATCTATTCCGCTATTATTATCATGTATATAAACCCTAGTATTAGGTTCTAAATAATAAATAGGAATTGAAGTTAAAGAAACAGTTTCAGTACAATAAGTATAATTATATAACCAAGAGTCAAGTGAATCTTTAGCACATTTACCTTGTGTACTTATTGTAAAAAGATTTTCTAAATAATCTGGTAATTGAATAAAGGCATAACCAGGCATTTCATCTTTTTGCTTTGCTATTAATTTAGAAATTAAATTATTTTCAATAATATAATCTTCTAACTGCTTATCTGACATTGCTTCTACTTGCGGTTTTGTTAATCCATAATTTACATAATTGATTTTTAAATCTCTTTTTAATTGCGCTTTTGTATCTTCAATTCCAAAAAATAAGATTGTAGGAATATCTCTAAAATAAATAGCTTTTACATCAGAATCATTTTCAGCTTTCGGCCTAGTACCAATATTACGCACAGAATATTGGTCTAATTCACCTTCGGTGTCTAAAAAGTCAAACCAAAAGTTTAATTGTTGAGGAAGTTTAATTACGTTAATATTCCAACCGATATTATTAATTGAAGTTCCTAAATCCTTATAATTCTTTAAAGTTACATAATCTCCTTCAGATTTTGTATAATAATCTCTATTATTAACATATGGCATTGTTTCGTCACATTTAATTAATGTATAATAATATAAAGAATTATTTTTTAATTTTTCTGCGGTCATTGAATGAACCTTCTGGAATATTCCATAAGCATCTTTGTAAAAATAATCATTCTCTGGTATATATGCAGTTTTATCATTACATTGGTCATACCAATAATATTCAATTTTTTTATCTTTCATAGCTTGCTCATAATTACTTTTAGTAACATAACAAATGGAATAAGTACTCTCATAATCTGGATTATATAACTCTCTCCAAAAACTATATATATCAGTATAATAAACTTCATAGCCTGTATATCCATCAGGATAATAGTCTGGATTATTTTTTCCTATTTGAACTGTAAAGTCATCATCCTTATTATGCTTCATATAATCTGAAGCCATTTGATATATTAACTCACGCCAATCACAATGTATTTGCCCTATAAATAATTTATTATCCTCATTTGTAGAGTAAATATCTCCTTCATAGTTAATATATCTAATAGGCTTTTTATCTAAAGCATATCGAAGATGTACAGGAGTTTCATTTCCGCTAACTGTTGTTTTAGTTCCCCAAATTGAGTAATCATTTCTTAAATTGTCAAAATCTGGACTATTTTGAAATGAAGTAATTAAACTAGAATTCTCAAATGAATAAATAACCTCAGAAGTATAAGCTGCGGATTCTACATAAACTTGTTTATTTTCTGAATCAGAACGAATATTATTCCAAGAAGTATTAATATAAGTTTTCTTACGTTGGAAAATAAATCTACCTTGCAAATCATAAAAATATTCAAAATCGCCAAGCATAGAAACTATTTTATCTAATACTGCGGTTGTCACTGGACTACCAACCTGCGCAATTAAATCACCTGAATAAGTAAGTTCAGTTACTTTATATCCAACAGAAGAACCATATTCAGCTTTCATTACTGTATAGTAATTATCATTACCATCATCATCTTTACCATTGCGGTGAGTGGATATTCTATCTGGATGCTGTTCTACATCTAAAGATTCAAGTCTAGTATCATATACAGTTACTATATTATATCCATCTGTCATTACTTGCGGTTTATCTAAAAATATACCTGGTTTTATACTCCATATATATTGACCGTCTTTATATTTACCTAAGTACATATTATCCATTGATAAATCCATTCTAATATTAACCGCTTCATCAGCTTGATTAATAAGAATATACATAGGAGAAGAACCACGATATTCCATTAATTCTAATCCATAAGTATCTAAATCATTAATAATAATATTATGATATGGCTCTCTTGCATATTCGTGAACTACTTCTCGAATAATATTTTTAATAGGCAAATCTTGTTTATAAGATTCTCCGCTTTCATCTTCTACGGTCTCAGTACCAAAATCTGCAGTTAATGACATTACAGTTCCACCAAGAGTACCATTAAGTAAACACATTTTATCCTTACCTTGAATTGAAACTGTATAAGAATTTGTATCCTGTGAAGTATTAAAAGATGAAATTACAAACATACCAAGAGGAAACCAGATAATATCAGGATATTTGGGATTAATATTATTTTTTAAACCAGAATATAATTTAAACTTTGTAGTTAAGCCCCAATAAAAGTCATGAATATTAAGCTCTTGCGCGATTAGACCCAAAGAACAAGAACGGCGCACAGATGAAGAGCCATCTATGCTAACCGTTCCTGAACTTACTCGCCCAGTTATTTCTTCTATTGGATTTTCATTATAATCTAGTGACACAATTTTAGCGAAAACTTCTCGTTCTCTATTCTGGTCTAATTCTCTTAAAAAATCTTTATCTGCTAATGGATTCATATTATCATTCCACCAATCCATTTATTTTTTTATAATACTTAATTGCGGCATCTAAACATTTAATATAATAATTATATTTATCATCAACTATTTTCTTTAAACCTTTAATTCCTATATCTCTATTCTTTGCTTCAGCTAATAAAACTTCTGGAGTTTTGTTTCCTATAATAATTCTGAAGTCATAAGAAATTCCTTCTACTAAATAATTAGAATCTGCATTTGCGCCACCTAATATATTTCGTTCATAGTCACTAGCCTTTTTATTATAATCTTGTTTAGCTTTATAAACCGCATCATAAACCTCATTTGTTACTTGTTCTTCTTCAAACGAATATTTAGCTAATTGTCTTGAATAACTAATTTCAGAAATTATGCCTAAATGAGGTTTAATTTTTAAGCTATAATTATCTACATCTTTAAGAATGTATTTTTCAGTTTCATCTAAATCAATAATTTCTTCTCCAATTTCCAGATAAAATATATCATCTGTTATTTTAATTAACTCTTTTGGATGATTTCCATCTATAATAAAATCTGTATAAGGAGCAAATACATCTTTATTTGCATCAACATAATATCCTTCATTTAAAAAGTTTTGTCTACTTCCCGCAGTACGATGACATCTAACATGATATAAAGTCAATGGATCAAATTCATCAATCATATCCTTACAATCCATATCCCAGTAATAATTACAGTCTTTAATTCCTATATATACATCTTTAGGATTATCTATATCAATGTAAATATCTTTAACAGTTCTTTTTATAAATCTACCAAAAGGAACCTGTAAAATATGAGTTCTTGTATCTGTTAATGAAGAAATTAAATCATTTGCTTTATATAAATAATCTTGACCAATAATTTGTTTACAAGGAATATCTTCTACTTCAACTTCTGTAATTGTACTAAACACATTAACTGTTTTAGTTTGATAACTATAAGTACAAATTCCACCTTGCTGTGCAGAAAAATTATCTACACCCAAATAAGTAATTGGACTACTACTTTCTATTATATAAGCACCAGTAGCTCCAATCTCAATGGAAGTGTCTCCAATATAAACTATTGAACCAGGCATCATATCAGTAAAAGTAACTGAATATATTTGTCTAGTATTAATTGGTCCAAGTTTATTACCTATAGGTTTTTTATTAGCGTCAGCTTCAGCTTTAAGTTTAATATAAAATTCTCGCAAATCTACAGAAGCCCATCTTGTTTGCGTTGTCAGGTTTTCTGCGGGATCAATTAATCCATAGTTGCCAAGACTCTGAGTATTAAATTTTGCAACTTCATACGCAGTTGCAGAAAAACTATGCAGCATACGTCCAAGAGTATCATTAGGAGAAAGAGAAACATTAAGTAAACGTACAATATAATTGCCTTCTGTTGGAGAACGAAACAGTTTTGCTTTTCCATCAGTTAACCATTCTAACGCCTTGAGTTTAAATACTCTTTCAGCTTTTATATTTTCACTAGTTAAGTCTGTAATATTTGCGGATATACCTAATGTTTTTTTAGAACAAAATAGTCCATCCTCGTCCATTTGATAAGAAATTAATCCTGCTATTGGAAATTCTTTATAATTTACATTTCCATTACGAAGGATATATGGATGTGTACTTCCTATTGTTTCTACCTTAGATTCAAGTAAATCATTTTTAAAGCTAGATACCTTTGGGTCAAATCTGATTCTAAGTTGCTTTTCCCCATCATATAAAAAAGCATCTTCAAAATCTGCATAACATTCATTTGAAACTATGCGGTCAGAATATACCCCATTATTATTATATTGCTGTAAAGAATACTTATATGTAACTCCTTGCTCAAGAGTGCAATCCATTAAACTCCACATACTGGGAACCATAGACTGCATATCGAAACGTTTAAATTCTTCCCACACATAACCATCTTTACTGCAAGCTCGCGCAATTAAAAATGTACCAGAAATAATTGAATCCTTTTCATTATTCATAGTTAATTTAATATAACCATTATCATAATTTAATTCAGCTTTTAAATCAACAATTATCTCTGGGTTAATAGAACGTCTTTGCATTATTCTATATCTAGGAGTAGATATAGTTAATTCATTATTAGTTGTAACTGTGAAAATGATATAATATGATTTCTCTGAAGATAAATCCCTAGAAATTGTAAATACTTCATGTGATTCATAGCGTAAGTCATCATTCATAGTATTATGAATTATATCACCGCTATCTTCAATTATATTTTCATCTTCATCTAATAACTTAAATCGACAAGAATACATTTTTTCTGATGGGTCGCCATTAAGTTGACTATAAACACCAGTATATTGGTATTCATGTGAATTAATTTTTCCAAAAGAAAGATTCTTTATAGATACTTGCGGTTGCGCGGTATATTTTGCTACGCCAACTGTAGAAAAATAACCTACTTCATTATTTTGATTTATATATGCCATTTGGACTTTATAATATTGTCCAAGATTTAATCCTGTTACATTGGTAACATCAAAATCAACTTCCATTCTATCAATAATATCATAAGGAGTTCCAGTTGTATTATTAATAACGGCATTGATAGTTGCTAGATAAGTACCATTAACAGTTTTTAATTTTAGAACAAATCCAGCAACTTCCGCCCTTGCAACTGCTCTATTCATAGAAAAAGGGACTGTTAAAATAACAGTCCCACTAGAATTTCGACAGAAGGCTGGAATTGTTCCCCCTATATTTGGAGGATACAATTTAGCCATATCTTTTTACTCCTCAATCATTTCCATTACTGCATCCATCTGTTTTTCAGTGAGTTCCATGTCATTGAAAGCCTCTAATGGAATTGTATAAATAGTAACTTCCTGCTCTAAATTGAACAGTTCTTCAAATTCTTTATTTGCCGCATCAATTTTTTCCTGCGTCTCAAACTGATACTGTTCTGGATTCTCCTCTGATGGAGTTCCATATCTTTGAATAATTTCAACTCTTGCTTTCTCAATATCCTGAGCAAGCTCTGTAAGAGTTTTCATATTTTTTCTAAGATAGAACAAAACTTTAATTGGATAAGTTTTTTCTCCAGATTCTGTATCTTTCTGAAAAGCCTCAATTAAATTTGTTGCCATTTCAAAAATTTCACCATTTTTTAAAGTTTTTGTTGTTTGCATAATCCTTTATCTCCTTTACATATAAAATATCTATATTAAAATAAATTACTATCTTGTTTTTTTATGCATTTGGCCTAAAGCTATTATATCTGAACTTGTATCAGTAACTTCTGATGCCACCATAGTAATTTCATCTGAAACTAAATTTAATGTATCAGGAATTTTACCAAAATCACTGCTACTTAAAGCTTCATAATCATATATTGTTTTACCATGTACTGCTTTATAAATAGATTTATATTCTGGATATATAGTATTGACTGGTGTTTTACTAACAACTGGATTATCTACTGTATATGCATAGACATAAACATCATTTTTCCAACTATATGATTTTCCACCCTCTAAATGTTGACCACTGCCCATATGTACCATAACACTACCTCCACTCATTTCTGCATAATACGTGGCTGGTAAAGTATAATAACTAAAACGTTCTCGTTCATACATAGTTGTAGCACTAGAAGTATCTCGCTTATAAACAGTCATGTTTGGATTATCTAAAGTTTTATAATACCAACTTCCACCGCTAGAATAGCGACCACCTAGTCCAGTATAATTGGTTGAACTTAATACTGTTATTGTACTAAACTTTTTTTTTATGTCATCCGCAAAAGCCAAAGCTTTAAGTTCTTTAGATCCTTGCTTTATTGTTGTGGCACTAAAAGTTCCATTAACTTTTGTATCTGCTGCCATTATAATTGGATAATCTAAAGATGAAGAAACTGCAAGTCCTATTTGTACTCCACTACTACCACCTTTTAAATAAAGAGTAGATGAACCTTGATAAATATTTGCATTATTTCCAAAGGTAATAGTTCCATTATTCGTTTCACCATTAATAGTAATATTTCCAGCAGTAATTATTCCATTACTTCCTAAGTTTGTTTTGCCACTAGAGATCGCTCCTTTATTAATACCCCAATTACCAATATTACCGGAAGTACCATATAATTTCTGGCTGCCACCGTCTTTTCCTGTAGAGCTCCATTTACCATTAGAATCATAAATAGTACCACTTACTTTAAGATTTCCAGTTACATTTATGTCTCCACCAAAACTGCCACCATTAGCAACTACTAAACTTCCATTCGTAGTAAGCGTTCCATTTGCAGTGATACTACCTGCTGCAGTGAGACTTCCATTATTAGTAATATTTACAGAACCACCAATTTTCATTGCCCCACTAAAATGTGATTTACCTGCAACATTAAGTGTATATTGATTTGTCCCCGGAGAAGTTCGTACTATTAATTTATCATTAACACTAAGACCAGCACTACCTAAATATACTCCAGAAGAACCTAAAGTATTTCCTCCAGAATATAAAGCACTACTATTTATAGTAAATGGACCAATTTTTCCACCACTAGCTGTGATATAGCTTGCAGTTACTTCACCCTTCCAATTTACTTTAAATTTACTACCTATCTTCAAAGGTTCAGTGTCATTTGTGCTATCTATATAAATATACTCATTTTCAGACCTATATGCTTTTATTGTAAAGCTATAAGCAGTAATTTTTCCTTTTGCCATATCAAAACGAATACCAGATTCACCATCTACCCAATCTTGAGATTGCATAAACCATTCTCTAGTTCCTATTTTAATAAGGTCTAAATCTTTCTCTGGAGCATATGAATCTTCAAAATGAACAGTAAAAAATGGATTACCACTTTTTATTTGTACATAAGAACCATTATATCGTTCATTATCATTACCAATAGGATAGTTTATTGTAGCTTTCAAATTAAAATTATTAAAAGCAGTAATACTACCATTAGTTAAATCTATATTAATGCCTTCTTTATTAGCTTCCCAATTATGAGAGCATAAATAAAAATTAGTTTTAGTTATTTCTAATATATTTAATTTTTGGCTTTTGGCTTTGTCTTCAAAATGAACTCTCAAATAAGGATTTCCAGATTCACTTAATCTGATATAAGACCCAGCATTATTTCCATCAGAAGAATCTAAAGCTAATAAATCAAAATTATAAGAAGTAATTTTACCATTCTGTAAATCAAGTTTCATACCTTGACCTTTAGTCGTAAATTCTCCATTAGTTAATACATGCTGAACAAAATCATTAGTTTGTAAATAATAACTATTATCTGCTATATTTAATAGAGTCTTATTATCATTAGAAATAATTTTTAAATAAGGACTTAAAGATGAAATTAAAATTTGACTTCCAGTAGTTTTAGTAGATATTTCAAAACTATCAGGTAAATTTTCTCTAAGATAATTCACCATAGAGTTTTCATATTTTACTTTTTCATCACCGGTTGCCGCATTATATTTTTTAGCAGTATCATTAAGACTTGTAATTAAATTTCCATAATTACTAGATTGTTTTTCATACTTAGTATTATCATTTCTCAAAGCTGCAATTTCATTATTTATTTCTTCAAGACGCTTTATATAAAAATTCTTTCTTTGAGTATAAATTTTAATCTTACCTTCACATACGGTTATTGTAGCATTTAAATTATCACGCTCAGTTTTTTTCTGCCTTAAATTAGCTTGATAACCATCTAATTGTGAATTTAATTCAGAAATTTTTGTTTTAATTTCTGAAATCTTTTTCATTTTACTAGAAGCTTTTAATGAACTCTTTTGAGCATTTATTAATTCTTGCTTCTTAGTATTAATTTGCTCTTGCACTTTGGTTATTTGACTTTGTATATATTTAATAGAACTTGCTCCAGTTCCATTCAATATATCTAAATTAGATTGAGCAGTTTGCTTAACACTATTTTCATCAGTTATAGCTTGATTATAATTATTAGCATTAGTTTGATAATCTGTTTGTAAGGTTTCTAAACTTGTTATTTTATCTAAACATTTTCCTACTTGATCATCTAATCCATCTTTAATTAAATTATAATAATCAATTTGAGCTTGATAAGCTTTGTCTATGCCTTTAAAAATACTACCGTTTGCTTTAATTTGTGCTTGAGTAAATTTTTCACCAATGATTTTTAATGTGCCATTATTAAGATCAATCTGCATTCCACCTGCACCAGATTTACCATAATTTCCACTCTGAATATAACCAGAATTTCCATTAAATTTAATTTGACCTCTACCAGATTTACCTATAAAAGCAGTACCATTAATATTAAGCCCATAACTTTGAACACCTTCATGATATCCAAATAATCCAATATCATGTTGATTATTTGCCGCGCTTATATCACCCATAAGCACACCATTAAATCGGTTAAAGTTATCCTTTTTTCCGGCTCCTATCATTGTTGATAATATAGTACCATTTTTTTCATCTTGGGTCAAGCTACCATCCCAAGAGTTAAGTAATGAAGATGAATAAGAATTCTGATAAATATATAAAGGTTGAAACCATACAACCTTTCCATCTACTTTACACGATACACCAACTTGCTTTCCGTTCTCTTTTAAATACATAGCTGGCGCACTTAAAACACCTTCCGCAGTAACAGTAGGATAATAGTGAGTGATTACAGATGTTGTATTATATTCATCTTTTAAATTAATACCAACAGTATCCTCACCTAAAGACATTTCCCAAGTAGCATTAATTATAGGCTCATTACTTCCAGAAGAGCTGTTATATTTATATATTTTGTATCCATCTTTATAAAACTGCGGGTTGCCGCCACTTGAATCATAAGTAATCTTAGTCGCACCATCAAAAGCAGTATATATCTCACTCACTCTGATTGGAATAGGTAAATGTGCGATTAAATTAATTTTACTATTTGGCACAATTTCTGTAGCATCTTCCACTGTACATAAAAGTATATAATATTTATAATCTTCAATATTACTACTTTTACCAAATAATTCAACAGAACCATCCGTTTCATCTGGATCACTAATGCCCAGTCCCTCATTACCTTTACAATACCAAGAGTAAGAAATCTTACCCGCAGAAGCAAATTTTGCGGTTATGTCATTATTCTGATAATCATATAAATGCGGAATTACCTTAACTGAATTGTAAATTCCACTTCCATTTTTCCCATCATCTGCCGCAACAGTCACCGCAGGAATTTTATTATCAAACTCTAATGATAAAGTATAAGTAGTACCATTTGTTCCTGTTGGACCAAATACTAATGTAATATCTTTTTCAAATTTACGTCCATTTTTTTCGATAATACATCTAATAGTATTATTTACAGCACTTTGACTATAATAAGATTTAATCCTAAAAATTTGACTATCATTTTTAGACTCTTCAGTTCCAGCTTCAGAATCAATACTTACACCATTTCTACAAATAACAAAATAATTTCCGTCCTTAGTTTTTGAAGTTGTGGTTGTATTTCTTTCATAATATTTCTCAGTATTAGAATAATCAGAAGTAGCGGGATGATAAATGCCAGATAAATCTTTTATAAAATATTTATCTTTATATAATGCCGCATTATATTCACTATTAGTTATATCAACCCTTGTATAATAAGAATATTCAGTTTCTTCTGTTGGATGCTGAATCATTGTATTAGTAATTGGAATATACCAATAAATTTTTTCCGCAGTATCAAGAGTTTTATCACCTGTGACTAAAGATTCATACGTCGCAGTCAAGATTCTTTTCTTTATACTCTCACTAGAACTCATAATGTCACCATTGTCATCATAAATTCTATAAACACCATTGTATCCTTCTGGATCACATACAATATCAAGACCGCTAATTAAATCAACAGAAGTATTATCAATTACGTTAGTAGAATTTTTAAATTCTACAACTTCAGAAGAATAATAGTTAATTTCTGATTCATAGGCGCTTACTTCATTACTAATAGCTTGTAATTCATCATGCTTTTCATTAGTTCTATCAGTTAGATTATCTACTTGATCATTAAAATATGTAGCAATAGCTAAGTATTTTTCATCAACAGCTAAATCATCATCTGTTTTTTCAGGATGGGCTTTTTTATACTCTTGCTGTCTTTCGCCCAATTCTTTATACAATTCATTAACTCTATTCGCTTGTAATTCATAATCTTCAAGTAAATTATCAAGTTTTTGAATTGCATTAGTTAAATTTAATTTAGCTTCTTCTATATAATCATAATATGTCTTATCATCTGGCTTTTTATTTGCGGAAAGAAAAGAATAAAGTAAATCTCCAACCTCATCTATCTTACCTGTTTCTGGATTTTCTTTTTCGCCAGTTTTAAGACTTAAATCATAAATTTGTTTAGCAATAGTTTCACGAGAAGGATATTCAATAATTACTTTAAGCATATCATGCTGTCGAGTCATATCCGGTTCAAAATTTTTATACTCAAAATAATTTTTATCCGGTGTTTCAATTTCTTTCCAAAAGGCTCCTGCAAGTTTATCACTAAGTCCTTCTTCAAGAAAATATCTATACCAATGTACTTGCGCGGTTTCTGGTAAATCAGAATTTTTATCAAACACATATGGATTCATATCTTCATCAAAATGAATCCATCGAGCTTGTAATTTACGTCTGTTAAGCTGACTTAAAAGTTTTTTTGCGGTTGCCGCATCATAAAGTATATTGTCTCTATCTTGATTATAAGTTTCAGAATTTTTATCTAACGCCGCAATAAAATTAGCTTTATCCTCATCAGATAATAACGCCTTATAATCTAAAGAATCAAAAGTATATAATAATGCTGTATCTGATGGATATTTATTTTTATTATAACCAATACCAATATAAGGACTTGCCATAAAAATATTTTTAGGTAATTCTACCTCAGAGTCTGGCATCGTACTAGCTATTCTATTTCCTTTAGCATCCTCAAAATTATTATCTTGGAAAAATACTAATCTTATATCAGAAATATAATGTTCATTATCTAAATACTGTCCTATATCAAATACTTTTTCTTGATTATAATAAGTTTCATAATTATATAAACTTCCATAAAAATCAGATGTATCTAAAGTAAAATATACAGAAAAGATATCTTGTTTATTAATCGCTTCATTTTCTTTTCCACGTTTAATTACTACATAAAGTTTTAGACCATAATTACCTTTAACTAAATCATATTGATTAAGCCAAGTTCTAAAACCTGCGCGAATACCTATTCTATCATAATCATTATAATGTAGATTATGTTTTTCCCACACAACAATTTCTTTTTCTTTTCCATTAGCTACTAATCCTAATGGTTCAATATTGTTATCAATGAGATTATGACTCATATCTATAAAACTATCAAGCGGAGGAACATAAGTATAGTATTCACTATTTTCTTCTATATATCTTCCTGTAATTATTTTTTTATTATTAAAACTACCATTAGGCACTTTAACATAAACATATTGATTGACTTGATATGTCGTAACATCAGAATATGCCTTAAAGGTAGTTGCGCCATCTGTAACAGTATACTCACCCCGAGCGGCATTCTTATTACTTAAAATAGAACAAGTAATAGTTTTATCAAATTTTAATCCCTGAAGTCTACCATCTATAATAATATCTATAGACTTAAATATATCGTCCAAAGCTTTCGCATTATCTGCCATCTGATGGCCTCCTTTCACTCCTTATTCTATATTATCATAATTTTTTTAACTTGTCAATTCATATCATTTGCCCAAATAAAAAATAGGGAAGAGTAATTATACTCTTCCCTAAATCTTTATTTACTTCTGTTAGCATATTGTGTAGCAAGATTAATAACATTATCGAATGCATCAAGAATTTCATTTTTATTTGTTACGTTAGGAAATTCTGCAGTAATATGAACTTCTTGTTCAAGTGTATTAGCTGCGGTTTTTATACCCGCTGCCGCAAATAGTCTAGAAAAACTATTGCTTGCACTAGATGCTGTTAAATCAATTGTTTTAGCAATATCTCTAACAATATCTACCGCGCTAAGGAAATTAGCTGTATCATCTTTATTAAGGACAATTTCTTTGCTATCAAGAAAAGCTAATTTACCAGTATTTCCAGGCCAATAGCCTGTATATCCACCTGTATTAAATCTATTATAAGCATATTTAGGCATATCCTTAGAAGTTAAACCATAATAAGCTCCTTCCCAAGCTCCACTGAATACTTTACCTTCAGCCCAAAGCTTATTAACAATAGCTTGAATACCATTATTTTTTCCAAACTTTTTAGTAAGTTTTCCAGAACGAAATGGATCATCACCCCAACCATAAGTACCTTCAATAATAGCCAAAGCAACACCATATTTAGTTTTTGCATCAATTTTAGAAGTTCTACTATTTTTTCTTCTGCCTCGACTATTTTTTCTATTACTTCTAGTACCATCTGTAAAATCTAAATTACTTGCATCTACACCAGAATTATTTCCTTCGCCAATAGAAGAATCATTTCCAAAAATACTATCTGAAGTACCTCCAGTGTAACTTCCATCAGTTCCAGAGTTTGTTGAGCTAGAAACTTTAGAAGCTTCTGCTAATACCTTTCTAATAGAATCTGCAAGTTTTGTATTGGAATCAATAATTCCCATAATAACATCTTCAAATTGCTGTGAAAATGTTTTTGCGTTTTCAAGAATATCATCAAAACTTGTTTTAAAAGTTTCTGACATTTCTTTTGCGCTTTCAGCAATTTTATCTGTTTGGCTAGTAACTTCACCCGCAACTTCTCCTGCTTTATTAGCAAAATTATCCATTGAAGTTCCGCCATCTTCCAAAGCTTGATTAGTCTGTTCATACCAGATTCTATAAGCTTCATTAGCATCATTAGTTACTTGCTCAACGCCATCACGCCAAGCGCTCATGGCATCTTCAAGAGTTTCATATCCTGTAATAATTGAGTAATTTGTTTCTTCCCATTTATCAAGATAATCGGCATCCACAGATAATTTATATCCAGTTGCTTCAGAATATGATTTCCAATCATTCATGTATAAATCACGATTATTACTTAATACATTTTGCATTTGTTGTTGCTTATATTCCATTAAAGTTTTATACTTTTCTGTAATTTCAGCAACACCTTTTTCATATTCTTCTTGAGTACCTTTAAAATTCTCTGCAAAGTCTTTAAGATCATTTTCTAAATCCTGTTGGACTTGAATAATATCACCTTGTAAAGTTTTAATATACTCACTATTTAACTCTTGTAATTCATGAAGTCTATCTTCATAATTTTGTTCAGCATCTGCAACCGCATTAGCATCCGCAGTATATACATAACCATAATTACCTTCTGAATCACGTTTCATTGTAACTTGCGTTTTTGCATTTTTTGCTTCTTCTAATTGCTGTCTAGCTAATTCTAATTGATATTTTTTCTCAAGATAATCTAAATCATATTGACTTAATTTTACACCTTGTTCTTGTTTTTTAACAATCTCATCTTGTAATTTCTTTAATTTCTCTTTATTCTTTACTTGACTTGTATCATCAATAGACTTACTTATCTCTCGTGACAATTTTGAAAGTTGATATATTTTTTCATAATCATCAACATATACTTCGTCAACTTTAGATTGACGTTCATAAGCATCATTGAGCATATCAAGATTGCCGGCTAATCCTGAAATTTTAGTTTCAAAATTAGTTACAATAGACTCTAATGTATCTTCAAAAGTAGTTCTTGCGGCTTCACATTCAGATTCCCAAGCATCTAACCAATCTGAATAAGCTTCATCGCGCTTATCCTCAAGTTCTTTAATTTGTTCATCCCATTTTCTAACAGTTTCATTATCTTCACCATATTGTTTAGCTAATGAATCTCTAGTTTTTTTAGCTTCTTTTAGTGCATTCTCGGCAAAATCTAAAGTAGATTTATTTGATTTAGTTAAATTTCTTGCAGAGTTAAATGCCGCATCATCTAAAGCTTTTGTAATTTTACCATTAGGATCAAGAATGCGCTTTCCGACTACATCAATAATATTCTTATAGGTCTCAGTAACTTTTTGAAGTTTTTCAATTTTATCAGATGCATCTTCGAGCTTTTCAATATATTCATCAAATGCCGCACTTACTTGGTCAACCATAGTATTTCTAAGGTCTCTATAATTGCTATTAAGTTCAATCAACTTATCACTATAATCCCTTAAAGCTTGGGCGTCATCCTCGGTAAAACCAAGTGCTCCCATTTCTTCAATTTGGTCTTTAGTTAATTTACCATTAATAAATCCATTGATAAGCTCTTGGTCTGCGCCAGCATGCTTAAGAATACTAGAAATACCATTTTCATAAATCTTAGCTTCATCGCTATAAGCTTTAGCTTGCTTAGTTAAATTAGCAATACGGTCTGCCGCATAATCTGCACTATCACCCATTTGGTCAAAGAGTTCATTTAAAAATTTAAGAGTATCTTCATCAACATCAACTTTAATTTCAACTTCATATTGAATAGTTTCAAGTTCGTTATCATAAATTTGGTCTTGAACTTGTTGCTCTTTTAATTTTTCTTCACGCATTTTATCATAAGTTTCTTCATATTGATTAATTTTATCAGTAAAATTTTGATAATCTTCATCAATTTGTTTCTTATAACGTTCAGCTTGCTTATCAGCTTCATCTTTGCGCTCTTTAGCTCGTTCAGCTGCCGCATCATAAATAGCACTATTTGCATCACTTCTACTACTAGCGTTATATCTATTAGTAGCCTTCTGCATTGCTTTATTATATTCATCTTCTGCGGCTTTCTGCATTTTAGCATAAGCTAATACAGAATTATTATAAGACTTAACCTTGTTGGTCATTAATGCATCATAATTAGTAATAGTTCCATCAGACCCTATAGTTGCGCCCAATGCCTGAACCGCAGCTTTATCAGCCTTTAAATATTTTTCAGTTTCTTTAACTAATTTAGCCTGCGCCTTAGCTTGAGCTTGAAGCTCTTTATTTTCAGCTTTTAAAGCATTTAATTTATTTTTACCAAATGCTCTATCTTTTAATTGAGCAATATCATTCAAGTTATGAGAAATATCTTCTAATTGATTATTAATTACATGATAACGTTCTTTTTCATCTTTAAGTTTCTTTTTATCATCTTTAACAATATCAGAAACATTAACCTCGCGAGTAGGTCTATATGATTTTGCTCTTGGCATTGAACGACGAGCACCTGATGAACTACTACGAGGGGTTCTTACAGTTCTTGTCCTAGCTTCTCTTGGTTGTCTGTTAGTACCACCAGGTCTATTAGCAATAGAAATATTACCACCAGATTGTTTATTTGCTGATTTAACTTTTAAAGCATTAGTAGTAGTTTGTTTAGTATCTTCAGCCTCTGTATAAGTTGGATTAGTAATTTGACTATAAACTTCATAAGGTAAATCTTGTACCATAGTACCATATTGTTGACCTTGTTGGTCAATCATAGGAACTGTAATAGTACCATGAGCAGTTACAGGCTCTAAATGAGAAGTATAGCCAGTGATTGTTTTTTTATCTTTATCTTCTTTGGTTTCAGAAGTAATTTCACTATCAACACCTGCGCTAGCTGCATAAGCATCTGCAAAAGCTTGACCAGCAGTACCACCCATAACATCTGATACAGAAACAGCTTGTCCCATTTGGTCTACAAGTGGTTCAAGGTCTACTGAAATACCCATACCAGATAATCTAGATTCAATCTCATCTTGCGCCAAACCAGCCTGTTGCATCGCCCAAACTAATTCTTGTACAAATTGAGTATCGTCTAAGCTTAATTCTCCATCTGGAATATTATTAATTTTGTCAGATAAAGCATCAACGTCATATCCTAAATCCTGAAGATTACTATTAACAAGAATTTCAGTTACAGCATTTTCTCTTAAACGTTTAAGAGCTTCTTCATCGCCTTCTGCAGCTGCCTTAACGTCATTCATATTAGATACAATCCAATCATCACCCAAAAGGTCAGATGTTGTATCTAACATTCCTGCGATATCTTCTTTTAAATTAGCATATGAATCAGATAACTTTTTATTAGTAGCAATTTCTTTTTTAGCTAAGGCAACGCCCTCTTCAGATGTATCATTACATACATCCATAACTTTTTCATAATCATCCCAATTATTATATAAATCATCAATAGCATCATTAAGACGAATTTCTGCACGAGCCATGTCTTCTGCAATTTCTGCGGCATCGGCTTGACCATTTTTAACCGCATCCATAGCCTCAGCTTCACTTAAATATGATTTAGCAAGCATTTCAATGCGGTCTGCCTCTATATCATATTTCTCAGCATCTTCGCCAGCTCTAGTAGACATTTCAAGTTGAGATTGTGCTGCTTGAATTATTTCATCATTCCCAGTTAATAAAGCTTGTTTATAATCTAATAATTCTTTTTCACAATTATCATAAGTCTCAGCTAATTTTTCAAGACTTTCTCTATACATATCTAAAGATTCTTTACTATCTTTAAACATGTCCTCATCAGCAAAAAATCCTTTTAGCTTTTCAAGACTTACATCACCATTACTAATAAGACTATCTAAAGCGCCTTTTAAATCTTCTACTCCAATTTTACTAGCTTGAAATGCAGTTGATAAATATTCTAATTTTTGGTCTATTGTTGCTCCATCTAAATCAACTATCATATTAGCTAATTCAGTTTGTAAATCACCTGTAAGCTGCTGAGTAGTTGTCATTAAAGTAACAAATTTTTCAGAATCATTTAATAAATCAAGAAAATCTTCATTTACTTCATTAGAATAATCTGCCTGAGAATTTTGTAATTCCTCAATTTTTTCTTTAGTATCTTGTATTTGAGTATCTAATTTATTAGCAGTAGTCGTATCACCAGACTTGCTTGCTTCATCATATTCTTTTTGATATTCTGCAAGAGATTCTTTTAGATTATTAAGAGATTTCTCTTTGTTTTCTTCTAAATTATTACCTAGTTCTCTATTAAGATTAAGTAAATATAAAGCTTGCTCAGAAGCTGACTTCTCAAGAAATTCATTAAAATCAATAATTCCTTGTTCTTCATTACCCCAATCAATTCCAGAATAATCTGCTTCAGTGCGTTTACCATTCTTAATAGACTTTACATTACTAATAATTGTACTACCAAAGTTAGATGCAGTATTATTTTCTTCTAAAGCTTTAAATTCATTTCTTTGAGCGTCAAGATTTTTTTCAGACTTCTCTAAATCTAAGTCAAACTCTAAAAATAATTTCTTATCTTCTTCTGGTAAATCATTATAATATTTAGTAATTGTATCAAGCCAATCTTTATCTTTAATATCTGCGGTTTTTTCTTTAAATGCTTCATAATTAGTAGCATACTCAGACCAAGCATCAGAACTACTCAAAATAGATTCAGCTAAATCTCTTTGATTTTTAGCTTCTTCTTTTACTGATTTTTCATCAGTATCTTTTTTTTCTACTTTTAATTGCTCTTTAGCTAAAGATTCTGAAAGTTTATCAACAGCATTTATATAATCATTTGTTGATTTAATATCATCATCTGAAATATTTAATTCAGATAATTTTATTTGCCCAGCAACAGAATTATATTTTTCAGTAGTATCAGTAAGGTTTTTATATCCTTCAGCGGCTTGATTTAACCAATCAGTTAATTGTTGATAAGTAAATGAATCTTGAAGATTTGCTAATGCATCTCCCCCGGCTTTACTTGCATTGGTTTCTGCTTGTTTAATGACTTCTTGGATATCCGCATAACCTTTTAGCATTTCATTGCCATTATATGCAGTATTTAATTCAATATGGTCATTACCCGTTTTATTCCCATACTCATCTTTATATTCTGTATATTTAATATAATCTGAATTTACTGATTTAAAAGCTTTTCTTAAATATTCATCACTTTTATCTTCATTATCAGAACCAGATATATTATTCCATTGTGAAATATATCTATCTCCAGATTTATAACTGCCAATGCCTTTACGCATTTCTGCTTTAAATTCATCTTCTGCATTACTTTTAGCTTTATCAGCTTCAGTTTTTTCTTGTTCAAGAATAGCTTTAGTAGCTTTTTTAGCAGCATTTTCAATATCTTCATATTTACCAGTAACTATATCCAAATTAGTAGTTATATTTTCAAGATGAGTTCCATTTTCTCTTAAAGCTTCATTCTGATCATTAATAGCATCACCATAAGCTTTAGCAGCTTCTTCAAAAGCTTTTCTTGTTTCTGTGCTTTTATCGGTTTCATAAGCTTCTTTAGCTTCTTTATAAGATTTAGCTAAATCATCAAGAGATTGTTTCTGACTTTCATAAGACTCAATATTTTGATTAGCTGTTTCAATAGCTTCCTTACTAGTATCAATCTCTTTTTGTACCATATCATTATGGATACTAAGTGCGGTTGTAGCCACTCCAATAGCAACTGCAACACCAGTAAAAATACCACCAGCTAAACCTAAGCCTGTAAATGCGGTTTTTAAGCTGCCAAGAACTCCAGCTAAAAATCCTGCGCTACCAGCTTCTGCAGTCATAGCTGCTGCATTAGCCGCAGACGCTGCTGCACTTGCTGCGCGCAAATCTTTTAATACAGTAACCGCTTCTGCAACACCTTGGACAGCAAATCCAACAGAAGTTAAAGCAGAAATAACGGCAGTAATTCTTTCAACTGTAGTAGATTCATCATCATTCAAAATTTGCCAAGCATTAGAAAGAGAAGTTGCTGCGCCAACTACAGTAGATAAAGAACCAGTCATTGAAACAAAGACTTCAGATAGTTTAGTTGTATGTTTAATATTTTCTTCTTCCGCATCATTCTGTTGTCCTAGAACTTGTTCCAACCCATCTTGACTATTAGTTAATTCTACTACCTTATTAATATATTCATCTAAAGCTGAAGTATCTACATCATGTAAATCTAATTCTTCTCGAAGTTTTCCTATTTCTTCCGCAAAGTCAACATCAACACCAGTTCCACTAGTTACCGCAAAAGCATCTGCTAATTCTTGAAACTGTTGTTTAAATTCTTCCGCAGTTTGATTTGCTTTTGGTCCTTCATCTATGAATTGTTTTAAATTAGCAAGAGCTTCATCTGTTACTAATTCAACTGAATTTCCATCTTCGTCTGTGAATTTTAGTTTCTTCTCTTCATTAAGCATATTCAAAACATCAATTACTTTAGAAGCTTTTTCTCTTAATTCATCAAGACTTAATTCTTCATTTTTCCAAATATCAGATTGTTTACCAAATTTAGTTTTAACTGTCTGAATACGACCATAAGCAGTAGATAATTCTTCATATCTATCAATTAATTCAGTAACTTCTTTTTCTTCTTGCTTAATATCTGCATTATATTTAATATTTGATTTTTTCTGTCCATCAGCTTCAGTATCAGAAACAGTAGTTTTAGAAGCATTTTTAATTATTCTTTCTTTACTAGCTTGTAGTTCTTGTTTAGATTGCTGTAAAGATTTTGCTTGCGCAGTAATCATATCATAAATAGATTGAGTACTTTCTATTCTTTGTTGATATTCTACTTTTTCAGCCTCAGATAATTTTCCACTAACTGCCGTCAGCTCAGATTTCATTTTACTAACTTTGGCTAGACCTTGAATTTCCGAAGTGGCAGCTAAATCATCACTACCAGCTTGATTCATAGCCTGGTCTTGCATTTCTTTTGCGTTTTGAGCTTGTATATCTTGAGCTGTTTTTTGAGCTTTACCTGTTTTAAAGGATAAATAAGAAGTAATTTGATTTAAAGCGCTAGGTACTTCTTTAGCAAGCTTTTGAGCAACAAATCCACCAATAGTAGTTAAAATACCATATAATCCACCAAATCCATCAATTACTCCACCAAGAGTATCAAGAACATCTGCTAAAGCATTATCCAATTTAGTAATACTTTGTTCATCAATTAAATCATCATAAAGACCTTCCCATGATGCTTTAACTCTTTTTCTTGCGGCTTCCCATCCCTCAGCATATGTATTTTGCTGTTCTTGTAAAGCACCCTCTGAATCCTCTATTGTTTTAAGATTATCTTTAAAGAAATCCCAGTTATCCATAAGAGCAACTAATTGAGTATATTGACGAACGCCAGCAACTGTTTGCGCTAAAGCATTTTGCTGTTCTCTACCCAAAGTTCCCCATTTAGAAGCTAATTCATCAAGGATAGTATCCATATCCTTCATGTCACCATTAACATCTAATACATCAACGCCAACAGCTTTTAATGCAGATGAATATTTATTTAATGTAACACCATCATCTGCAGTTTCACCTAAATTAAAACCTTGAATACGAGCAAAAATTGTCTTTAATGCAGTACCTACTACATCTTCACTTTGACGAGTTTTAGCCAAGATAGTAGTTAAAGCAGCAGTTGCATAATCATATGATAAACCAATTTGGTCACCAACAGCAACGAATTTTTCAAGACCATTTGCAATTTCTTTAGAACTTGATGCAGTTGCAGCACCTAACGCTGTAATTTTATCTGCATATGATTCTAGAGATTCAGAACCATCTGCATAATTCTCCCAAATTGCGGTCATATACTGAGAAACTTCTTCTGCGCTTTCACGTGCGGCATTACCCATTTTAACAGTAATGTCAGTTCTCTTTTTTACTTCTTCATCAGATAAACCTTGTTGATAATAAATTAAACTCGCATCTGTATAATTAGTAGTAGTAGTACTTAAAGCTTTTGCAGCTTCATTTGCTTCTTTAGCGAAAGAAGCCATATCATCTGTACTTTTACCTGTTACAATACGGATATTATTTAAAGATTCATCTAAGTCTTTTGCATATCCAATAGCAGAACCAAGAGCGCCTTCAAGTCCATGTAAAATATTTGAAGAAAGTTGCCATCTAGCAGAATTCTTCAAAGTAGTCATAAATTCGCCAAGACGACCATTTAATTTTACCATTGGCGCATCAGCTTGCGCTATAGCATTTGCTAAACTAGAAAAAGTATTTTTTCCATCTGCTCCAGCTTTACTAAGTTCTTTTCTAAAATACTCTAGTTTAGTATTAGAATTATTTAAGCTTGTTGCAAATTTAGTTAAATCTAATTTGCCTGTATCTGTATTAACAGCATTTTTAATATGCTGCTGTAATTCTTGTGCGGCTTTACTCGCATCCCTTAAATCTTTGTCATCAAAAACTTTAGAAGGAGTTGTTTGAATTTTTTGAAGTTGATTAATTAAATCATCTATTTGCTTTTTAGCAGATGAATTATTAACCGAAAAACCTAATTCAACATTCAATTTTTTAGCCATTTTTATTTTACTCCTTTCTCTCCGTTATTTCTCTCTTTATCTTGCGCAAAATAAAAAAAGAGGGAAGAGTTAATAATTAACTCTTCCCTTAACTCCTATTAGATTTAATTTCTAAAGTAATATAATTAACCTAATTTGGCTAACACATCACGAAGTAACTTCATGTTATCTGGATTACTAAGTTTTTCACTGATGGTATCAGCTTCTAAGTTTAAATCTGAATAATCCTGACCAATAGTGTCTAAGATGCCAAGCGCGCTATTTTGATATTGATAAATAGATTTAATTGTATCTTCAATACCAGTGCGGATTTCATCATATTCATTACTTGGTATTGCCGCAATAACATTATTAATAACATTATTTGAATTTAATAAATCATAAATTTTTGCAGGATTTTCAAGTTGCTTTTCAGTAAATGTTATGTTAGTATAATATTTAATAATACCAATTCCCGCAAATACTTCAACTTTTACAGGATTTGAAAAATTATAATCTTCATCATGCGCCATATTTACAATATAAGAAATTAATTCAAGTTTTTCTTCTACTGGTAAATATTGTTTAACTTCTATAATATTTTCATTAATATCTATATTTTTTATTTCTGTATTCTTAGTTAAATTTAGTTTGTTAAAAGTTACTTTAGCCATTTTAACCTTTTCTCCTTTTTCACTTGTTTTATATGTTAATTGTAACGAAAAAAAATAACAAAGTCAAATTTTTAGATTATGGAGCTAAAAACTGAACTGAAACCTCAATACTTCTTAATTGACTTCTAAAAATTCTATAATATTCTTCAAGACGACCTTCTTCTAATCTCATTGCTATTTGTCTAGCTTTTGCGGCTTCTTCACTGATAGAAGATACATCATAACCTTTTAATGCTAAACTAGATAAATTTTTATTAACTGCATCTAATATCATTTGAGGAATATTGCGAACATATAGATGTTTTGCAGTTCTATCATTTATAACCAAAGTATCTGCATAACCTTTTTCCTGAGATAAACCCATGGCAATATCCGCAAAAATACAAATTTTAGCCAGCTCATCCGCAGCCTGCATATATACTTCTTCTGGATTCTGCATAGATAACATATAATAATCTAGTTCTAAATCTCCGGTATTTCTATGTATTGCATCCAGAAGAGAAGTAGAACCTAGATTTCTTAATTCATCTATTGTTTTCCAGTTTTTTGCGGAAATCCTAAACTTTTCGCCACCCATGGCATCTGGTAATGTTAGCATTACATCGACTTTACCTTGCTTTTTAACGCCAGTATTTAAAACTGTTATATTAGAAGGATCATAGCTAAGAGTAATATTTTGATATTGCCAGAAGATTTTAGTTGGACCATTTTCAACTTTTTTTATCTTTTTTTTGAAATCAGATTTAATAGACATATCTACATCTACTAAACCACCACCACGCGCAACATTTTGACCACCTAATACAATTTTATCTTGCATATATTCAATAACTTCATCTTCAAAGTTATTTGTTATTTCAGTCATTTCATTTGAAAGTAAACCTAAACCATATTCAAGAAAATCTCCATAGTCTATAGGGAGTATAATTAATCCAGCATTATTAAAAGTATTGTATAAAGCTCTTAATCCGTTTTGTGCTTCATTTATTTTTTCAAAATTTCCACCATGTTTTTTAACTATACCTTTACCAATTTGGGTGGTTTCTCCTTCATCTTCATAAGTTTTTAATACATCTTCTATAGTAGCTAAAACATTACCATATTGTTTATTAACTTCATCCAAAACCGCTTGAATTTCTTCAGCATTTTCTGTATCAGCTAAATTATTAATTGCATTAACTATTGCGTCATATTGACTTTTCATAGTTCTCAAAGAAGCTCTGTGTACATTAATGCTTCTATCTAAAGCAGGTTTTTTATTTAAGGCTTTATATGTTAAATCGCCAATATCACTTGTAATAACTTTATTAGTTTTTGCTTCATATAAAGACTGTAATCTATCCATAAATTGTTTACTATAAGCCATTCCATCAGCATTATCTTCTGATGGATAAAAAACACTGTTTAAATAATTTTCTAACTTCGTATATTCATTAGGATTAACTCTATTTAAAGATGAAATTTTCTCTTTAACTGTTGTTGTAGTGTCTAATAAATATTGTTTATAAGTATCTGGAAAATTAAAATATTCATCAAAGCTTATTTCCGCCATATAAATTCTCCTTTAACGCAAAATTAGGGGAGAGATATAAAATCTCTCCCCTAAAAAATCATTATTTAATCACCAAGATAATGAATCATGAGCTGCTTCATGAGCAGTACTATGACGATGTAAGTCTTGGCTTCCTGCATCTTTAATAATCTGAATTGCAGCAAGAACTTTCTTACTGTGATCAAATCTTGTATAATCTGGGAATGCATCCATAGTAAATGTAAATGTACTTGGATCTCCAGAAGATGCCATTGTAAATGTAAAGTTAGACTGAATCTTGCAGTTAGGAATAATAAATTCAGCAGGCATATCTACACCATTAGTATCACGGAATAATGTAGAAGCCTCAAGATAATAGTTACCACCGAATTTATCTGCGGTAATTTCAATCTGTTGTGCATCAGAACCTGCATGCTCTACATAATAATCTACTAAAACACTATCAAATGTAGTAGCATTCCAAGAAGTTTTGTCAAGTGAATACTGATGAGCAGCTTCTTCTCCTACAGCTACACCACTGTATGCTTTATGAGCTCTTACTCTAAGTACATAAAAACCGTCATCATTTTTGTCAACTTCTTCATGTACTGGAATGTATGGCTCAGATACAATATCACCATTTTTCATAAACATTACATAAGCGAAGTTGTCATTTTTATCTGCTGGAAGGTAAGGTTTCTTACTAAGTTCAATCTGATATTCTAGTTCTTCATCCTCACCAGAAATTTTAACCATTGTAGCATCAATAGTTTCTGTAACATGCTGATAAATAGGTTTCTTTTCAGAAGAATTAATAAGTCCTGCACCAGAAAGAATCATAAATCCTTCTGGAGAGATAAGAGCATCTTCCATAGTGAAGGTTACTGTTCTTTCACCTTCCCAAGCTACTAAACGAGCATTACCTCTACCACCTTGTGCATATACTGTAGTAGCTGCACCTTCAAGGCTAGAAGTTTTCAGTGTATCAAAATAAATTACAGGCTCGTTAGCATAAAAGATTTTGTTACCGATTTTTTGTGCTGATTTAGCCTTTAATACAACATCACAAATTTCGCGGACACCGAATCGCATAAGCTATTTCCTCCTTATAAATTTCATAAATATAAAATAAATTATTTATTTAAAAGAAATAAATAAATAACTTGTTCAATGGATATTTTTCATCCAATTGTCAGGTTGAGAATCTGGTTTGCCTCCGGCAAGCCTTACCCGCACATCTAAATCCCATGCATTATATAAAGAATATCTTTCCATTAAATCATATAATTGATACATTGTACAATTTAATAATTCTTGTGGAGGTATTCTTAATGCAACAGTCAAAATAGAGATATATTGCGTAAATACACAAGAATTTGATTCTCCCTTTTGTGCGGCAACACGTTGACGACCACGCATTAGCTTTTGAGCTATTTCTCTAGCTTTATCATTGGCTGGGTTGAAAGCCTGTTGATCCATTGGACCAGTTTTACTACAAAATATTAATCTTAAAGTTTCTTGTAAAAACTCAAAATTATTAGCATCTATAGTAACGCTTCCAGAAGGTAAACCATTAATTACTAAAGAGCGTGGAGTGAATAATATTTGCGCCCCAGGAAACAATAATGTTAAGATTTGCATAACATCATGTTTTTTATCAGCGCACTCTTTATCATTCATTACTGTCATAAATATCTGAAAGTTATTTATTTCTTCTAGAACTTTTTTGTCCTCTACAAACATGCTTTTATAAAGACAAAGTGTTTGAACACCAATGAAAAAATCTTCATTTCCTATAAAAGCAATTTCTTTTATAGTCGGTTGATGTAAAATAACTTGGCATTCCGGCACCGGTATGTCAATTCCAGACATAAGTGCTAGACGTAAATCCATATTAATAATCCTCTATAACATCTTTAAAATCTTGTACATGAGCTGGATTTTCTTTTGGTTGTACATTATTTTTATCTTCATCTCCATGATAAGCTAAAAATTGTAAGCATAAACCGCAATACTCATCTGTCAGGTTTAAATCACTAGTTCCCGCAAAATCTAAAGTTCCTATTCCAGATAAATGCTTATCTGTAAACATTGAATCTAATTCTGCGGCAATTCTATAAGGACGTAATTTAAAATCTTTCATAGCCCATTGCTCCATATGACAGCAAATATCAAATTCAATTATACAGCTTCGATATTCTGGATTTGAGCTAGGAACAAAATTTCTAATTCTAATTATTATATAAGTTTTTACATCTTTATCAACATAGACTTTTGGTCTAATTTTTATATTTTTATCTACCATTTCTAATTTTTGCTCTTCAGTTAAAGCTGGTCTTTCAAGAGCATCTTTAGACGCATAATAAAGTAACTTTAATAAAGTTTTATTAGAAAAAATACTATCTATAATTATAGACATATCTTTTTCAATAGATAAAAAACTTGATTTAGTCGGTTTATAATTTTCTACTTTCATCAACCAAATCTCCTTTAACTCTTAAAATAAAGACTCTACTATAATAGTTTTAGTTATATTGCCGCAAGTAAGCTCAAATTGACCACTTACGGGAGCAATCCATTTAACTTTACACTTCTTAGGGTCTTCATTATCTATTACTAATTTAACTGGATATTTTCTTTCATCAACAGACCATTGCTTTCCAGAAATACCTGTCCAAGTAAACTCATATTCAAGTTTTGGTTTAATAAAGGATGGTCCTTCAATCATTTGTTCAACATTATTTGAATTTGGATTTTCTGGTTTAGTTATTAAACTTCCAACTAATCCTTTTTCTATATCATCTTCTTCTTTATTGATATAGTATTCAACTGCATGAATTCTTATTATTCCAGGAGTACTAATCCAATCTACGGCTTCTGTTCTCCAGCAAACATCAGGCGAACCCTTAATTAATCCCTTTAAATAGAATTTAGCATATCTGCGGAAATACTTAACTGTAGCTTCATTTGCGGGCATTAATATATCAAGTGAAAAATTTGGTTTATCAATGCTAATTTCATGTTTCTGAATATAATCAATTCTAGTTTCTACTGGACCTTGAACTGCCATATAACTAGAATGTAATCCATCCTCATCTTCCCAATTAACTGTATAACTACAACGTCTTATGCTTCCTCTGAAATAAGCTAATTCAGTTGTATCTTGTAAATATATTAGCCAATGAGTCTGAGTACCTGTCCACTCAAATACATCCCCAGGCTTCCATCCATCTTCATAATATCCAGATATTATTTTATCATCATAACTTTGTTTTGTTTTATCAGGATTAATTAAAACTCTAGTTTCAATTATTCCTTCTTCTTTTAAATCAGACAAGTCTTGAGTCAATTTTTTAACATTTGCACTTTGATAAGAATATAATAAAGCCCTTTCTAAAGTGCGGCGTTTGTCAAAAATCATTCTCTCTTGCTGATAATAACCGCCATTTACTTTCATTCGACCAGCAATATTAGTTACACCTTCAATGTTATCTTTCGCCCGCATTTTTAATGGATTGGGGCGTTCTAAAGGGGCGCTGGTTGGCTTTGAATCATTAAAAACTCCTAAACGTCTTAGCATTAAATTTAAAGAGGGGTTGCTATCTTCTTTATAACGTGTCATCCGTTTAGCTCCTGTAAAAGACTTATACATTCAAATATAGTCTTACGGTATAGCTCAAATGTAGTATCTTTAACTCGCAAGCCCTCTAATTTACTAAGTAACTGTAAAAAAATAGGCCCAATGAAAATTTCATTAAGCCCAGTAATTTCTATAATAACAGTATCAAGTTGTTTTGACCAATCTTCTTTATGTTCACGCATTGGAATTAATTTCCATAACTGATTAGTTAAACGTTGAACATTTTTAGCTATATCTTCATTAGAAAAACCAATATTATATTTATCGAGGAGGATAGTACCCATTGGCATCTAAAGCACTCCTTTCTCGCAATACAGTCCAATTAGAATGATAATAACCTTTATCATCTAATCTTCTACGCTTATATAAACGTTGCATATGAAAGGACTCTGTCTTTGCGGTTTCAAGTAAATTCATTAATTTAGATAAATGATTTGCTTGAGAAGTCATTTTAAAATCACTTCCATAATATTTCATTCTGGTATTTTCTATTGAATTAACTTGCCTTTGAACCCAACTTTGTTTCATTAATAAAGCTAATATATTAATTTCTTCAGAAGTAAGATTTGCGGCAAAGCAAGAGCGGTCAACTAATACGTCTGGAGTTTCGACGATATTTTCTTCTAAATCATCCCATACGACACCAATAATAAAATCTCCATCAAGAACTTCATCTTCTTTAATTTGTACTACTTGTGTAGTATAATTAGAAATATCTTGTCTAGGAAATTCAAAACCAGGAATTGCATCAATTAAAAGATTTTGTAAATCCTTAATAGTGTCTTCTGGTGTTAATTCTATATACATATCGTCTGTAATTTTACCAAGAAAACGATTATAAACAGCAGAAAAAAGTGTACCTTTTCTCTGTTCACCCATATATAATCCTCCTGATTATTTATCTAATTTTGCTGTTGTTGTAGGTTGAACTACATTATATTTAGGTGTTGTTCTACGTCCTTCTGGAGCAGACTCAGTTTTTACACGACGTTCTTTGCTTTCTACAGCTGGAGTCTCCATGTCTTCTCTTTCTTTCTGCATATTAGCAAGAGCTACTGTTACATCAAAACCTGTTTTCTTTTTAAGAGCATCTCTTTTGTCAATATCATTTAAAGGAAGAGAAATTGAAAATTTCTTAATTAAATCAATTACTCCAACAGGTGCAAAATCAAGACAGTCAAGAAAAGCATCTAAAGAACCTTTAGTCATTAAATCAACAATTTGCTGTTCACTTAAATCATATTCTGGCTCACGATTAATACCTAAATCTCCTGTAGCTTCTGGGTCAATGATTTGCAAGAAATTCTGCATAATAGTTCTACCACCTGGCTGATACGAGAGTTTCTCTAATTCGCCATATGTAATATTTTTTGTTTCTCCAGGAGCAAATTCTCTACGAACATTAATCTCCGGAATTGAATATACAGCTAAACTTGCACTTCTATTTTTAACTCTAAGAATTTTTGAACTTTCCATATATATTTATCTCCTTTATCTCAAATAAAAATAAGGGGAGAGGGAAGCTTCTCCCTCTCCCCCAGTTTTTTATATTAAATTACCGAGTATAGATTACGCGATTGTACCGTCTTTGCGGCCATCTAATGTAATAACTTTACCTGTGATACCATCAAGTTTCCATGTATCCATCTGTCCCATTAGAGAAGTGTCTACATAAGCACAAATATCATTTGTTAACATACAAACGACTCCGACTTTCTTATAAACCTGAATCTCTCTAGAACGGTCTGCATTTGTATACTCATCAACAATAGTATTTCCTTCAAATGCAATTTTAACAGGTTTTCCATCAGCACCACTAGGAATAATCCAAGCATATCCTGGGTCAATTACCTTGCGGCTGTTTGTTTCATCTTCGAATCCTTGCTCAAGGATGATAACTTTGTGACCTTTATAAGAAGCAAGACGTCCTGTTCTCCACAGTTCATCTTTCATAGCTTCTGTATATCTCCAAGCTTCTTTAGGAATCATGTTAACCGCAAATTCATATGTACAATAAATTGTTGGTGTTCCATAAGCAGAAGCAATAGTAAGAAGTTTATCAAAAGCTGCTTCGTCAAATCCTGTTGCGGCAACTCTATTTGCTGGAGGTAACTGGTTGATAGATGCTTTAAGTGCAGCTCCAACCTCTTTATAGATTAATTCATCCATACCTTCCATAACAATTCTTGTTACTTCAGCGAAGTCTACACGACCATCAAGGAACTCCTCAAATCCAATCTGAGCTGCTCCACCGATAGCAGATGTACGAACTTCAAAACTCTCTTCGTTTTTACCAAGTTTAAATACTTCGTAAATACCTGCAAGACCTACTCTTGTAATAAACTGTTTAGCACGATTATTAGAAGTAAGTTTACGTCTAAAAAGAATTCTATCTCCCTGTGCAAATGTGCGGGTTTCTGCAAACTGATTATATTGTTCTACCACTTTCTTTGGAAGAACTTCATCTAATGTTTCCTCAATAATTGAGAAAATTGTATTTTTATTTTCACGATACAGTGCGTATGTACCAGCTAACTCATTAAGCTCTCTACGAAGAGTTTCATTTAATGCATCATAGCTAAGGCTCTGTCCACCAAAACTATAAGCTGTAGGAGCGGAAGGGTCAGCCTTTGCAACTGTTTTCATTAACTGAACTAGATTTTGTCTATCTAACATTATCTTCTTCCCCCCTTATTATTTAATACGCATTACCTTAACACCTTTTTGGTGGTCTGGCATTGTATAAACTTTAACTACTTGCCATTGCATGTCTGCGTCTTCAGCACCAGCTTTTGCAAGGATACCATCCTTAGCCTGAGGTGTCAGAACATCTCCAACCGCAAGTGTAGTTTCATTAACAGTATTAGTAGTATAAATGTCACCTACGTTAGTTTTAAATACACGTGGTACCATTGTAGTGCCTTCTGGCATTTTCTTTTCTTTATAAGGTCCTACAATGTGGAATGGATCTTCATTGTAATGAAGTTCATACATATCTGGACCTGCTGTAACATCATCGTAATTGAATTTCTTTTCATTAATAGTTGTAGAAGTATTTCCATCAGAATCTACACCATTGTAATAACGAGACTGTCTATCAAAAGCTTCATCTCCATTAGCTGTTGGATTACCGTCTTTATCTACTCCATATCCAAATGGGCTATAAATACGTGCCTGATAGTCATCCTTTCTCATTGCAAATTCGCAATCAATTTGATTTTCTCTATATAATTTTGTTTCATTATATACAAGCATCCATTCACCTTTTCCAGTGAAATTAACTAATCCTGAAGCATAATCATATTTAACAAACTGACCTTGCTCAAGAACATCAATTTTACTATCAGCAGGTAGTTGAGCATAAATCTGTGCGGTTCTTTGAGCAGACAGGTGATTTGGTTCTACTTGTCCATAACCATACTCAACATATGATGCCTGGCTCTTAATATTTTTCTTTAAGAAATCACTAAGCATTATATATCCTCCTTAAAAATTTATTTCATTTCTTTCTCAACTTCCATTGCTGCTTTTACCCAGGCTGGAGTTGACACGTCATCAAATTCTTCACCATTGAAATTAAATGTAGTTGGTGGAGTATCCTTATGTTCATCATCTAAGTTAAAATTAACTTTATTACGAACACAAATTACAGAAAGTTTTGCTTCAATATCATTAAGAGAATATTTATCAATGTTATCTGTAACATCTTTTTTATCCTCATCTGATAACATATAAAATTTATTAATCATCTCTTGTTTCTGAGTTCTTTCACTTGAAAGTTTGAATGTTCTTAAACTTTCAACTTCAGTTTTTAGAGAATCATAATCAGCTTGAAGTGCGGAATATTTATTAGAAAGTTCAACATATTCTGGAATTTCTTCAAGATTATATTTACCTTTCTTTTTCTTTTTCTCATCTTCATCATCATCTGGATTTGATTTATTATCCCCTTCGCCTTCACCATCTTTATTATCATCAGATTTTGAAGTATTTCCTTCTGTATTTTTATCAGAATTAGGGTCTTTTGTTTGTTTATTTTTGTCCTCGTCTTCTTTTTTCTTCTTAAAAGAAGCTTCAAATGCTTCAACATCAGCTTGTGCAAACTGAGTTTCAGCTAATGGAACAAATCCTGCCATCTCTTCGACTTCAGACATATTTTCTACTTTACCCTCATTTAAACTAAAGTTCATACGAGAATATTTAGAATCATCAGAACGACTTTGAAGAACAGCAAATAACTGGTTACCTTCAAGTAATACATTAGATAAAGAATAATTTTCATTATCAATGTTACTATAAAGTTGATTCCACAGATTATCGCCAACTGTTACTGAATATTTAGTAAACACTTGTGTTCCTCCTTTATTATTATTTATAATAGTTTTTAATTCTTTTAATTCTTGCATCATGGAATAAATTTTATGTTTAAATCCATTATCAAAAGAAAAATGAGTAGGTGTTATATTAGAACCTTCAAAACACGGTTCATAATTTTCACCTAAAACGCATAGTTTAGATACTATTGCCTCATTAATAATAAAAAGTTTAGGTTTTCCATTATTAGAATTTGTCCAAGTTCCATCTAAACTATCATTATCTAATTCCATAGATTCATTATTGCCATTATCAATAATTCGTTGACATTCAGGGTATTGTCCAGTCCATAAATATCCTTCAGTTACTAAATATTCTCTTTCATATTTACCATCATCAAGATATTTCTGAAACCAAACTCTAGCATTCAAGTCGACGAATCCATAAGGTCTAGTTGTATCACGTACAACAATTTTCCCATTAGAAATATCAATGCTTCTATTATGTTCCTCAAAATCTCCAGAAGCCTCATTGTAAAAACCTACAATTGGACTTCCTGGTAAAGAATTAGCCATCTGTCTAGCCACTTCTTTTGTAATGACAGAATTATTGCGGTTTGGGTCATCCCCAACATAGCAAACTTTAATCTGACATTTAGAGATTAGAGGATTAAGTGGAACAACATTAATAATTTCGCATGGTGTTTCTAATTGAACACTTGTATGCATTATTATCCCCCTAGCTCATTGATTCACGATTCTGAATTGTTTTTTCACTTTTTTGGCTATCATCTTTTTCTGGTCTACCGGCTTCACCACTAGACTGTTTTTGATTAATATTTTTTCCAGAATTATTTGTCGTATTATTTTGATTTTTATTTGTATTATCTTGTTTATTTGTGCCCAAAATATCTTCTCCATTTAATGTAGAACTCATTAATGGTGGAATCATAATAGAACTCAAATGTAATACTTCATTTTCAAAATGAGCTGTATGAATAATAGAACTTTGAGAATGTCCAAGCGCAATCTGTGGCAGCATTTTAGAATAACCAATTTGTACCTGTTCTTTATACATTTTAGATAAAGCTTGATAATTATATTGAGTAGTTTCTAGCATAAAAAATTTAAACACAAATTTTCTTTTATTGCTACACTTAGCACGAGTAATCCTATCAAAAAATATATGAAACTGTAAAAGAATATTTCTAGTAGTTGCTTCATCATTTAAAATAGATTTCTCTAGAGATAAATTACCATCAGTATTAAAAATATTCTGAGAAATACCAAGAGAATTAAATAATGTTCTTTCTACCTTTTCCAAATCATCTTTAGTAGTGGTAGTATTACTATCTGACATATCTTCTACACTAACATCTGCAAATGTAGTTAATACATCTACACCAATAGCGCGACAAAGCATTTCAACCGCATTATTATGTATATCCCTAGCTTCATCAACATCAAAAATTAAATCCCCATTTTTATCTAATGGAAGTTTTTGAATAACAATTTTTAATAATTGTTGCATTTGTTTGCGGCGGTCTAAATCCTGAGCTGCATCCAAATCAAGTAAATTTGGAATAGCATTTACAAACATTGGAATATCATTATTGTTAAAATTAAATTTAACAGTTGATTCTGGGTCAAGTAAGTACCAAGTTCCAAAAGGGTCCATCATATTATCTACTGGTAATTTACCTTGTTTATAAAGTAAATAGCCTTTTGAAAACTCTTTTGGAAACATTTTAAGAACTCTCATACGATAATTAATATCCCTAAAATGGTCATCAAAAAATTTCATATTAAATTCAACAGCAGGATTCATGCCAATATTATATCTAGAACGACAATAATTAATAGGCAGCTGTTGAAGCATTAAACCGTCTGTTCCATCTACCAAATAGCCATAGTATGCACCCTCTTTGACGACTGCTAAAGCTATATCCGCACACATTTTTTTAATATGAGTATTATCAAGATAATCTAAAAGATAATTAAATTCTTTTAAAATTTTTTCTTCTTTAGTCTTATCGTCTAAAACTTCTGGTACAATATACCAATCATATCTATATAGAGTAGCAATATAATTGCATACTCGAGAGTATATACCACTAGTTCTATAAAAGTAATTAGAAATTTCACGAAGAACTGGAACATTATTTTCTGCTAAAGCTCTTAAAATCCAACGCTTATCTGCATATGTTGGATTAATTTTTTTAAGAGAACCTAAATTTAAAGTAGCATCATCTAATGTTTTAGTTCCAACTTTAATTCTTCCATACTCTATTGGTGCTTCATTTCCACGTCTTGTATCTACTATACTAAAGCCTTTGGAGCGAATTTGTTCTTGTCTTTGTCTATCTATCAAGACCAATTACCTCCTTAGTATCCAGCTTTTTCCATTATATAATCGTAGGATATAAGATGTTCTTCTGTATAAGGAATTTCTATTAAAGTAAGTCCATGTAAAGCACAAAATCTACGTTTTTTATTATCATTAAATTGCTGTTGATATAATCCTCTTTTTCCGCCAAATTTTGAACTTGCTTCATAATGCTGTTTACCCTGATATTCAATAAGAAAATCAATTTTACCATCATCATCAAATACAACAAAATCAAAACGTAATGGTCTACCACTAGAGCTTTTAAGGTCTGGGAATATATATTCTTCTTTAAAATTTAATTCTGCATTTTGTAATATTTCTTCTATCTTTATTTCTCCTCTAGAAGCGCGCATCTATTATCCTCCTTTCGCTTTTCATTGCTACTATTATTGAAAAATTAATAGTAGCAATAAACATATTTTACCCAACATTTTTGTCTTAATTAAAGAATTTCCATTCACTTGCATTAAAACGTTTTTTCTTTTTCTTTGAATCTTCTTCTGTTTTTATATAATACAAACCATATTCAAGTGCGGAAAATTTATCTTTTTTAATTGACCTGTTAGCTTGTTTAAGGATAATATTAACTCCTTCATTTTCTTCACGAAGGTTCATAAGTTCTTCTTTAAGAATAGAAGTTAATGTAAAAGGCCTTAAGTATTCTGCACGTTTTTCTGGAGTCATTGTCTGCCCCATTTTAGTACCAAGTAATTTAGTTTTTGCTATACGTTCATCTTCAAGGAATTTAATTTTACCAGAAGAAAGCTGTGACTGCATATTAGCATGCGCTTCTGTATTTATAGGTGCATTCGCTTTTATCATATATATCGCATCTTGTTCGCAATCAACAGTTTGAAACTTCTTATAAAATTTTTCTTCATCATTATAAACACCAAAATCCGCAAAAAATTCATTAGTATCTGGGTCAATTTGAGACTTAACTAAATAATCCATAAGTCCAATACCAATACCATTAGCATCAATAACTAATCTGCGGGCTTTATATCTATAAAATAAACGTTTTACTTTAATAGCTTGGTCTTCAAAATGGTCATCGTGAAATGTATAAATATTAACTAGTTGTTTCATAGACACATCTTGAGAACGTGGAGTTACTTTAATTACACATACTACAGAATCACAGCCTTTACGACCAACATCCATAGATAATATATAATAAGCATTTTTGCTTGAACGACCAGAGGCTTCTTTTTCTGGTTGTTTAAGAATTCTATTGCGGTCGAATGCTTCAGAACTAAAGAAAGCATCTTCAATAGTACCAGACCAAACAGATTCATATTCACGAGCAAAAGAACTTTCATTAAAAGTACCATCCATTTTTAGGTCTTTAATAAAATTCTTATCAAGCAATTTAACTAATACAGGAATACGATATGTACCACCCATTATCATTGATTTTTCTGGCTTAACTATCTGCCATACTAATAACTGAATTAGTTTGTCATAAGGATATGTATTTTTATATCCTGCAGTTGTAATGTAAACCTGACTTTTATTAAGTTGCTCTTCAGGGTGGGTGGAACCATCCATACACATTCGAGAAATGTTCATTGTCAAGAGAAAATTATTCGATTTCCTCTTGGACTATATCATCAACTATTTTCCACACATAACCTTTATGTGTGTGTAATCCTGGTGTATTGCTACATATTCTACTTATTGCAGATGAAGTACCATTTACAGCCCTTGCGGCTGCTTTATAACTTTCATAAGTAGCAATTAAATTACCATTCTTATCATATTGAGCAACTTTCTTTTTAGCACAACTAGGCTTTGATACAGGAGATAATTTTTCTAAATTAGAATCAACATATCTCCATTGGTAATTACCAGCAGTTTTTCTATTACCTTTACATACTTCAGTAATTTTACTTTGTTGGCAATCACATTGTCTAGCTGCTTCACTAGCGCTTTCAAAATCCATCATCCATTCTCCTAATAAATTAAATTGTCTAACTGGTCTAATTTTTTGATAACCAATTAATCCATTTTTATGTGCATGAATAGCATTTTCAGATGGTGTAACCCATTCTAAATTTTCTACATTATTATGATAACGAACACCATCTTTATGATTTACAATTTCTTTATTGTCTGGATTAGGAATAAAAGCAATAGCTACTAATCTATGGACATTTAAATTCTTCATATTTCCATGTCCGAGTGAAATAGAAACTTTTTTATATTCATTGCAAGTTCTTTGTTTTAATATTCTGTTTGTATTATCATTTCTGATGTCACCATCAGTACTTACGCTATAATTGGTTTCTATATCATTTATTATAATTTTTTTCCATTCTTTCATAATTATTCCTCCTGTGAATATTCATCTTCGGAATTATATGAAAAAATTTTTTATATAAATTTTATAAGTTGCCCTAATAGTTGCGAGGCGCTTGGAAGAAGTGGTAAACTCTTCTCCTACTCGGCTACACTCATCACCGATAGTCTCTACACCTTCCTAATTAATGTAATTAGGCTTGGCACGGGATTCTTGACCCTTCCCCGTTAGCCTATTTGAAAATAGACACCCCTTTACCACGGGTTCACCTCGTTTGCACTAATAGCTCACGCTACTAGGCCCCAAAATCTAGGGATTATTACTTCACTTAATATCTTTCCATCAACACCTACACACTCTTCTATAAGTCCGCCATGACGACGTTTACCACGTGAACTTTCTCTAGCTGCAATATTATCAAAATATGAGCCATTTTTAAATACATATTTGCAATAATCTTTACCCTCAAGAGTTACTCCACGATTCCAGTCAATCTCATTCTTAAATGCGGGTATCAATGTACAAATTTCTTGAACTTTTTCTTTTACGATTGCCGCAGCCTGCTCTTTACCACCAGAAGTAACGAATAATTTACATCCAGGATATAATACACAACGACACATTAATACCATCATAGATAGAAAAGATTTTGAATATGCACGTGGGAAAACCGCATACACATATTGGTGTCGCATACAAATCCGCAAGAATACTCTTTGATAAAAGAAGAATTTAAAATTTTGCGGATTGCGGTCTTTTAATAAAAAATCAATAAAAATATCTGGATATTCTCTCCAGAAACTTATATATTGTCGTGCTACTGGAACAATAGCATTGACACGTTCCTCAGATAAACCAATTTTATCTCTGGATTGAGAGAGAGCTAATAAATCTTGTAATGCCATAATTAGCCCTCCTCAAGGTATTCTTTCATTGCTTCTTCTGAGGCTTTTTCTTCATCTTCTTCAAATTCATTAAATTCTTCAAAATCTTCATCTTTTAATTGGTCTACATCCTCAAGGCTCATAATTTCATCTTCAATGTCTTCATCTTCTTCTTTAGCTTCCTCACGAGCCATAGTTTTAACAGCGCTTTCAATCAGATTACCAAGATTCATTTCATCAACAACAAGTGAGCGAGTATAACCTTTTAAGTCTGCAATAGTTTCATCTACTCTATCTCCTGGTTGGTCAATATAATATCTAGGTATAAATCCTTCTTTTTCACAAATAGCTACAAGCTCTGAGATAGAATCTACATATTCACCAGTTTCAGCTTTATTTTGTGCCGCAGTAAATTTACCTGATTTCATTAATGAATCGTACATACGAAGCATTTTTTGTGCGCCATCTACATCACCTATATCCAAAAGCTGATTAGATTTTAATGAAGTTTTACACAAAAGTTTTAAGTTATCAATATGACCCGCAGATTGAATATCATAAGATTGCATCATTTCATTATAAAGCTGTTCAAGTTTAACCCATTCTTCTGGTGTATAAGATTTACCCCATTTAAGTAACAAATAACGTTTATCATCATCTGTAAGGTCTGCCGCAATATCAATATCATAATCAGAATTTTGTTCTGCAAAATAATCTTCTGCACATAAAGATGTGTTACCTGCACTATTGCTATCTGGAATAGTAAGTGGCGGAGGGGTTGGTCTTTCTGGCGCTGAGATATGACTTTGCTCAATAACTTTAGCAATTTCCGCAGCTTCATACCCTTGCCGCTTCATAGTTTCTTCTACTTTATGGTCAGCCATTTGTTGAAGAAACTCTGTATCTTTAAAACGATAGTCTCTAAATTGTTTTAATTTCATCTTTGCAAGATAGCGACCAAGAATTGTTGTTCCAGTAATTGTTTTACCTTCACTTGCATATTTTTGTAATAATTTATTCCATTCTTCTGGAATATAAGGCACATCGCACTCTTCTAATATCCACATATAAGTACTAGAATCCCAGTTATCTACATGCATTGTAAGACATTTCTTACATTGATGTAACTTACCTTCTGGATATTTTTCTAAATTATTAGAACCATAAAACTCAGTTCCTCTCATGGTACGTTGGCATTTATCACAGAAAAATGTATCAGTATTTGTTGCCATAAATTATACCTCCTTTATAAAAGGATAAAGAAAGTCTGAATTTTATTACTTCTTTTTGTCCTTATTTTTTTTATTTCTACATTCTTTGCAAATAGAATACCAGCCATCTTTACTGGTTTTATTTTTGCTAAAATATTTATTATGAGCAAGTTTAATTTTCCCGCATCGACTACATCTTTTATATTTGCCTTTTTCAGTATTTAAAAAATACCAACTTAATTCTACATCTTCTGCTTTTGAGGCAATAAGATTCGGAATCTTTTTTCTCCATAAGCTAGATATATATTCTAAACTATGAGTCGTATCATATTTTTCTTTTAGTATTTTTTGTATCTCTATATTTTGCAATCCGTCTATTTTACATTTTACTATTTCTTCATATAATGGATATTCTTTTAAAGCATCTGTAGATATTTTATCAAATGATTCCATAAGGTACCATAAATCACCTTCAAATTTTCCCCAACTTTCTTCTTTGAGTTGTGAATAATTACAAAGAATTAATGAACAAACTGTAGGATCACATAAAGAAACCCCACTAGGAACAATATAATTATTTTCATCTAATGTAAAATCTTCAACCAATCTAGACGCAAAATTAGAACGACTAATTTTATTAAAGATAATAGGTTTGCGGTAAGCATTTTTTATCACATATTGGTCTTTGCGCATTTCAATCAATGCTTTTTTGATTATATATGCATCGCGTCCTTGCGCTTTTTTAAGTTTTATTTCCCAACTATTGATAGCATCACGTAATTGTCTCAAATAAGGTATTTCTTCTAAATCTTTCTTTGTTATTGTCACTTTTGGTTGAAATATTGTTGTTTTACTTTCATTTATTAGGTTATAGATACCGTCTTCGCCATTTTCTAATTGGGAAACAAGACCTTCATAAGAAGTTTCTCTCTTATTAACAGTTGTCATTCGATTTTCTGTTAAAATTTGTTTCTGCTTCTTTTCTTGTTTCTCCATACAAAGAACGAGGTAGTCAGCCAAAATTTCTAAATATCTCTCACTAGGGTCAGGAGTTTCTTCCAAAATTTTTTTCACTAATTCGTTTCTTTCCTCTGGAGTTTGTATAGTATAGTCTAATTTAATCATAGTTTACCTCCAGTATTAAAAACATTATATCGCAAATCTTGGACAAAGTCAAATTCTTTGACAACATTAAAATTTTTTGATATTATATTAGTAAATTAAAGGTAAAAATAAAGAGGATACAAATATGACTTTAGTAATAGTTATTTATATTTTATGGTTACTTATGTTTTTATCTTTGGCTATACAATCTGCGGATTCGCTGTATCAAATAGGCTGGGTAGAAATGTTAATTGTACTCATAATATTTTTAATAACGGCACCCGCATTTTTCATCTCTAATATTGCTACATGGATATTAGATATTTTAATGGGTAGTAATTGGGATGGTAGCGATGATGATAATATTAAATTTAATTAAGGAGATAAAATAATGATATTAAGACCAGAAAACGCAAGAAGAAGATTAGATTCATTAGGAAGAATTACTCTTCCAAAAGGATTAAGAGATAGAATGTTTATGCGAGATAATGAAGAACTTGAATTTTTTACATTTGACTTAGATGGTAAAATGTATATTGCTCTATCTATTGCCGATGGAGTAGACCCAAAATTTTTAGCCGCAAAATCAATTCTTGAAGAAATTGGTGCAGAAATTCCAGAAAAATTAGAGGATAAACTGAATGAAAAGAATTCTTAAATATTGTTTAAATGATATTGGAATACTTGAATTACCACTTATTAAATTCCTTGATGTAAAGGAAATGAATGGCCGCACCTATCTTTGGGCTTTAACTGATACTGCAGCCCCTATCAGAAGTTTTTTTGTAAATCCTATTGGAACAGGACAGCCGATTCCCGAAAAAGTGTTACAAAATACCCAATATGTTGGAACCACAGTTGAAGAATCTTATGTATGGCATTGGTTCTTAAAAGAAACAAATCTTGGTGAAGACCATACAGAGGTCACAGTAAAAGACCAGAATGGACAAAATTTAAAAATTAAATTATAATATATATATA
>OHDC01000047.1_pt1 | contig 110282 bp, 129 predicted proteins | sample 1566851 | NCBI WGS metagenome assembly OHDC01 (sample SAMEA3879590, study PRJEB24766) | human gut metagenome | biome: human-associated habitat; feature: feces | place: USA | collected 1985/1987 | reverse complement strand
GACTACATCGTGCTGAACTCGACTTCCAACCTATCCAAAGCAATCCGACCTTTGGACGGTTACGGAAGCATCCATTGCTTCCTTGATAACGACAAGGCGGGAATGGAAGCCGTTCAGGAACTGCAGGAGGAATACGGGCTGCGTGTCCGGGACGCATCGTACATATACGGAGGCTACAACGACCTGAACGACTTCCTTTATGGTAAACGGTCAGGACAAGCGGAACGGCGGCAGGAGAAACCGGAACCGGAGAAAGAACAACGGCAGGCAAGGCAGCCGGAGAGGAAAGGCAGAGGTTTCAGGATGTAACCGCACAGCCGGCTGAAGGCTTTAAAAAAGCCATAGCTCATTAGGGCTTTTTCTTCACGCAATGCACGCATCGCTAAAAAAGCCCCAATGAGCAAAAGGGACGCCGCCCCTTTTGAAACCCCAGAGCCATGCGGCATGGGAGCAAGGCAAGGGAAGTATTAACCGAAAAAAAGTATTACAGTTATGGGATATGCAGTTTTACATTTGGAAAAGGCAAAGGGTGCGGACGGTGCAATGTCCACACACATAGAGCGCACCGTCCACCCGAAGAATGCGGACGCGACTCGCACGCACCTGAACCGGGAACTGGTGCAGTTCCCCGAAGGAGTGAAGAACCGTACGCAGGCGATAGCACACCGGATAGAGACGGCAGGCATCAAACGTAAGGTGGGCACCAATCAAGTAAAGGCAATCCGGGTACTGCTCACCGGAAGCAACAAGGACATGAAGCAAATGGAAGCGGACGGACAGCTTGACGGATGGTGCAACGACAGCCTGCAATGGCTCCGGGAAACATACGGGGAGCGTAACCTCGTGTCGGCAGTTCTGCACATGGATGAGAAGACACCTCACATACACGCCACTATCGTACCGATAGTGACCGGGGAGCGCAGGAAAGCCAGAAAGGAAGAACAGAACGGGAAAAAGAAATACCGCAAGAAGAACACGCAGGATGTACGGCTGTGTGCCGATGATGTCATGGCAAGACACAAGCTGAAACACTATCAGGACACCTACGCACAAACCATGAGCAAATACGGCTTGCAAAGAGGAATAGACGGTTCACTGGCAAAACACATCTCCACCATGCAATATTACAAGGAACTGGTAGAGCAACAGGACAGCCTGCAGGAGAACATAGAAACCCTGCTGGGGCTGGAAGAGGAAGCGCAGAAGAAACTGAAAAAGGTCAAGGAGGAAATCAACGTGCAGAAGATGAAGGGGGCGGCGATGAACGCCACCACAGCCATAGCGGACGGGGTGAGTTCTCTTTTGGGAGGCAGCAAGGTCAGGAGGCTGGAAACGGAGAATGAAGGTTTGAGGCAAGGCATTGTGAAGCTGCAAAAGCAGGTACAAGCCGAACAGAGGGAACAGAAGAACATGGAGAACCGCCACAACAGCGAGATAATCAGGATAGACCGAAGTTACCAGCAGAAAATCGCAGAGTATGACAATAGACTGAAACAGATAGATACCTATTTCCCTATCGTAACGGAACTGCTACCCATAGCCGAACAATGCCGGGAAGTGGGGTTCACCGAGGAACTGACAAAGCGAATCGTCAGCCTGCAGCCCGTAGGGTTCAAAGGCAGGCTCTATTCGAAGGAACACAAGGAGAGGTTCAGGACGGAGCACTCAACGGCAACCGTAGAGAGAAACCCGCAGGAGAATGAGAAATTCAGGCTATGCATTGACGGTATGCCGATACTTGAATGGTTCAGGATGAAATTCCAAGAACTCAAAGAAAAACTGGGTGTAAGCCACACCCAAAAAGAAGAAAACACACCAAAGAGGGGATTAAGGTTATAAAACACAAGAAATGAGAAAATAAGAATGGCTTTTACAGAGTTTATTTAATTATTTTTCATACTTTTGCATCGGATTGAGCAAAACTCTCTCCAAGACATATTAGAATTTTTAGAAGCGTTATGCTTATCGTTCAGTCGGAAACCTAGGAAATTTCTCAGACATACAAACGATGATAGCATAGTGGTTCTCACGCTATAGCGTGGGCTGCTATTGGTACATCTGTTTGTATAGGCTTTCCTAGGGCCTCCGATTGAAGATGTGAGCATTGCAGTTCCACGCTTCAGTATTTAATAAAAGGTCTTTAAGGAACTGAAAAGACTTCACTTTTCGTATATGGAAAGAGAATGTCCAAACTGCGGCAAAGAGATGAACGTTGACAAATACATCAACGAAACAACAATAATAACGTCTTGCAAATTTTGTCACAGAATATTTAAAATTACCTATGATGAAAAAAAAGTTCCCAACAATATAAACAATTTTAATTGGGGAGCATTCTCTTTATGGCATTTATGGGGATTTTGGAATGGTATGCCTATATTATCTTGTTTTGGCATTTTACTAGGACTAATCGCTAACACTTTCTATCTATTATTCATAATAGACATAGCTATCTCATTGTATTTAGGCTTACAAGGAAATAAACTTTCATGGCAGAAAAAAGATTGGTCATCAGCAACAAATTTTGAAATACACCAAAAAAGATGGAATATTGCAGGGATTATAATTCTTTGCTTATTTGCCATTAGTGGTTTTTTCTATGGAATCCTACTAAATAAATGACACATGAAAATAGAAGATATTACTCCCCAAAAAGAGAAAAAAGATTACTATGTAAAAAACAATTGGTTTAACTATTGGTTTCCATTACCCAAAGGTTATAATAGACTTCTCATTGTTTTTGCTTGTCTTATTATTGTTTATACCGTACATGAATATCCTGAAAAGGTTAACACTTTTTTCTTCACGCTGCTAGTTGAGATTATTACTTATATAGCTACTATATGGATTTATCGTGGATTTAAAGAATTACCCTAAAATAAAAATATGAAAAGACATAATTATAATATTGCAATAGCTATCACAATTAGTTGTATTCTTTTTTTTATTAATGGTTACCATAACTATATAAAAGATAAAAGAAAAGATAACTTAGAAAAATATAAAGCCGGATACTATGACAATGTAACGGTCAAAAACAAAAATATAGAACCTAGTACAACAAAAAACTATGTTCCTCCCAAGAATTGGACTAAATACATAATAGCAAATGCTTTTTCTATTAGTGTACCTCCTACTGTTGAACTAAGAAAAAGTAATGATTCATACACTAAAGATATTAAAAATCTGAATTGGCATGGACACAAAATAAATAGCAATAATGTTGTTTTTCAACAGAAAGGGTTATCTGTTAATACCCCCGAAGCGCATCAAACATATTGCCGAATTATAATAGATATCCAAAAAGGAAGTCTAGGAGAATACCCTAAATTTTCAGATTACGAAGATTTGACTATAGAAGACATCCATACATTTCAAGAACTAGCAAAACAGAACTCTTATGAATATAAAATTTTAGGTCAACCAGAAGTGCGCTGGATTAAGATTGAAGATACTTACGGAATAGAAGTTGAATATGTGCGAAATGGAGCAAACAATTCCCGTACTCACGTCTGCAATTATTATTTCTTTAATGACAATCTATTTGCAACAATAATATTATCATATAGACAAGATGATATAAGAAAATGGGAAACAGATTTTTCAAATATAATTAAAACATTTAAGTGGAATAATAAAAAATGAGTTATGGAAAAAATTAGTTTTATGCGAAGATTATCAAGTTCTTTAATAGACAAAGTCTTAATCCTGGTATTATTTATTATTAGTGCTTTATGTATATCTCCCTACGGAATGGCTTCTCATTTAGGAAGTTATTACGCCCTATTAGATGCAGTCCCATCATCTTATCCCGCTCAGGATACATATAAAGCAATGCATAGTGTTTATGACAATACTATTTATGAAAGTACAGAAAAATGGGTTCAATGTTATAAAGAAATATCACAGAAGCCTGAATTAATAGCTCCACATAAGGGTGAAACCCTATCTTGGGATTTACAAATAACGGGGCTTTTTATAATTGTAAATTTTATATATTATCTTTTATGGGAATGGATATTTCGCGCATCACTAGGCAAATTTCTATGTGGACTTACTGTTGCTTCCGATAATAATCAACCAACAACAGAAAAAGAAATTATCAAACGCTGTTTCTTATTACTACTCTTAATGATAGCCGCAGTAGGTCTAAGATTTACTTTCGACATCAATTATTACATGACTATTTTATTGTTTTTCCTGATTGTAGACACATCTGTAATCATAAAAGGGAAATCATTAATTGATATTATGACTAACACATATATCACAAAAAGAAAAATCTATAAAAACGAAAATCTTAAATAAAACAAAACACCCAGTTTTACATTATAGGGTGTAAAACTGGGTGTAAATCTTATAAACCGCTAATTATCAAGGTTTATTGCGGAGAGACAGGGATTCGAACCCCGGGTGCCTCGCAGCACAACGGTTTTCAAGACCGCCGCAATCGACCACTCTGCCACCTCTCCAAAACTTCTTTTTCAAGAAGTGCTTTTCTCTTAAAGCGGTGCAAAGATAGCGCTTCTTTTTTTAATTCGCAAACAAATCCGGAATAAAATAATTCACATATCCGCAAAAACTAAAAATACGGCATAAAAGGAACTAATAAAATGTTACTAAAATCTTTTCGTCCGACAGCTGTTTTATTTTCGTCCAACAGATGTCGGACGAAAATAAAACAGCTGTCGGACGAAAGGGAAATTATTGTGGGACGAATAGATTTCAGCATAAATAATAATAGTTGATAAGAGTACAGATATTAATCGGACGGACACGAATCAATACCCGGTGGTACTTCCTACCTAATAATAGCTATTTTATGCTCTTCAACATAAAAATCCTCCATATTATTGTGTAATTACGGAAATTTTTCCGTAATTTTGCGCGCTCTAAAGGATAACATATCTAATCACTTTTATTAAAAGAACATTATGGAATTAAACAAAACCTTTATTGACGGGCTTTGGAGCAAAGAAATCAATGTAAGTGATTTCGTTAGTAAAAACATCACGTCCTACACCGGAGACGCATCTTTCCTGCAAGGACCAACGGAGCGCACCAAGCATATCTGGAACCTCTGTCTGAAAGCACTGGAAGAAGAAAGAGCCAATAACGGTGTCCGTTCATTAGATCATACAACAGTATCTACCATCACTTCCCACAAAGCAGGCTATATAGATAAGGAGAACGAACTTATCGTAGGCTTGCAGACAGATGAACTGCTGAGACGCGCCATCAAACCTTTCGGCGGCATCAATGTAGTGGCAAAAGCATGCCGCGAAAACGGCGTGGAGGTAGACGATAAAGTAAAAGACATCTTTACACACTACCGCAAAACACACAACGACGGCGTATTCGATGTATATACCGAAGAAATCCGTTCGTTCCGTTCATTGGGCTTCCTCACCGGACTTCCCGACAACTATGCACGCGGACGTATCATCGGTGACTACCGCCGTCTGGCATTGTACGGTATCGACCGCCTCATCGAAGCCAAACAGGAAGACTTGCGCCACCTGACCGGTCCTATGACCGAAGCACGCATCCGCCTGCGCGAAGAAGTGGCAGAACAAATCAAGGCCTTGAAGGACATCAAGACCATGGGCGAATACTACGGTCTCGACCTCAGCCACCCTGCCACATCTGCTCAGGAAGCCGTACAGTGGGTATACATGGCATACCTTGCCGCTGTAAAAGAACAAGACGGTGCCGCCATGTCATTGGGTAATGTATCTTCATTCCTTGACATTTTCATTGAATATGATTTGGCTCACGGTAAGATTGACGAAACTTTTGCACAGGAGCTGATTGACCAGTTCATTATCAAACTGCGCATGGTACGCCACCTGCGTATGCAATCCTACAATGACATCTTCGCCGGAGATCCCACCTGGGTTACCGAAGCTATCGGCGGACGCTTCAACGACGGTCGCGTAAAGGTGACAAAAACCTCTTTCCGCTTCCTGCAAACATTGTACAACCTCGGCCCGTCTCCCGAGCCTAACATGACTGTGCTGTGGAGTCCCGAACTGCCGGAAGGTTTCAAGGAATTCTGTGCCAAAGTATCCGTAGATACCAGCTCTATCCAGTACGAGAACGACAACCTGATGCGCGAGGTACGCAATTGCGACGACTACGGTATCGCCTGCTGCGTATCCTACCAGGCCATCGGTAAGCAAATCCAGTTCTTCGGCGCACGCGCCAACCTTGCCAAAGCATTGCTGCTTGCCATCAACGGCGGACGCTGCGAAAACACCGGAACTGTAATGGTGAAAGGTATCCCCGTACTGACTCACGATACGCTGAACTTTGAAGAGGTAATGAACAACTACAAGAAAGTGCTGACGGAGATTGCCCGCGTTTACAACGAAGCAATGAACATCATCCACTACATGCACGACAAGTATTATTACGAAAAAGCCCAAATGGCATTCGTAGATACAGACCCGCGCATCAACCTTGCATACGGCGTAGCCGGACTTTCCATTGCCATCGACTCATTGTCTGCCATCAAATACGCCAAAGTAACGGCACGCCGTAACGACATCGGCCTGACGGAAGGTTTCGACATCGAAGGTTCTTTCCCGTGCTTCGGCAACAACGACGACCGTGTAGACCACCTTGGTGTAGACCTGGTGTACTACTTCAGCGAAGAGTTGAAGAAGCTGCCCGTTTACAAGAACGCCCGTCCTACCCTGTCGCTCCTGACTATCACATCCAACGTGATGTACGGTAAGAAGACCGGAGCCACTCCCGACGGACGCGCCAAAGGCGTTGCTTTCGCTCCGGGAGCCAACCCGATGCACGGACGCGACAAGAACGGTGCCATCGCCTCTTTAAGTTCCGTAGCCAAACTGCGCTACCGCGACTCACAGGACGGTATCAGCAACACATTCTCCATCGTTCCGAAATCATTGGGTCCCACTGCCGAGGAACGCGTAGAGAATCTGGTTACCATGATGGACGGTTACTTCACCAAAGGTGCACACCACCTCAACGTGAACGTACTGAACCGTGAAATGCTGGAAGACGCCATGGAACATCCGGAGAAATATCCGCAACTCACCATCCGCGTTTCCGGATATGCCGTAAACTTCGTGAAACTGAGCCGCGAACACCAACTGGAAGTTATCAGCCGCAGTTTCCACGAAAGAATGTAATCGGTAAACCGGATACATAACCTTTTAAAGCACGGATTACACGGATTTCACGGATTAAGCAAAAATCCGGAGTAACAACCCTGTAGTCCGTGCTTTCTTTTTTACTACATTCTTTGCTTATAATACACTATTATGATTAATGTTCATTCATACGAATCAATGGGCACTTTCGATGGTCCGGGGCTGCGGCTTGTCGTATTCCTTCAGGGCTGTCCTTTCCGTTGCCTGTATTGTGCCAACCCCGATACAATAGATGTAAAGGGCGGTACTCCTACTTCTGCCAGTGAAATCCTGCAAATGGCTGTCAGCCAAAAAGCTTTCTTCGGGAAAAAAGGGGGAATTACTTTCTCCGGCGGTGAACCTACCTTGCAGGCAGAGGCATTGATACCACTGTTCAAAGACTTGAAAGCAAACGGCATCCACATCTGTCTTGACACCAATGGCGGAATCTGGAACGACAAAGTTGAGGAATTGTTAAGTCTGACGGACTTGGTATTGCTCGATATCAAAGAATTCAATCCCGAACGCCACCGTACCCTGACCGGACGCAGCAACGAACAAACCCTGCGCACCGCTGCCTGGCTGGAACAACAGGGACATCCGTTTTGGCTGCGCTATGTCCTGGTACCGGGATATAGTGATTTTGAAGAAGACATACGCAGCATGGGCGAACAGCTCGGCAAATACCAAAGCATACAACGGGTGGAAATACTTCCCTACCACCGCTTAGGGGTGCATAAATACGAAGCTATGGGCTGGGATTATCAGTTAAAAGAAGTAGTAGAGAATACCCCCGCACAACTGGAACGAGCCGAAAAACTCTTTAAAGAGTACTTTCCCACAGTAGTGGTAAATTGAGAATTAAAAATAGAGAAACGGGCTGCGCCATAATAATGAAACCGGTTTTTATACCGATAAAAATTTTATAGCGCAGCCCGTTTCTCAATTTTTAATTCTCAACTCTCAATTTAATCAGTAAGTCAACCGTATTCCACCTTGTAAGGTAAAGTTACAGGGATTTTCTTTTCGTATAGTCTCAATGTCCGAGCCGTCGTCAAAGAAATAAGACACTCCCGGTTCTACATAAATGCCGACTCTGCTACTTATATTATACTGTGCACCCACAGCTCCCATTACAGAGAATTGCAGCGGTTTCACGGTTTCGTTTTTGCTCCCTATTTTTCCGTAAACGCATTTTTCCATGGCGCCGCCGGCAGAAACATACATGATAAAGGACTTCTTATCTACAAAGTTCCAGTTGGCACGCAAAGGGATACCCAAATAATGCAATTTCTGGCTGACTGTTTCCGAACTTCCGGCAAATTTCACATCCGAAGCGAGGTACGTATACGTCAAGCCCGTTTCCACGGAGAAACCCCGTGCAAGCCCTTTACGTACCGAGAAGCCGAAAGACAATGGCTGTTTATGGTCTATGTCCACCACCTGTCCGGAACTCCTCTGCAGATAAGGTATGCCATCTTTAAAGACAAGCTCCTGCCCTTCCGGCACTTCCATTATTCCGTCAGACATTGTGGTGAGGTCTACCCTTCCGCCGCCGGAAACACCGAAGTTCTGTCCGTTTTGAAGCAGTCCGCTTTCACTCATACTGCTTCCCGAAATCAATCCGCCCGTATTTCCTACTGCCAATCCGACCGACCAGCCACGCGACTGCTCCCGCTTCGCTCCGCCAACCGGCAAATGCAATTTGTCTCTGCCTGACGGGCGGCGGCGCTCAATCTTTTCCGTACGCTCCTCTTCCCTTCTCTCTTCTTCTGCTGCTTCCTGATTTACCCGTGCCGACTCCGCAGTCGGTTTCTGTGCGTTCCCAGTCTGAACTTCCGGCTCTGCGCCCAAGGATTGGATGACCGTTTCCCGCTCCGTTTCATCTACGGTATTCAGTTGTTGTGCCAGCAAGGAACGCCGGTTCGTATCCGCCGGAGATTCCTGTTTCTGTGCGCGATAGTCGGGTTCTGTTATCTCTGTCCGTACTGAAGGCGTCTGTTGCTCCGGCAGCTTGTCCGGCACGGCAGCCAATGCCGGTGCAGTCATATTCCGCATCTCCTCTCCCACAGGGCTTTGGAGCAACCATACACTCACCGACGACACCGCAACGAGCAGTGCCGCAGCCGCAGCTACAGCCCAGCGGCGGAAAGGTATAATCCGCCGTTTTCCGGCTACCGGAGGCTTCGAAACGGACAAATCCTTCTCAAGCCGTTCCCAGCCGGAAACGGGCAGCGGTTCGGAATAATCGTCCAACCGCTCCTTTATCTTTCGCATCCACAATTCATCTTCCATACATTTCTCCATTTATGCGTTTCTTTTCATCCACTCCTTCACCTTGGCAGCCAAAGCAGCTTTGGCACGTACCAGTTGTGAAGCCGATGACTTTTCGTTGATACCCAGCAACCGGGCAATCTCCTTATGAGATTTATCTTCAAAAACAAACAGGTTGAATACGGTACGATAACCGGCGGGAAGCTCGCTTATAAACTGCATCAATACCTTTTGAGGAATAGTATCCACCGCCGAAGCATCCGGCTCCTCATACGTCTCCGGCACATCGTCCAGGGCAGCGGACTGGCTCATCACATCATTTTTCCGCAAATACTGCAATACCGTATTCACCATTACACGTTCCATCCAAGCCCGCAAAGAACCCTCTCCCCGCCAAGTGAACTTATCGAAAGAGTCGAAGAGCTTCAGGAAACCGTCATGCATCAAATCCTGTGCAGTTTCCCGGTCACCGGCGTAACGCAAACATACGCCGAGCATCCGCCCCGCATACTGTTCGTACAGTTCTTTGCGGGCAAGGTTGTCGCCTTGCCTGCAACGTTCTGCCAATACCTGTTCTTCCATCCTCTCTTTTAACACGTGTTTACCTTATAAATGCAACGGGCACAAAAATACTGCATCCGGCAGATAGGAAATTTATTCTTTATTTTCTTTAACATTCTTATAAGCAGTATTTGTGCAATCCCGGCATTTTCTGAATACAAAACCTAAAACAGAACCAATAACAAAACCTCTACTTATGAAAAAGTTCAGAACGATATTAGCCGCATTTCTGCTGTTGTTCATCACCACTCCCGTACTGCAATCCTGCCTGGACGATTGGGATGATGACGAACACCCGTTGCTCGCCATCGGCACAGTGCGAATAATTGACGGAAAAGACTACTACTTCGCACTCGATGAAGGAACCAAAATGTTTCCCGGTGACACTGCCCAAGTGGATAACTATACCTTGGTGGAAGGACAGCGCGCCTTTGTATATTTCAACCTGCTGGATGAAGAAGTAACCGGCTACGATTACAATGCCAAAATCAACCATGTAGAGAATATCCTTACCAAAGACATTTATTTCATGCCTGCCGAAAAGGCTGACAGCATCGGCGACGACCGCATCAACATCAACAATATGTGGATTACGGACAACTACCTGAACATCCAATACCAGCTATACCACAGCAACAGCAATGATAAAAAACATATGCTGAACCTCATAGTCAACGAAGCATCCGACGGCAAGAATGACAAAGAGGGATATATTACGCTGGAATTCCGCCAGAATGCTTACGGTGACGAGCCGCTCATGCCGGGACAAGGGCTTGTCTCTTTCAAACTGGATAAGATAGCAGACCGGATACCCGGAAAAACCGGACTCAATATCCGTGTAAAAAGTCTGCACGACGGCGAATATTACAAAACCATTGACTTTAAAACGGACGAGAACTAAACTATTCTTTGCAATACCCTTTTCAATGTCTTTTTATTTAAAGCGGAGCAGGCTGTTTGCCTTCACTCCGCTTTGTTCTTTTCTACCTTCTGCCACCGGGTTTTGCTCTATCCTTTTCCCGTGTAATTCCGTGCCTGAAAAGATACATATCAGCCTCTTCCCGTTTTTGGTCCATCCCCCTTTTATCCCTTATTTCCCCTTTTCCAGCGTTAAGTTTCCCGGCTTCGGAAATTATTTCCCGGCAAAACAGTGTGTCCTTCCGTACTTTTGGAAAAAAATCAGAATGATATATATATGAGAACAAAAGTACCCGTTATCCTATTGTCTGTTCTTGCCCTGCTGTCCCATGCTTGCGGCGGCAAGGATACCCAAGACAAGCAAGAGCTGTCAGTCAGCACTTCTCAAGTTACTGCATTGCCCCAAAACGGCAATAAAGAGTTCCCTTTCATAGCCCGGCCGTTCCGCACCAGCGAACTGTCATTCCGGGTAGGCGGGCCTATCGACCGCTTCGACGTGTATGCCGGTAACCGATACGAACGAGGAAACATCATTGCAGAGATAGACCCGCGCGATTTCCGCATCCGCAAAGAACGCGCCGAAGCCGTTTACCGCCAAAGCAAGGCCGAATTCGAACGCATAGAGGCGTTATACCGGAAAGAGAACATCTCTGCCAGCACCTACGAAAAGGCAAAAGCCGATTATATCTCCGCCAAAACAGCCTTTGATACCGCCGTATGCGAACTGGAAGATACCCGCCTTACAGCCCCTTTCACCGGATATGTAGGTGAAGTGTACATCGAAAAATTCCAGGATGTCAAGGCAACCCAGCCAGTCGTATCCCTTATCGACATACATCAGCTAAGGATAGAAATATATGTACCGCAGGAAATAGCCTATGCGGCACAGTCGTCGGACAGCATACGAATATGCTTCGACGCCATCCCCGGACAGACCTACCGGGCCAAGGTCATAGAGGTGTCCAAAGGCACTACCCGCAACAATCTGTCCTATCTGCTTACAGCCATATTGCCCAATGAAGGTGGTAAACTGCTTGCAGGCATGTCCGGCAAAGCGATTCTGGACACACCGCAGGCAGAGAGTGCCGCCGGTTTCTGCATCTCCCAGGCGGCACTCTGTCACCGGCCTTCCACAGGCGATTATGTATGGGTGGTTAATCCTGCCACATCGCAAGTCAGCCGCCGTAAAGTAACAGTAGCCAAATTGCTGCCCGACGGACTGGTACAGATTGCAGACGGACTGCAAATAGGAGAAACCCTCGCAACAAGCGGTCTGCGTTTCCTCTCGGACGGCATGAAAGTAGACATTACCTCTAAAGACAAGTAATTATGAAACTGGTAAAATACTTTTTATCGAAAAAGCCCGTCACAATCCTGCTGTTGGTATTAGTATTGGCAGGCGGATTGCTGGCGTACGTCAAAATGGGCAAGCTGGAAGATGCTCCGTTCACCATTAAACAGGCGCTGGTATTGACTCCCTATCCGGGAGCTTCTCCCTCGGAAGTACAGTCACAGGTTACAGATGTACTGGAAGAGTCCATCCAGGCATTGGGCGAACTCTATTACCTGAAAACGGAGAACCGTGCAGGACTGTCCAAAATCACCGTTTATGTAAAGAAAGAAACCCGTGCCGACGAGATGCAGCAACTTTGGGACAAACTGCGCCGCAAAGTAAGCGACGTACAGAGCAAGCTGCCCGAAAGCGCCGGTCCCTCTGTTGTGAATGATGACTTCGGCGATGTACTGGGCGTTTTTTACGGGCTTACCGGAAGCGGACACAGCTACCGCGAACTTGAAGATGAAGCCAAACTGATAAAGAATGAAATTCTGAAAGTAAAGGATGTTGCCAAAGTAGAGATTTACGGAACACAGACACCTACGATAGACATTTCCGTAAGTCCCTCCGTCATGGCCCGTAGCGGCATCACGATGGCCGACATCGCCCGCGCGTTCGAGGCTCAGAACAAAGTTGTGGATGCCGGCGGCATAGACGTCGGTTCCAACCGCCTGCGTATCGAGTCCACCGGAAATTTCTATTCGCTGGACGACATACGCAACCTTACAATCGTATCGCGCACCGGAGAGCATTTCCGGCTCGCGGACATTACCCGGATTGAAGAAAGCTACCAGACCCCGGCAAGCAACCTGATGCGCATCAACGGACAACCCGCTGTCGGCATCGCCATTTCCACCGTTCCCACCGGAAATGTGGTCGATATGGCAGCCGCCGTCAAGGAATCGCTCCAACAGATGTCGGGCAGCATGCCCGAAGGCTTCGAACTTGTAACCCTGTACGACCAGGGCTACGAATCGGCAGTTGCCAACCAAGGTTTTATCCTCAACCTCATCATATCCGTACTTACCGTAGTGGCAATCCTGCTCTTTTTTATCGGTTTCAAAAACGGATTGCTGATAGGCAGCGGACTGGTATTCTCCATTTTTGCCACCCTGATAGTGATGTTATGCACCGACATTGCACTTCAACGCATGTCATTGGCTGCTATCATCATTGCCATGGGCATGCTGGTGGATAATGCCATTGTGGTGTCCGACTCCGCACTGGTAAACATGCAACGGGGCATGAGAAAGCGGGTTGCCATCATGCGCGCCTGTTCCTCCACTGCCCTGCCGTTGCTGGCGGCAACCGTCATTGCCATATTGACGTTCCTGCCCATTTATTTTTCACCCCACATTACCGGTGAGCTGCTTTCCTCGCTGGTAATCGTTATCGGGGTTTCGCTGATGTTCAGCTGGGTGTTCGCACTGACGCAAACTCCGTTCTTCATTCAGGAATTTGTACGCCGTCCCCGGCCGGAAGAGTTGAAAAGCGCCCTGTTCGACGGAAAGTATTACAATATGTTCCGCCGTTCCCTGCACTGGGTCATCAAACATCGCTATGCCACAATAGCCTGCATGGTCTTACTGCTGGTACTCTCTGCATGGAGCTTCAAATTCATCCCCAAAGTATTCGTACCTGCACTGGACAAGCAATATTTTACCGTAGACGTATGGCTGCCCGAAGGTTCCAACATCGACGAAACCGGGAAGCTGGCGGAAGAAATGGCAGCATATATCCGTACACACGGGGAAGCGGAAATGGTATCTACCTTCATCGGCAGAACCCCACCCCGCTATTATCTGTCGAACGTAGCATTCGGACCTCAGTCCAACTATACACAACTGCTTGTGAAGTGCCATACTTCGGAAGAGTCGCGCCGGCTCAACGCCGCATTGCAGGACTCTATCCGCCTGAAATTTCCCGGACCGCTCATCAAAGTAAACAAATTCGAACTGAGCCCGCTGACGGAAGCCGTTATCGAAGCCCGCTTCCTGGGCCCCGACCCGGCAGTGCTCGATTCGCTCGTAGGGCAGGCCATCGAAATCATGCGCCGCAATCCTAAAGTAGCGGATGCCCGTAACGAATGGGGAAATATGGCATTGATGCTACGCCCCGTCTACGATCCGGTAAAAGCCGGCGAACTGGGCATCACCAAAGCGCAGATGATGCAATCCGTCAAATCCATCAGCGACGGTGTACCGGTAGGCATCTATCGGGATAACGAGAAGAAAGTCCCTGTTCTGCTGAAGTCCGAAGGATACGACATTACGGATGCGGCTTCCCTGGGCAACTTCTCCGTATGGAACGGTGAACGCTCGGCTCCCTTATCGCAAGTGACGGAACGCATTGAAACAACGTGGGAATTTCCGCAGATGCGTACCTATAACCGCCAGCTCAGCATGGCTGCCATGTGCGGCGTAAAACCTGGGCACACCATGGCAGAGGTACACGGGGAAATACGCAGTGAGATAGAGGCAATGCCGCTACCGCCGGGTTATACATTCTTTTGGGATTCGCAGTACAAAGACCAGGGTGAAGCCATGGAAGCGATTGCCAAATACTTCCCGCTGGCATTCCTCATGCTGATTGTAATTCTGGTGGCGCTGTTCGGCAACTTCCGCCAGCCCATCATCATCCTGTGCATACTTCCCCTGTCACTGATAGGTGTCGCTATAGGAATGCTGCTCACCGGATTCGATTTCGGCTTCTTCCCCATTGCCGGCTGGTTGGGATTGCTGGGTATGATTATCAAAAACGTTATCGTGCTGATAGACGAAATCAACATTCAGCGCCGCGAAGGAGTTCCTGCTTACACAGCCGTGATAGAATCCACCGTTTCGCGTACCCGTCCCGTACTAATGGCGGCCACGACCACCATTCTCGGTATGGTTCCGTTACTGTTCGATATCGCTTTTGGTGGCATGGCAGCCACAATTATCTTCGGACTGACATTCGCCACTTTGCTGACGCTGTTTGTCACTCCGGCATTATATATCCTGTTTTATCGTATAAAAATCAATAAGTAAGCATGAAGACATTCTATACTTTATTACTTTTTTATTTGTGTGTTCAACCCGTATTTTCCCAGCAGGATTCCCTGCTGGAGAAATATAGGGCAATGGCTCTGAACTATAACCACGACTTGCGTGCGGCAGACAAGAACATAGCTTCCAGCATGGAGCTGATAAAAGCCGCCAAAGCCGATTTAAAGCCCAAGCTGTCGGGAGACGCAAACTTCCAGTACACCGGAAATCCCATCGAACTTACCGTGAACCTGCCCCAAAGCAATCCTCTCACTTTCGAAGGGCGTGACATGAAATACGGCGCATCCCTCTCGTTGATGCAGCCCCTCTACACCGGCGGACGCATCCGCGAATCCATCCGGCTGGCAAAGCACCAACAATCCATGAATGTTCATCAGGCGGAACTGCTCCACTCCTCCGTATGCTACCAGACGGATATGCAATACTGGAATGCCGTAGCCCGCCGGGAACTGATGAACATAGCCACAGACTACCGCAACTCGGTCGCTTCACTGGCGCGCACTATCCGCGAACGCGTTGAGGCGGGACTTGTCGACCCTCAAGACCTGCTCATGGCAGAAGTCAAACTCAATGAAGCCGAATACCAGGTATTGCAGGCACGTAACAGTTTTGAGACCGGACGCATGGCGCTCAACTCCCTGATAGGGATGCCGCTCGAATCCGAGACCGAAGTGCAAGAGTTCATTCCCGTAGTGCTTCCATCCGACAGCCTGTCGGCATCCGACGGAAGCAACCGTCCCGAACTGCTTATGGCGCACGACCAAATAAAAATAGCCGAAAGCCAGGGCAAGCTGACGGACTCCAAATACAAGCCGCAACTGTATATCGGAATAGACGGCAGCTATTCCTCACCCGGCTATGACTTCAAAACCGACCTCGACCCTAACTATGCCATATACGCCAAGTTGTCCGTTCCTATTTTCGAATGGGGCAAACGGCGCAACGAAAAACGTTCTTCCGCCTGGAAAGTAGGCATGGCAAACGACTATCTCAATAAAGTGACGGATAACGTAAACCTCGAAATACAAACCGCCCGCACTTCTCTTGCACAAGCCATAAAACAGGTGGACCTCACCGGAAGTTCCCTTGAGAAAGCACGTGAAAACGAACAGAAGGCACTGGAACGTTATGAAGAGGGGAAAATCTCCATCATGGAAGTCATTGAAGCCCAGAACTACCGGCAAGCCTCGCAAATAAACTACGTACAAGCCAAAGTTTCGGCACAGAGCTCCTACTCCGGCCTGATAAAAGCATTGCACAGCTATTGAGTTTTCCCAAAACATTATAACTTTGTCCCTCATGAAATGGAATAATCTGATATACGGCATTCTGTTCTCCGGATTAGGAGCGTTCTCCTACTTCCTGCTGGTAGACTACACCAATCTGTCTCCTCATATTGCCGATGCACTCTATTCCCGCGGAGCGTTTATCTATTTTATCCTGACATTCAATGTGCTGGGATATGCTACCCTCCGCCTCAGTTCATGGATTAATACACAGTATGCCGTAAATATGCGTTCACGGTGGAAAATTCCCGTCATCTATCTGGCAGGCATGTCGCTCTTCCTGTTGCTGAACTACGGGCTGCTTGTTAGCGCCAAAATACTGGCGAGAGCAGCCAATCCGTTCTCCATTCAGCCAAGAGGATGGTGGATGCTGATTACCATCTGGCTTGTGGAACTTGTTGTCTTGGGATTATTACTGGCAAACCGTTCTACCCAAAAGGCGTTGAGGCTGCAACAACGGGCGGCTGTATTGCAGGCCGAAAACGACACGGCACGCTACACCGCCCTGCAAAACCAGCTCAATCCTCATTTTCTGTTCAACAGCCTCAACACGCTTATAGCTGAAATTGAGTATAACCCCCAAAATGCGGTACACTTCACCAAGCACCTGTCCAGTGTTTACCGTTACGTGCTGCAAAGCCAGGACAAGACACTGGTGACGCTCGGCGAAGAGCTGGAATTTATCCGTTCGTACCTTTTCCTGCACGAGGTCCGTCTGGGCAACTGCCTTACGTGCCAAAACAACGTTCCTGCGGAATATGCGGAAAAGATGCTGCCGCCCCTCACGCTGCAATTATTGGTAGAGAATGTAATCAAACACAATTCCATCACTCCCGGCAAACCTATGGTTATCACTATCCGTATCGAAGATGATTATCTGTCCGTCAGCAATCCGATACACCCCAAAAAGAGTGTCGCATCATCCGGAATAGGACTGGAAAACCTTGCCAAACGTTGCGAACTGATGTCGGGCAAGAAAATCATTATCAAGAACGAAACCGAAAAATTTACTGTAAAAGTCCCTTTACTATATGAATAAGCCTGCTATTGCCATCATTGAAGACGAGATTCCTGCTGCCCGCCTGCTGCATTCCATGATTGCCCGCCTGCGCCCGGAATGGGACATCACCGTAATTCCCGGCAGTGTGGAAGAAGCTACCGAGTGGTTTGCCACGCATCCCCACCCCGACCTTCTCTTCCTCGACATACAACTTGCCGACGGCAACTCGTTCGACTTTCTGTCGGCAGCTCATCCCTCATCCACCATCATCTTCACCACCGCTTACGACCAGTATGCAGTCCGTGCGTTCACCGTCAACAGCATCGACTATATCCTGAAGCCGATAGATGAGCAGCGTTTGCAGGAAGCCATTGATAAATACGAACACTTGCAGCAGTGCAGCAATCCCCGTCCCGACGACTATCTGGCAACTCTGCTGGATGCCCTGCAATCCAAAGAAAAGCAATACCGCACCCGTTTCCTCATATACCGCGCCGACCGTTTCTGGTCTTTGCAGGTCAGCGATATAGCTTATTTTTATTCGGAGAACAAAATGACCTTTGCCGTTACCCGCAACAATCAGGAACATGTACTCGACCTCTCGTTGAATAAGCTTTCCGAACAACTGGATCCCGACCGCTTCTTCCGTGCCAACCGGCAAATTATCCTGTGCATCGATGCCATAGACCATGCCGAACCCTACTTCAACGGAAAAATATCGGTAACGGTACGTCCGCCGTATAAGAGTAAAATCACAATCAGCGAGGAGAAACTCGCCGCTTTCAAACGCTGGCTTAATTTTTAATTCAAAAGAAAGGCGTATCTTTGCACCCGATTTTACCAAACTACTTTCTATAAGCATGAAAAAAGGACTGCTATACGCTATATTGGCATCTGTGCTATGGGCCATCGTAAACCCGTTCATCAAGCAAGGGCTCAGTTATGATTTTACTCCGATGAATTTTGCCGGGCTGCGTTTCACCAGTGTAGGCGTTCTGCTTTTTGCCTATACCTGGCACAAGGGGATGTGGCAGGAAATCAAGCAGCACCGCAAACTGTTCCTCAATCTGATATTCATTAATATGTTCATGGGTTATACGGCCTTTTATTTCGGAGTGGACTTCGTAAGCGGGGCTATATCATCCATCATCATGGGCATGACGCCGCTTATCAATGTACTGCTTGCCCATCTGCTGGCAAGTAACGACAAACTGAACGGCTACAAAATTGTCAGCCTCATCATCAGCCTTGCAGGCCTCTTGCTGATTGTAGGGATGGGCAGCGACGGTGAGCCGCTGGACTGGAAAGGCATCACAGGCATCATACTACTGTTGCTCAGCATTATCTTTCAGGGCTATTCCGCCATCTCCGTATCCGAAGAGAAAGGCAAGGTCAATCCTATCTTCCTGAATGCCGTACAGATGTTTTTCGGTGGCGCCCTTATCTACGTCATAGGACTGGGCACGGAAGGTTATCACTCTTTCATCGGCAAGCCTGCCGGATTTTATATCAGCCTGGGCATCCTCGTATTTATTTCCGTCTTTGCATTCAGCTTCTGGTTTATGGCGTTGCAAAGCAAAGGCGCAAAAGTCAGCGACATCAATATGTGCCGCCTTATCAACCCGATTCTCGGAGCTGTATTAAGTTGGATAATGCTTGCGGGAGAATCCCCCACATTCAGTACGGTAGCGGGAATGCTGATTATTGTCAGTTCGCTGGTTATTTATTTTAAAGGAGCGGAGATTGTAAAATACATCAGTACAAGGAAATAAACAGAGTCAAAATACATTTATTTCACTTTCGATGACGTCAAAGAAATACTCAATCATTTTTTTGCGGGGTATAACTCTCTTTATAAAATCCTTCGAGCCAGTTATTGATTTCTTCACTATCCGCCAACTCTAACAGATGTCGTTTTTCGTCTTCCTTAAATGCAGGTATGCCAAAATGCTTAATATTCATTCCATTCAAAGAATAGTAACCAGAAGCATAAGGTTTACTGTTTAACACCACATATTTCCAGAAAATATTTGACTCTAAAATCGCTTTTAAAATCATCACAACCGTCTTATCATCGCTGACGAAAGCCATTCCATTATACAACAGCAGGTCTTTATCATCTACAAGTTCACAACGTAAAACCTTATTCGCTATCTTAGGGAAGAACAGCTTATAACGGGGCATCTGCAGAGATTGAGTTCTACCATAAGCATACCAGGCAGGATACTTTTCTGTACGCCCTTTATCTCTTTGTGCCAAAACTTCATAACAACTCCTCAGATAATTATATGCATATGGATAGTCTGATTTCATTTCCGCCTCCGGGATTAGTTCCATAATACCTTGTCCGTTCCGTCTGTACGGGAATATCACATATTCCATTACATCCTCAATACTGACATCAGAATTTAACTTGTTGGAATTGACAATTTTTCTGCATATAGCCCTTTCTACCTTAATATTCCGCTTATTCTTTACAAAAGAAAAAAAAATTTTCGTCTCAGCTATAGGGGTGAATACATAGGTCTTGTTGCTCAACGTTGCAATACCATGTCTTGACTGGCAGAATTTACCTAATGGAGTTCCCACCGTCTCCTGAGTCTGTGCATGTTTAAAGTCATTCAATTTCCAACCGCCTTTATTGTCCAACTGAGAGTATTGAAAGGACTGAAAATTGAACAGAGGTGCCAATTCTTTACTTTCGTTAATACAGTATGATATTTCATCTGACCCAACTTTTCTCAAAAAGAATAAACAAGTATATGTACACCTGCCACGAAACATCTGTGTGCCACGAAAATCCACAATACTGATACTATATGATTTTTCACTGAAATATTCACGCAAAGCACGACCATTCAGACTGGTAAGAAAACTGTTCATGGTTATATACCCCACACGACCGCCCTCTCTGACAACCTCAATGGCTATTTGGAAGAAAGGAATATATAAATCTGAATTACCAGAAGCACACACTCTCCAGTTTTTCAGCAACTCACGACTTTCATTACTCATATTACGTACGCATACATAGGGAGGATTACCTACTATTACATCCACCCTTTCCATCTGCGAAAAATCAAAACATAATGTATCTCCCTTCCAAAGATTGAACTGCAATTCTACGTCCTCGCCTGCTGTCAATGCCAGTAAAGACAACAAAAGTTTTGCACGTTCAATAGAGTAATCTTGAATATCTACACCGTAAATATTTTCCCGAATAATGGCTTCAAAAGACCTGGCTGTTTGAGAATGGAGAAACATAGCTGCCGTAAGAAAAAAGCCTCCACAGCCACAGGCTATATCAGCAATGTGTATATTTTCCAGATTATTGTCATAGTTTGTAAGAACTTCCATAATAATTCGCTTACGGATATAATCGGGCGTATAAACGGCCCCTGTCACTTTTCTGTCTTCTGGAGAAATTACAAACTCAAAAAGTTTGGTCAGGTCTTCCAGTGAATACCCGCATTCATTCTTGTCCAACTGACAGATTAATTCTTTCAATAAGGCATTATCTTGTGACTCCTCAATAATATATGCATCTACAAGTAAACTATTTACTTGAGGTACCAAACCATGGTGTCTCAAATACGCAGACACGAATAATCTGTTGACCATTCGTATATCTGTGAGACATTTTCGCTTTAAATATGTAAAAATCTCCTGCTTCACTGAAGACTAAATAGATGTTGGGTATAATCGAAATAAAGACGGCACATTGCATCGCCCACTCCCTTCAGTTCGGGATATTTCCGCTCTTTTTCCTTCAAAAGTTTTATGCGTTTCTCCAAACGTTCAATATTCCAGACAATAGCATAACGACAAAGATTCAACGAAAGTTTCCGAACCATAAACTTACCAGATTCTGTTTTGCCGGATATTCTTCCGTCATAATTTCGTTCGAAATGTATATTGTAATCTTCGTTACAAGGATCAAGGTGTTTCGCATTGTCATCATCCGATTTCAACCTGTTCACATAGGAACAGCAATACACCAGGTTGCTATACTCCGTTTTCAACTTGGGATATTTAGAATGAGGTTTAAAATGGTCAATCTGAAATGTTCTCATTCCTCCAAACCACCGGTCCGTACAATGAGTATAGCCACAATGATGATTAAAATCAGATGCCAAATGTTCCTTGTACTTATGATAGTCGCTATAATGACCTTTGTAAGTTCTTTGTGGATGCTGTTCCCTAAAAAGATACTGCTTCATGATTAATCCAATTTTGCCAGTATTTCATCCACCTTATCAATCACTTCAGAAAGATGTTCAAGACTTTCTGACCTCTTTATGTCAGCAGGCAATGCTGTATATGAATCCAATGATTTTTCCAGAAACGAATCAAGTTCTACCAGTCTGTCTTCTTCATGCAAAGTCAGTCCTTTTTCCTGTTTCTTTTGAACCAGAGCGGTCAATTCGATTTGAGCTTCATCAATCGATTTCTTGTATTTGTCGATTTGTTCTACCATCTTGTCATGAAACTTTGCTTTGGCTCCTTCCTCTCCTCCATTCATAAGAATCTTAACATAGACTAAATTCACATCTTTCGATGTAGAAATGGCATCGTTATCATAGGATGTAATGACAAAACAAGGGAAGTTCGGGCGTATATCCCTATAAGCATTAACAAGCTCCGCTCCATTGTACGATACATTGTACTGTATTTCTGTCTTTATTTCGTTCAGTTGATGATCAGTAACAATCGCATCCGGATGTTCATCTTCAAAAACCTGAATCATCGCCTCTATATTCTCCTCCGGATACAGACATTTCACCTCTACCTTATCTTCTATCTTATCCATATAATCGAGAAAATTATCATGCTGATCTTTTTCCTCATCTATAAACAATATCTTGTATTTCATATTCCTAACATTATTCATTTGTTAATTCATTTACTGACTGTACATACTTTTGAGGATATACGAATCTGATACCAAAACCATAGTTCAAATTCAGCAAGTTTATTCTTGCATCATTATCCTCTGCTATCAGTTTTACTATCCACATCCCCAAACCGGTTCCTATCTCTTCACCTGTGGTATTGTTACGTTTTGTTGTAAACAAAGGCTTGAAGATATCTTCCGGTGTAACGATATCCGAGCTTAATCCCGTACCGTTATCCTTATATTCACAGATAATTTCCTTATCGGTAGACGTCCATAAAATTTCAATTTTTCTCGGTCTGTTTACTCTCATCATGTTGAATGCTTCTATCGAGTTGGAGAATAGATTATAAAAGATACTATCAAAATCTATTTCAAAGGCTCTCATTTTAAGTTTCGAAGCAATCTCGTATTCTACCGTTATAGCTCTTTGTTCAAATATACCGGCCCACGTCTGCAACAAGCTCTCGGTGTATGCTTTAATATCAACAAGCTTTTGTCTGCGTTTGTCTTTTTTAATGATGCCCGTCGAGAATCTCAACCAGTTTTGCATCTTTTGGTCCGTACTACGAGCCTTATCCATCAGCCGGTATGGATTCTTACGGTCTTCCCTGTCAACATACATTTCTTCTGAGGCAAATGGCAACAAATTTTGTTGTATCTTGTCATACCTGTCATTCAACGAATCATGAATCTTGCTCAAATCATGGCTGAACGATGCCAACATCAATCCACTGCTCGCCAATGCTTTCAAAACTTTTTGTTCTTCTCTGAGCTGTTCGATTTCCAAAGTTTTCTTTTCATTCAATGCAGCCAATAACTCCATTGAATACCGCTCACCTTTTTCTTGCCGCCCAGGCTCTTTCTGGTTATTTTCCTGTCTTTCACGTTGCTTGGCAAGAATCTTTTTTGCAAGTTCTTCTGCTTGACGCATATCTCGGGCTTCACCGTTTCGGTATTCATCGTCAGCAGTCAATTCGCGGGCTATCAAAGCTCTGTCCTCTTCAAATATAGCAATAATACCTTGAATCAGCCTCTTGAAAACTTGAAATGCGCTATTTTCTTGAAGTCCTTCCCGGCTCGACTTATCCTCGAATTCCACATTCGTCAGTCGTGATATACAGATGGAACCGGCCACATTCTCAACCTCCACCCTATAGCCACCTTCCGGCTTGGCAATACCAGCCGGACTCTTTTGCTTGCGGGCACCTAATCCTAACCAGTCAAAAGCCGAGTCATTACGTTCTCCATAAGGGCGCACACGGAAGCCGTCTCTAAAAAGTTTTATTCCACCAAACTTCTGCAACCAGTCTGCACGCAAATTATATGCACAAGGCCGATAGAAGAAACGTACTTCATCCTTTTTCGTAGCAGAACGTTTCATAAAATAGAATACAAAGTCAAAAGAACCGATACGACTGAATACCTGTGCATAATCAGTAACATTAAAACCTGGTAACAGTTGAGCAAAAGTTCTTGTCGTTTCCCAATACCCTCTTTCAAAGTCTGCTTTCGTATAGTTTGCTTTCTGCTGATTGGGACGAGCAAAAAATGAAGGCGGCAATGCCTCCACCAAGTTTTCTTTTCGTATAATTTTGATATGCACGGTCTGCTTTGAATCAGCATGAGCCTCTATCTTGAAGTCAAAATCATCGCAAACAGAGCTTTCTACTTCACCATACTCAGCAGGTAAAGAAGATGATCTCAATATGATGGAATAGTCCTTATTCTCAGAGGGTGGTACAAGAACACCTAAATCCTCAAATAGCAGTTTGACGGATTCATCATCCCATACATCTCTTAGATTTGTAATCTTGAGAATCGTACCATGCTCGAAAGTATCCTCTCTCAACACGGCATTGATGCTTTCCGGCAAATTCATCCTCCTCACACAATCAATAAAAGAGACATCTTTCAAGCCTTCAAGGTCTGCATTTACCGAATCCAAGGTTTTGTTTGTCCCCTCAAAGTCATCCCATGCAACAATCCATTGATATCCGCAAAAAGGAGATTCTTTACCATCCTCATCATAATCATGATGCACATCCTTGTCATAAATAGTAGTCATCTCACAATTTGCACCCAACTTATCCATTGCAAAGCGACCTATACCCTTGGCACCAGCCTTTATCCTACCTTTCTTTGTATAAAAGTTGGTTGACTTATTATCCGTACCGATGATCATCCAATAATTCTTAATGATTTCATGTGTCATGCCCTCCCCACAATCAATAACATACAAACTGGCAAACTGTTTCAGTTGGTCGGACAGCGTTTGAATGAGCGAAGAGTCAACCCCATCATTAAGTATATATTCATCATCCATCAAGTGATATATCGACTGCAATAGATTGTTGTCAATTCCTTTGGTACACAACTTATCATATTCCTCCACAGAAAGTTTGTCTTTAAAGAACGACAGTTCATTATCAATATAAACTATGCTATACCGACTGTCTGCATCGTAACCATTCTTAACGAGTTCTATGATAGCTCCCTTAGCAGTAGCTACATTCTCTCGTCCAATAAGTCTGGCTGTTCTTGACGAAACTTTAAATGGTATTTTCATTGCATTTTGTTAGTTAAATTTCCAACACACCTTAGATGTAATAATACTATCACCCCATAGTACACACAAAATTACTTATTTTCCCTCAGAAAAGTTCATAAAAAACGTAAATTTTAATTTTGTACCTTAGTTTTAACTGAATTCCTTTAATATCGAACAATTCATAAATCACTATATTCCTCATACTTTCAGATGACTTCTTGAGGGTGTCAAAATACACTCATTATACTTACCTACTTATAAATAAATACAATAATATAAAAACAGAAGCTGCCTCATAATGCCGAGACAGCTTCCCTCCTATCATTCCCTAAAGAATTACTTCAGCACATTCGTGCCGCCCAATACACCCAGTACGGCAGTAGCCGCGGCTATCAGCACCTTTAATATCTTGTTCCAGAGGTTTTTCTTTGCCATTTTCCATACCTCCTTTCCGCTTTTATCTGATTACGATTCATGTTATCGGATAGTTACAGAATCAAGATTAGCCGAGAGGGTTCTCCTCTTCGCCGCCATCCGAACCACCACCATTACCACTGTTATCACCGCCTATAGAGCCGCCTTGAATACGGTCTACATCTTTGAAACTCAAGCCATCGGAACGTGTAGTTCCAGCGGCGACCAGGCGAATATCACTGTTGGCACGGAAGCAGATACGCAAGCCGGTAATGTCATTGGCGGTAAAATCCTCCGCTTTTTCCGTTCCCTTGCTTTTGGCAGCGAGATAGAAATAGCCCAATCCGTCTATATTGACCGAACGGCCGGAAAGCAACAGTTTCCTTAACAATGTGCGGAAATCTTTCAGTACGCTGATTGTTTCACCCTCGCTTACACCGGAATTTCCGCTGATTTCTTTGGCTACTTCCGTCAGTGTGGCGGCTTTTCCATACTCATACGTAATGGTGGGGAATACTTTCTTTGCAGAATCCTTGTCCGACAAGTCGATAAGGCGATAATGCTTACGATACAAAATTGTCATAATGTTCTTTTGTTTTAAATGAATACTTTGTTTTAATAATCTCTTTGTCAACGTCGACGCTGCAAAGATGCAGCAATCCTGCCGACAACCAAAAGAACATTTTTTCAAGACCAGACATCAATAAAACACAGATACTATATGCCCTCCAGCCTCTCCTGCCCCAACTATCACTATAATCCGGGCACAATCCATAAAGAAAATAACAGATAAACAACCGGGAAAAGAGAAAATACAGCCAAGCAAACCCGGTAACATATATCTCTAAACAACCATTAAAAGATTAATCAAATTGCAAGTAATTCTTTTCCTAAAAGGTAGATCGCTTCTTAATATCATCTGTTATTGTATTCATAACCTTAAGTCTTAAGAATTATTCAATACAACTTTTATTTCAGAAAAGAGTTATAACGAACTGACTATAGAATACATTAAATCATTTTGTATAACGAATAGATATTTCAGACAGTCCTTATGTATCCGAAATTTTATGTCTTAAGTTACGGTAAAAATAAGTTCTCCTTTCCACACTCGGAAAGGAGAACTTGCAAACAAACAATAATTCGGACAGTGATTCACATCCTCATCCGACGCCAAAAACCGGAAAATGTAAGTAAGAAAAAATCTTCCTAAACATTTTCTGGTATTCTATACAAAATCAATTTCGAATACAACGCACAGGGAACGCACTTGATCGGACGGCGTTACCTACCGCAAACACCCAATGCGGACGTGTAATCAAAAAGCCCCCGACCTGTGACGTGGCAGCGTATGGGGCGGCTGACCAAGCGGAACACCCCCATCCAACGGCATTGATGAGACCGTCATACCCGTCTCGAGCACCGGCAGCTGGGTAGAATGCTACATTGCTTACACCATCCATATCCGTAGTTTCTTCCTCCCCAATAGTAAAAAAACGACGCCCCCATACACCAAATCCTGCATCCATGAAACCAATAGCATCAATACTTTGATTATATTTATCCGCCGCAACTACATTGTATTCAGCCACAGTACTCGTATTATAAGCGGTCGTACCAGTCGTAAAATTAGTCCATACATCATGCGGCGGCATGTGATAACCAAAAGGACACGGATCATAAATAGTTTTCTTCACATCCACAATAGTTCCCAATATCGAACTGGTAGTTTCATTCTGTAATCCACTTCCCCACAACTTATTAGATGCTTTCCAAGGTGTTGTTTGCGAATGCGCCGCAAAAATCCAGTTATAAGAGGGGTTTGTACCATCGCCATTATAGCTTACGGCCCTATCTCCATCATCTCTTATTATAAACATTAAAGGAGTCTGTACTGCATAAGCCAGTTGAGCTTTCACAGCAATAGGATCAACTCCTGTTGTTATTGTACTATTCTTCGTCTGATTAGTATTCTTTAAAATCTTATTTCCATTTACATCATAAGCCGGAATAATATCCGCATCATTCGTCCTCGTCATCACTCCGGCCGCAGGAAACGGATCTTTACGTCCAAATTGAAAATACAAACCATATGTCTTTATAGCTTCTGCCTCAATCTTTGTAGCCGCTCCACTGGCTGCCCCCAAATGGCGATCCATCATCTTAAATTGCCGCTTAGTTATATCGACATAACCGGCAACTCCATTACGAGGTCGCGTTTCGTATGTTTGTACCTTAATGCCGTCCCTGTCAAATGCTGCCGTAGTCCATATATGCCAGCTCCAAAGAATTGTTGTACCGTTTCTAGCAGCAACCACCGCATTACCTTCAGAGGCACTACCTAATTTAAACACAATATACCCATTTTTGGAATAGCTTATAAACTCCAATGTAGATTTCGTTCCACCCTCACGGGTCTCCCACACAAGAGCAGCGTTGGTGGGCGCAATCTTATCCTTTGCGGGTATTACTGCTCCTGTATAAGAAATTTGTGCCGGAGTTTCCGCACCATTGCCGCGTATAGTAGCCTTAAAACGATACCATTTATTACTGTCTGTGGTCTTCACAACATAGCAATTGGCAGTTTGCGTTCCGGCAGCACTTAAATCCCTGCCAAGCAATACACGACCGTCGTTCATATTCGTACCTTTTATGGCAGCATTCACACTATATTTCGTATTGCGTACCACATTAAAATCACCGGCTTTATCGCCTGCCCCCAAATAAATAGTATAAGCCACATCACGGATTGTACCACCTCTCGGTGTATAGCGTCCCTCTATCAGAATGTGTGTGGCGGTAGCTGGTGCATTTTCCTCATAACGGTCTTTCCAGTCGGTCACGGCATTACTTCCTGCCTTGTTTTCAGGAATATACCAGACTATGGATTTGGAATTGTCGCTTGCATAAGTAGTGAGATCCGCAGCAACCGGAGCTGTTGTAGACGACTTTGCATAATAAAGTTTCTTTGCCACATTCACCAATTTAATAGACGTTACACTGAAGACATCACCCGTATTCGGGGTCGTCAGGTTTAAACTTACTTTAGCAACCGAACGGGACAAGGTAACCGAAAGAGATGCATTATCCGTTTCCGAATCAAAATTGGTTTTATAGCCGCACATTGGCAAGTTTTGCCCTGAACCTTTACCTGAAGATACTTCGGCAGCCAAATTCTTGAAGTTCGCCAATGTACTTCCGCTTGCCACATCCTTAGTCAGTTCGCCTACATTTGCCAATACATACACCGTACACACGCCTACTCCTGCAGCCAATGAAATATCCGCCGTTAATTTTGAACTTGTCAATTGAATATATTCACTATATTTCAACTTACCATCAGAGTTGGCAAACTGGAATACACAAATATCATTCACCACATTTTCTTGCGCGTCAGTCAACGTTTCTGCACGAGTTTCTGCACTATCCGCTACCTTTCCCATTTCCTCACCCAACACCAAATCCAAAGAATTTTCACCGCAAACACGGGTCATACTTCCGTTTTCCTGCATAGGTGTCATACCCAGCGAAAGTTTCACAGGCGCTGTCGCAACATCCGAAATAATATTATCCAATCCTTGGTCTTCGTCCGTACAAGAGAAGACACAACAAACGGATAGTATCCAAAGCCAAAAAAAAATTGTTACTTTCATACTTATATTTTTTCATATTTCTTGTTTCTATACCGCATCCGGATCCGGGTCTGTTTTACTGCCACCAGTTTCGCCCGGAACGTTCTCTTCCGAAGTCCAAGGCACCCCCTCACCGCCTACCTCAGTCAATCCGAACGCACCGATTTCAGCATCCACCTCCGGATTTGCCACCCATTTTCCTACTCCAACGGTTGTATTGCCGGCGCCGGTATTTCCAGGTATCTCCACATCCTCCCATGTACCGACATGAATAAGAATAGGTGTCGGAGCAAATGCACCTATATCATCCTGTCCTTGCATCACACTGTCATTCCAAGGAAGCACTGTCAGAATAAGTTCCACAGAACCGCCTTTCATCTTCAATGTAAATGTGTATTGCGTACCAGCCGTAAAGGCCAACGTTTCCGGCATATCCGCAACAAACTCCGCCAATTCTCTTTCATTGAATGCCACATTCATCTTGAATTTAAACTTACCCGCTTCACGTGGCAGTACCACTGCAAAAGCAGAAGTATTCAAATCGTCATCCGGTACGGAAAACTCACTACCTTCTATTGTAAGTTCCTCACTCTTAGAGACTCCCATAATAGGCAAGGCTGTATTCAGTATTGCCGATACAGGTGCACGTGTCATATTGGTAAGCCCGGCAGATGCAATATCGACCGATCTTATATTACCGGCTTTCGGCATCAATTCGAATATAAGCTTCGTACAATGCCTGCCTAAATCATTGAGAACAACGGTCGGACTTGCCTCACTGACCGTTTGCCCTGCGGTCAGTGAAGTAGCATAATCCATCCCATGTTCCACTGCAACGGCACACTTTGCGCCATCTCCTTCATGGTCGACATTGGCAACAGCCAAATCCGGGGTCAGAGCATAAAAATCGTAAGTTCCCGTACGTAGCAGTAAAGAACTGACAGGTTCCAACACACCACTGCCGTTTATGGCTCTGTACGTTCCCTCCCCCATATATCTATCCATTGACAAATCGGGAGACTCACCTATACGCCGGAAAGCGAGGATACGCAGCATAGTACCACCGGTCAACGGAGAGGCCGTTCGGGTAACTACCTCCGTACAGACATTCGCTGTGGAGAAGCGTATGACAAACTGCTGCTCACGTTCCCTCAACTGTAGCTCATTCTCCGTACATGAACAAAGTAACAGAGCCACCGACAAGTATTTTATCATCCCTTTACAGTTCATAATCCCAAAAGATTATTTCATTATATCTCAACTTCCTCAATTGCATCTCCGGTTACCCAATCGGTAACAGATATCGTAGGAGTTATCTCGGCCGATGTAAACTTTAAAGTAATGGCATACGAAGTTCCGTTTTGAAAGCCCCCGCCGACAGGGACGGTAATCTCAGGTTTTTGCAATCCTCCCGTTTCCAAATCAATCTGCAGTTCAATACTCCCAGACGTCTGTGGTGCAAACATGGCATACCCTGCCATAACGGCATCATCAGCGGCTCCCACACCCATTTCCAACGGATAGGAAATTACATTAGAAGGAGTTATCGGCTCTGCTGCAACCAAGTCCAAATCTTCCGAACCGGTAAAAGAAGAACCGGCTATACCCGTTCCGTCAACCGATGTCGCAGCCGGTAGCGTAATCACACATGCCTGTTTCTTTCCGGTAATCTTGATTGACCGTACCTTACCCCACAAACTCTTCGTATCCGCATCAGAAGCGTAAACCCTTACACTGATTTGAGTAAGCAAGTGACTGAAAACCAACGACTGTATTTTCGAATCTTTTTTTCCTTCTTTCAATGAAGTAACCATTATATCCGTCCTGCCGTCAATCGTACCGAAATTCACTACCCCACTTGCTTGTGTAAAAGACACATTGTTACGTCTCGGATACCAACCTATCAGTTTGGTTTTATTTCCATTCGCCGAATAATACTCTGCCGGAGCAAATGCAAGCTCCTGCGAAGAAGAGGTCACTGTCCCTGCCAAAGCATCATCCTTATAGACTGTGTAATCACCATTGCCATCAGCATCCGCACGCGCAAACGCCACATCCAAATCGGTATTGAAGCCGGAATTAATCATTCCGTCCAGCACCGCCCTCGTAGCCGGTTCCACCGAAGAGAAAATACCGCTACTCACACGTATTTCCACCCTGCCGTCATCCTGCACCATTGTCTGCGGTACATCTGCAGAACAAGCTGCGACCACCGACAGCAAAACACTGCTGCCATATAAAACCCATTTATTCCATTTCATGAGCAATTGTATCTCTGATTAATTATTGTATTTCTTCACTGCTTCCGCCATCTTCTTCCCAATCTTCCACCGTAGCTGTCGCCTTTATTTCTGTAGCTTTAAATGTCAAAGTAACGATGAACTTCTTACCCTGTGTCGATGCTGTATACGATGCTTGGTTGGCACTTTGCTTCAGATTAACAGTAACGCGGACAGGTGTAGTACCGGAGTTCTCCGTTTTTACAGCCAATGTATAATCTGCCGTACCGGTCGCGTTTTCCAAAGGAGCAACCATTGAATAAGCCACTTCTTCACCGTCGGTTGTAAGGTCTTTCGCTTGTGTAGCAAACGCTGTTTCCGGATTTGCTCCTACTACCCCAAAAGACATGCCGTTGCTTAATGGTGTGGCAAATGCCGTACTCTCATCAGCCGTTCCGGTCGACAGAGTCACCGTTACAGCACTGGACGGATTACTTGTTCCGACTTTCGTCAATGTAATATCCGTTAACTGTCCCCATTTTTCAATAGCCGCATCATCCTCGGCAACCGCCATAATCACTAATTGCGTGAGTAAATGCTTAAACTCAAGTTGAGGATAATCGCCGTCCTTGGAATCATCTTTCGTCGAAGATACTTGGGCAGCAGCCATAACATCTTGACTGCCATTGAATGTAAACTTACATTCATTGTTAGCAGGATTGTCCCAACCTGCAAAAGGATACAGGCCACAAATATACAACGCAGTGTTATTCACCGGATAATATTTAGGCGTGTCGAAACCAACTGCAGTAATACCATTGTCCGTAAAGTCCATTCTATCATTCGCATACAATCCGTTCGCAGTATAGTCCGCAGATGCTGTAGAAACCAGTACCCTTGCAGGCAGCGAACCATTCGTACCTATCGTACCCTCGTATGGCGCACGTGTCATTGTTTCTGCCGCTATGGCAGAAGAACTCAGTTTGATTTCCACATTTTCATTTGAAACCAACTCAATTACATCACTCTGTGTACAACCTGCCATAACTATTACAGCAAGAAGTGAAAACATACTTTTTTTCATAACTTTCTTTGTTAAATGAATATTAATAATAAAAACCTATTCTACCATTCCTTCTCCATATCCGTCCATTACCCACGGCGTCACCTTTGCCGAAAACGCCATTGCAGTGCGATTTTGAAATTTAAGTGTTACCATATAAGAGCGTCCTGCGCTAAAAAACGTTTCCCCACCCGACGGACGTATTTCTATATCTGGATAATCTCCCCTGCTGTCCGTTTTCAGCGTCAACCGAAACACAGGCTGCCCCGGTTGCAGCATCACCTCACCGGCCAGTATTTGCGGCATATCCGTCGTTCCACTTATACCGACCGGCGATTTTAATGGAAACGATACCGCATCCGGCGAAGCAAGCCATTCACCCAGCTCTCCGGTTTCCAGATTCAATGTAGAATTGGTATTCACCTCATTGAATACCAATTCTGTGATATTTACTCCGGTAAACTCTCCTTCATCGTCAATAAGACGGAAGCGGAGTTGCGTCAGTTTATGTTCAAAAAGCAATACGGAAGGATTATACCTGCGTGAACCTATAACCGGATGTACCCACATCACATCTTCTGTACCGGTTAGCCTAAAATGCAAAACCGGTGATTTGCCGGCAACCACTTCCATACAATTGCCCGTATCTGTACCTATAGATGCATAAGGATGATACACACAAAATTTCACCAATCTATTCTCTTCCAACGGATAGGTATAGTTACCATCCCAGAAAAGCATACCTGTCCTTGCGTCTATCCCTGAAGTGCGTACGTTATTCATCAAAGGAGTACCGTTCCATTCGGTTACCAGCATTTCATGCAGTGCATCCGCACATTCTGTAACTACCCCATACACCCCTATGTTATTACCTACCGCAACCAATCCAGCAAGATCGTTCACCGAAACTCGGGTTGAAGTTTTCCCACGGATTTCCGTCCCGATTCCCAGTCTTATAATTCCGTCCGGCAACAAATCCTCCTGCCCGGCACACATACAAAACAACAGACATATAAACATTCCCAAAACAGTCTTGCAAATCCAACTCATAACCCTCTCCTCCTTCTTATTCAAATACCCTTCATTTATGAGTCCCTATATAGCCTTCACCGCTCCCTTCCGTCCAGCTTTCTACTACGGCGGAAAGAACCATATCCAACAGATTCACATTGATATTGACTTCTATCGTCTCATCCACCGGAAGTTCACCCGCATAAAGATTGATGATATCCGTCAATATCCTGTTCATATTCACAGATGTATCATATGTCTTTCCCGAAGAATTATGCACCTGCAAATACAAGCGGCTGTCATAACTGATTCCGTATTCCGGAGAAAGCAATCCCAGCAAGCGTATCTCAGCCGAAGCCATATAGACAAGCTCCGTTTCTCTGGTTTTCCCTCGTGTCAGTGCCACAGTAAACTCCGCATTAGTTACAGGAGCAGCGGATATACTTTGCTCCGAAGGTGCTCCGGAAAGCAGAAAGACAGAAGGATAAACTCCATTCAATTTCCCGTTCAGTATTGTAGCCTCTTCCATACCTGTCACCTGAAAATGCAGCCACATCTGTTTTACCAGCCTGCGTGGAACAGGCGTATATCGCACCGTACCCTGCAATGGGATATCCACATTGTCCACATGCCAACTATATATATTACCCGGCTGCATGCCTGGAATAAGGCAAACCTCAGCCAAACGCCTCTCTTCCAATCCAGTAAAAGTAACATCATTCGTATTTGTATTGTACGCAAGCAAATGATAGTCACCCACAGGAAGTACCACCGAAAAATATTCGGCAGAAGCAAACATATCCGTACCGTAATTGACTTTCTTTCCGTCATCCGCCCTATAAAAGCGGTAACAGGCAGAAGACGGACTGGCAAAAGAGCTCCAATCAGGTGTAATTACAACCATCCCATCATCACCGCGATAGTCCAGCGCTCTTTCCGTACATGCCGAAAGAGTGGCTATTGTAATAATCAACCAACCGAAAAACCAGTGCTTTCATTGCCAAAATCCTTTCTTACTATTTACTTCTGGCTGCCGAACCGATAACTGATACTGATATCCACTCCCATCACTCCAAAATGTTTCTCTTTGAAATGACGGTTAAAATAATTATACGGTATTTCCACATCGTATGTATTGACATCCGAAACGCGGTATCCGCCACGTAACCCAATTTCCACACCCCAATGGGCATTAAACAGAAAATAACATCCTGCCGACAATCCCCCTTCCCAATAAGTACCTGTACAATTTGCAGTACCTTCGGTCATACGATGATTGTCGGTGCTACGGTTATCAAAATCACCCAATTGTCCGTAAGCACCTACATAAAAGAAGTGGTACATCCTGTTGGCATTCACCCAAAAACGGGGTTCGAAACTATAGGCCGATACCCCCCAATGGGATTTGTCACCATCATAATTCCAGTTTGCATAAGCTGCAGAAGCCACAGCCGACCACCGATGTCCAAAGAATAGCTCTACAGACAAATTAGGAGTAAAAGCGGTATAATCAAAATCGGGTGTCATACCCGCCCAGATGTACACATTTGTTTTTACAGCAAATAATGGCATCAACCTATTGTGCAATTTACGTGTTTCCCGTTTCATCCGATGTCCGGCAGTACGTTCGGCTGTTTGTTTTTCACGGAAATCCCGTTCTTCCAAACTCTCAACTTCCTCGTTACGAAATTGTTTTTCCTCTTCCCTACACCGGGGTTCTGCCAACTGAAATTCAGTGGCAACAGTCGCAACACGTTCACGGACAAGTATTTCCTGAAATTCCGTTTCCGTCAATTTACATTGGAAACGTTCTTCAATGATACGATGCAAATCGTACTCCACTACAATCTCAACCCGCCGAAGTAGAGGAAAAAGTTCCGTCATCATCCGATTATAGGGTATTCCATTCTGCAAATCCATTAATTTCTTTTCTCGTCCCTTAAAAATATCCGTATTATCGATAATCGTCAGTATATCCTCACGTCCGGGTAATGTAGAAGTATCTACCAAACTGCGTAACTTATCCCAATCCTCACCTATATAATCTACAGTTACCGGATAACGTCTTGATAATCCATACTCAGAATTCAGGTAGTTTTTGAAATCATTGGCACGGTTACACGCAAGTATTTCATTATCAGCATAACTACCCTCTATAGAACAATAACCGGTCAGGGTAATCCGACGGACATAAATTAATGTATCAGCAAACGAGGAACGCATAAATTTATCTAGTTTCTCAAGTTCATAAGCATTATCTCCGTAATCCCTCCGTATCTGCCAGCCTCCTTGTGGATAGGAAAAATAACAATTCAGACTAGAAGAGCCTTCCTTGATAACACGTCTGTAGGTTGAGTCCCGATAAAGTTTATCGGAGTTTAACGTATCACCGGAAAATGCTTCTGCCGCATATATCCCACCAGAAAAAACTGTTATAAGTAATAACAATATTCTTTTTATTCTCATACGATTTTATTTTTTAAGTATTCATTTTTCTCATTGTCCTTTATGGCATTTCCGGCTTTTCTATTCCCTTTAGTTTAATTCTGTTTCTACATATTCAGTGCGCACGAAAAAGTCATCAAAATAGGATAAATCTGCTTCTTTGCCCTCGCCACTACACGAATTAGCCAAAAAGGCGAATATCAAGGCATACAGCCAGCAAATAAGACATATACCTGCAATCTTAAAAAATTTCTTATACCTCGAAGCCATAAATCCTCATCCTATAGGTTTCTCCTGTTTCTTAACTCCACCAAAACCTCGCTTGCACGCTCTATTCCTGCTGCAACAGCCATTTCCAAATAAAGCTCGGCTTTTTCATAATTACCTTCGAGCATACAAAGCACTCCCATATTGTTGAAAGCAGTCTGACAAGTGGAAAAGCGTGAAATATATTTGCGAGTCTTGCGTATATCACGTTTACCCAAAGCTACGGCAGCAGCATTAATACCAGCCTCCGAAGAATCTGGAAAAAGACGAGCAGCAAGATCGTAAATATCGTTGAATTCAGCAGAACCCAGAGTATAGTTATTGGCAAGGATAAACAAACACTCCGGTGTGATACGTCCGTTGCCAATAGTTGATAAAGAGAAATCGGTACTTTCCAAAGCAACAGTAACAAAATTAACCCATGACAAACAGCGCACATCCACATTTTTCTCTAATTCCGAAACTTTTATGTCGAACATGATGTCCGAAGCAATCTCATCATAACTTTTCGATTTCTTTCCATTACATCCACTTTCTTCAGTATGTAATACAAAAGATGCCCTCACCATCCATTCTCTAAATGGAATAGTGACTTTATATGTAAAACGACGAGATGAGTTATGACCATTTTTCAATATAACCGAAGGAGTAGAACTCTTTTCTTTATTTATATCAGATGCTTTATGTGGTGTACGAGTATGCTTATATATCGGTTTATCCGTACTATTAATCAGAATAGACGGAAAATTGAAAGTGTGTTCTCCTTTCCCTAAGAATGGAGTCAGCGTAAGAAATTCGTCCGAAGGTATTTGCAAGCCCTCATAGTTAATATCCATTTGTATATGTAGCTGTTCACCCGAAAGGGAACAGCTCTGATCTGTTATCAATATTTGCCCCATATAAGCTTCTTGACCTTTTAATGAAAATAAGGGTAACAATAGTAATAACATGCTGCAAAATGCCTTTTGATTCATCTGTTCAATTATTAATTACATTTTTATTTAATCATATATATGACGGATAGAAAATCCAACCTTTCTACCATTATCGGTACACATAGTTTTCTATTATCTGTTTTTAATCTTTATAACTTCTGTAGCCTCACCTCGCATAACATAGTACGTAACATCCGATTTGCAATCCTCAGTCTTGAAGTTCCTATACTATTAACCGTACAATATTAGCTACCGTAGTATACTATATTTCATAAAAGATTCCCATTGCTTTTTATGTTTTATCTGTAAATATTTTTATTTATTTTATCATATAATATATACTGTTACTTCATAAGTAACGGAAAAATACATGATAATATTAATATTGTCATGTGAGAACACAAAAGATGTAGTTATTTATGTGTACATAATGGGATGTTGTGTACACTGTTTCCGTTCATTTTTCAGTTTAAGAAAAGTGATAGGGTGCTATGTACCAAAATCTCCATAGTTAAGAAAGATAAAAGCTGAGTTTTGGGTTATCTCTCAATTTACATAGCAAAAAGTGAAAAAAGATAAGATTTTATTTGTTTTTTTAAGTATTATGTATAAATTTGCAGGCAGATACAAATCCGTTACTTATGAAGTAACCAAACTATATAGTATTGATTATCAGCCACAATTTGTTTATTTGCTTTATTTGCTATTTCTTAAATATATAATTTATTATTACCTTATTGGCTTTCTCGATTTCATCATTGTCGAATTGCTTCAGGTAACTTTCCGTAGTAGAAATTGAGACGTGGCCTAATGCCTCTGAAATCACTGCACAGATATTCCGCAAGATTTTGCGATGGAAGCCCAAGTGTGGCGCGCTGTGTAGGAAGATAGCCTCTTCCCCAATCGGCAGATTTGCGAGAGTCTATACAACTGTAAATTTAGTATGCGCAACGCTTGTTGATAATCCTTGTAAGCCTCTTTACCGGAAAGACTACTGTTCAGGATATTCAATAAATAAGGCGAAGACGGATCATTGTCGGCATAACGTCGTAAAAGTTTCATGGCTACCTCATCAATGGCTATCGAAAGCGGCATCCCCGTTTTATGACGACGAATCGTAAGATAGCCATTCCGCAAATCTATTTTACGCAAGTTTGCCAAATCGATGAAAGGTATGCCGTGAAAACGCAGCATCAGTTCCAGACAAGCACGTGCCCAGCCAAGATTACGCAAAGTATGGGATACAGCAAGTTCACTCTCAGACGCCAGATTATCTTCCTCTTCCACAACATCTTCCAGCAACACCCGTTTTATTTCCTCTTTCTTCAATGCCCTCTGATGATTGGCATAACGCCCGGTAAACACATTCTTGAACTGCCGGGGAATATAGGGGGCCAATCCCATATCCACCGCCCGGTTGTACACCGCACGAAGCATACGCATATACGTGGAAATCGTGTTCCACAGCAATGATTGCTTCAACAAATACTCCTGATAGCTTTGCAACCAGCCGGGAGTCAAATCTTCAATGCGCAGGGAGTGTCCGCCATACTTCACCGCCGACTTCAATGCACAATGATATACATGGGCAGTACTGTAACGTCCCTGCCGTTCCATATCCATAATTACGGATAACATAAAATCATAAAATTCACTTTTGTCCATAGTTCTGTTTATTTTTTACATACTAATTAGTTTATCGACCCTCGGTCAACAACAAATATTAGACAATGTTTCATTACATATATAGCCAATTATATATCTTTTATAATTATGATATAAACTATTAATTTATCATACTTTTGCACCCGAAGTATTAAAGGCTATTTTTTCCTCGGTGAGGAACGGGCGGTTTCCCGGCGGGAAAGCCCCTATTCTTCGGTGAGGAACAAGCCATCGGACACCGACCTATCATCGAAAGCCATCAAACGGCTGTCATTCAATGTTTTGCCGGAACCGCTCAGAATGAACTTCAACCGCATACGGTTTCGGACTCCTTTCATAGGATTACAAACATAAAAATCTTTATTAAAAAATTAAAACATTGACTACCAATGATGACCATCTGTGTGAATGTAGAGCCATATCTGGCCCGCTACATGTATGCCCGCTATGCCAACTGCATCCGTAAAGGCGCCATAAAGTTAAGCCATCGAACCAATCTTTATCACATTTTACTGGAACTTACTGCTCCCCGCCCTCAAAATATTTCCTGGCGCGACACCGGCAACCTCACTCTTGCCCTACCCGTGCCCGACATCGGCAAAGACCCGCGTACCTACAACTACCTGAGCGGAGAAAGTATCCACTTGCTTTCCGTAAAGATAAAACGCCAGATGAGACGGGAAATGATAGAGTATATGCTCAATGAGAAATTTGAACACGGTGTCATGTACAAACATTCTCTCATCCGCTTCATCGCCGATTATGACATGGAAGAGTCGGTCAATGAAGATACCCTGATGAAACATTTCCAGCTGTGGCGGAAGAGGGAAAGGCTGGAAAGGAAAAAGGAAAAGGAGGGAAATCACATCAAAAATTGCTGAGATTCTACAAGTGAATTTAAAGGATTTGGTAACTAATAAAAAGACAACGGTTCAAAAGATTGAATCCCAAACATGAGGGAGAATATCTCTAAGTCCTAAAAGACATCCGTAAAGAATTAAATAATGATGATCTCGGTCGTGGTTTTTACAATCGTCTTAAAGCTGTATCTCCTATAAAATTGATTGACTTCGACAATATCGGAAATAACATATTTCATTTTACAGCTGAATTTACCTGCAAGAATCAAATGGTCAGTTCCAATGATAAACTAATCAGAACATCCTTATCTGAAGGCATGGGAAAACACTCGTGGGAACAAGATTAATATTCTTATTTTCCATGAAAATGAGAAGAAAATACGGGGCAGTTACAATGGTATGGTATTCTATTTAACACGGATTACCCGCTTTGCCCAATCCCCTGCTTGCTTTGTACCTCCATTGCATAGCCGTCCTGCCTGCCATCCGATTTGAAGATATAGCGCCTTGAGCTGTTTCACGCTACCTGTAATAGAACTGCCGCCGGAAGTGGCAAATGGAATGACGGTCTTACCGGAGAAGTCATATTTCTCAAGAAATGTATTGACCGGACGAGGACACAAATCCCACCATATCGGATAACCGAGGAATACTACGTCGTAATCTTTCAGATTGAGTGTTTCCCCACCCAATGCAGGACGTGAATTTTCATCCGCCATTTCTACCGAACTACGGCTTGCTTTGTTATTCCAATTAAGGTCTGCCGAAGTGTAGGCTACAGCCGGAGTAATCCGATACAGTTTACCGTTAACTGCTTGAGCAATGGCACCGGCAATTTTTTCCGTAGTTCCGGTACAGGAGAAATAGGCCACGAGAATTTTCTTATCGGATTGCATACCGGTATCTGTTGTCTGTTTTTGTGCTTTCGATGAGCAACTGAAAGTTAGTAAACTCATAATTACCAATATAAATTGTTTCATTTTATTATGATTTGAATATTTTTATTTGTCACGATGGGGTGACCTGAGCATCTCCTTATGCCTATCATACGTTACGTATATTTGTTAAATCATTCCGCGCTGGAAAGCGGCTTTAGCATCTTCACCAACGGCATCTTCCGCCCATACGTCTTTTGCCAGATTGAACGCCGCCCATGCTTTCGGCCAACCGGCATAAAAACCGATGTGGGTAATGATTTCGGCAATCTCAGTACGGGTAATGCCGTTCTTCTTTGCCGACTGCAGATGAAATATGAGCGAATTGTCTGTAATACCCTGACTGATAAGTGAGGTAACGGTTACTAAACTACGGTCGCGCAGACCAAGCTTGTCGGTGCGGCTCCACACTTCTCCGAAAAGAACATCGTCGTTGAGCTCCGCAAATTTAGGGGCGAACTCTCCTAATCGGGTACGCCCGGCTGTCTGTACTATTTTCTCCTGTGCCATAATATTGAAAGTTAAGATACTGAATACTGAAATTAAAAGAATCCTGTTCATAGTCATTCCATTTACCGTATGAAGTTATTGATATTTCCGGTTGTTTTCCAATTGCAAAATTACCACGATTACGCAAACCGAATTGTATATGATTTACGGATATTTATACCCGAATCATTGATTCTGAAATTAGAGAGGTATGCAATTCAACATATCCGAACCGGGAATGACGAGAACAAATAAGGGAAGCAAGCATCCTCAACAAAGCGAAAAGAGACGGAATGCCATAATAAGAACGTACCTTATTCAGACAGGCTTTTACTTTTTATTCTCCTCAGTATTTTAGGGAACTGCCAGAAAAACAGCAGCGTACAGCAAATGGCAGCCGTAGCATCGGATATGGCTTCTGCCGCATATACACCTGCTACTCCCATAAAATGCGGCAGTATCAACGCCAACGGTATCAGCAGGATTACCTTACGCAGCAATGCTATGAAAATGGATATTCTGGCCTGCCCCAACGCCACGAACATATTCTGACAGGCACGCTGTAAACCGAAAATCGTCATACCGCCCAAGAATACAGGCATCGTCCAGCGAACAGTTTCTATCAGCCTTGCATCGCTCGTAAAGGCGGATGCCACAATCGCAGGGAAGCAAATCATAAACAGCATCAGGACGAGATTGAAAGAAAACATTGTAATCAGCGCAATCCGGAAGCACTCCTTCACACGCTGCTTGTCGCCATGCCCGTAGTTATAGCTTGCCACCGGAACAACCCCCTGCGCAAACCCCGTCAGCGGCACGCTGGCAAACTGCATAGACGTTTGCAGGACGGTAAGCGCACTGACATAGATATCTCCGAATTCTTTCAGACTGCTGTTGAGCACAAACCCCACCAGGCTTTCCGTACTCGCCATGATAAAAGGCGATACGCCGAGCGCCAGCATGGAGAGCACGATACTCTTTTCCAGCTTCATATACCGCCTTTCCAAAGGCAGGGAAGCGCGCCGTGAGAATAGGAAGGACAGCACCCACACCGCACTGCAAGCCTGCGACAGCACCGTAGCCAACGCAGCGCCTTTCACTCCCATATCCAACCAGAATATGAATATAGGATCAAGAATAATATTCAACAAAGCCCCTATCAACACCGAACACATGGCAACCGCAGGGCGCCCCTGTGCATTGATGAAAGCATTCAGTCCGGTAGACACTTCCACAAACAGCGTCCCCAACAGATAAATGGAAAGATAGTCTTCCGCATAGCCCAGCGTATGCTCCGAAGCACCCGTAAAAAGCAGGATAGGCTCCATAAAGGTATAGGCTATGAACGAAGTGAGCAAAGTGAAAAGAATCAACAGAGTAAAGCCATTGCCAAGTATCTTTCCGGCACGGCGACGGTTGCCCTGTCCGAGGGCAATGGCAGCCAACGGAGCACCGCCACCACCCACAATGGCGGAGAAAGAAGAAATCAGCACAACGAGCGAGATGGTCACTCCCACTCCCGCCAGCGCATCGGTTCCGATGCCCGGTATGTGTCCGATGTAAATACGGTCTACAATGCTGTAAAGCAGATTGACAAACTGTGCTGCCACCGCAGGCAGCGCCATCTTGAAAACCAAAGGCAGCATACGCTCCGTGCCCAGGCGTTCTTCGTACTTATTAGTCATGATTGGCAGAGTTTACTCTTATTCTCTTAGATTCTGTTGTTACGGAAAAGTGCTTATTTCCGGCTGACGATTGTACCCGTAGCCTGATTGGTAGGCATTACCAGCACCTCAGCCACTTGTATATGCTCGGGTACGGCAGCGGCAAAGTACACCACTTCGGCAATGTCGTCGCCTGTAAGCGGACGGATGCCCTTGTACACATTATCGGCAGCCGCCTTGTCGCCACGGAAACGCACTACGGAAAAATTCGTCTCCACCAAACCGGGCTTGATGTTGGTCACCCGTACGGGAGTATCCACAAGGTCGATGCGCAAGCCGTCTGACAACGCCTTTACGGCAGCCTTGCTGGCACAATACACACTACCGCCCGGATAGGCATAATCGCCTGCAATGGAACCCATATTGATGACATGGCCGCGTCCGCGTTCCACCATTCCGGGAACCACCAGACGGGTCATGGCAAGCAATGCTTTGATATTGGTATCAAGCACGATGTCCCATTCGTCCGGATTGCCTTCGTGTTCCTTGTCTACGCCGATTGCCAGTCCGGCATTATTTATGAGGATATCTATCGCTTTCCATTCTTCGGGAAGCGAGTCAAGAGCCGCTTGCGCAGCCCCGCGGTCGCGTACGTCGAAAGGCAGCAGACAGACATCCGCGCGATATTCCGTTTCCAGTTCGCGTTTTACGGCAGTCAGCTTCTCTACATTCCGTCCGTTGAGAATCAGGCGGTAACCATTCATGGCAAACTTACGTGCACAGCCCTCTCCTATACCCGAAGAAGCACCTGTGATGAGTACTGTTTTCTTTTCCATTTCTTACGAAGACTTTAATGTTACGGACTGCAAAGTTAGGACTTATTTGCGAGTATCGGTCAATTACCCGCAATTTATAACTCATAACCCTGTTTTGGGTTGTTCGATTTTTCTTTTCCCAAGTATTTCCTTCCATTTCTTTTGCGAGTTCTTTGGAGGCGTTTTATGAGAACAAAGCGGGTGTGTGGCGAATAAAAAGAGGAAACATCCGTCTCCAAAGAACTCGCAAAAGAATGCTGAACAATTTTTAAACAAACTCTAAAGTTCTCAAGAAAATATGTACCTTTGCGCCACTTTTTTTATGACTGACTATATCAGGTAGAGATTTGTTTAATTAGTTTGGATAAAGTAAGAAACGCTTATGCAAAAGTCCGACTGCATCATCGGTGTAGAGCACGTATCGAAGTTTTTCGGAGACAAAGCCGTACTGAATGATGTGAATTTGTCTGTCCGCAAGGGCGAGTTTGTAACGATATTGGGACCGTCCGGTTGCGGAAAGACGACACTGCTGCGTCTGATTGCAGGCTTCCAGACAGCTTCGGAAGGAGTGATTACCATTGCAGGAAAAGACATCACGCAGACACCACCCCACCGCCGCCCGGTGAATACGGTGTTCCAGAAGTACGCCCTGTTTCCCCACCTCAACGTATTCAATAATATTGCTTTCGGCCTCAAGCTGAAGAAGCTCCCCGCCGCCACTATCGAAAAGAAAGTGAAGCAGGCGCTCCGCATGGTGGGCATGACCGACTATGAAGACCGCGATGTAGACTCCCTTTCCGGCGGACAGCAACAGCGCGTTGCCATAGCCCGTGCCATCGTCAACGAACCCGAAGTGCTGCTCCTCGACGAGCCCCTTGCCGCCCTCGACCTGAAAATGCGCAAGGACATGCAGATGGAACTCAAAGAGATGCACCAGAAGCTGGGCATCACCTTCATATACGTCACCCACGACCAGGAAGAAGCCCTCACCCTGAGCGACACCATCGTCGTGATGAGCGAAGGCAGGATACAGCAAATCGGCACTCCGACAGACATCTACAACGAGCCTATCAACTCTTTCGTAGCCGACTTCATCGGCGAGAGCAACATACTGAACGGTGTCATGGTGCACGACCGGCTCGTCCGCTTCTGCGAACACGAGTTCGACTGCGTGGATACCGGTTTCGGCGACCGTACACAGGTGGACGTCGTAATCCGTCCGGAGGACATCTACATCTTCGAACCCTCGGATGCGGCGCAACTGACGGGAACCGTAACAAGCTCCATCTTCAAAGGCGTGCACTACGAAATGCTGGTACAGACCCGCGAGGGTTATGAGCTGATGGTACAGGATTACCACTGCTTCGAGGCAGGCCGTGAAGTGGGTCTGCTGGTAAAACCTTTCGACATCCACGTAATGAAGAAAGAACGCACCTGCAACACTTTCGAGGGCAAGCTCCTGGACGAAACGCACGTGGAATTCCTGGGTTGCAGCTTCGAATGCAGTCCGGTGCAAGACATCGGTCCCGAAACGCCTGTAACGGTGGAAGTGGACTTCCAAAACGTCATCCTGGAGGATAACGAAGAAGACGGACGACTGACGGGCGAAGTGAAATTCATCCTCTACAAAGGAAACCATTATCACCTCACCGTGTTTACCGATTGGGACGAGGACATCTTCGTAGACACCAACGACGTTTGGGACGACGGAGACCGCGTAGGCATACGGATAGCGCCCGAAAACATCAGAGTGATAAAACGATAAGATATCATCCCGTCATCTTACCGTCCATAATCCTAATATAATAAAGCAATACTTGATTAAATAGAGTAGCGCTTGATATAAGATATAATAGAGTAATGCTTGATAAGTTATCCCATTTCTTCCTGCGGCGACGCAACTGGACACTGCCCTACGCACTGTTCCTGCTGATATTTGCGATAGTGCCGCTACTGCTGATTGTGCTGTACGCCTTTACGGATGCCGACAGAGCTTTCACCTTTGCCAACTTCCGCAAGTTCATGATGCACCCGGAGGCGATGAACACCTTCATCTACTCCATCGGCATCGCTCTCATCACCACGCTGACCTGCCTGTTGCTGGGTTATCCGACGGCATACATCCTCAGCCAGAAGCAGTTCAACACTTCGCAGACCATGGTGGTGCTGTTCATCCTGCCCATGTGGGTGAACATACTGATACGCACACTCGCCACAGTGGCGCTGTTCGACTTTCTGAACCTGCCTTTGGGCGAAGGCGCACTCGTGTTCGGCATGGTTTACAACTTCCTGCCGTTCATGATATACCCCATCTACAACACTCTGCAGAAAATGGACCGCAGCCTCATAGAAGCCGCCCAAGACCTCGGAGCCAACCCCTTGCAGGTATTCGGCAAAGTAATCCTGCCCCTCTCCATGCCGGGCATCATGAGCGGCATCGTAATGGTGTTCATGCCTACGGTAAGCACTTTTGCCATAGCCGAACTGCTGACGATGAACAACATCAAACTCTTCGGAACAACCGTGCAGGAGAACATATACAACGGAATGTGGAACTACGGTGCAGCCCTGTCGCTCATCATGCTGTTGCTGATAGGCGTCACCATCCTCTTTACGAACGAAGAGGACGGCGCATCCAATGAAAGCGGAGGTGTGATATGATGACGCGTATTCTTGCCAAAGGGTATCTGTGGCTGCTGCTTGCGCTGCTGTACTCGCCTATCCTTATCATCATGGTATTCTCTTTCACCGAAGCCAAAGTGCTGGGCAACTGGACGGGATTCTCCACCAAGCTGTACAGCTCCCTCTTCACAGGCGGCATGCACCACTCGCTGACGAGCGCCATCTGGAACACATTTGCCATTGCCATGTTAGCAGCCACCGCCAGTACGGCGTTGGGCAGCATCGCGGCCATCGGCATCTTCAACCTGCGCACACGCACGCGCCGGGTAATGAACTTCGCCAATGCCATTCCGATGATGAATGCGGACATCATTACGGGCGTGTCACTGTTCCTGCTGTTCGTCAGTTGCGGTATCTCGCAGGGATTCACAACCGTGGTACTGGCACACATCACATTCTGCACCCCTTATGTAGTGCTGAGCGTAATGCCCCGCTTGAAGAAGATGAACCAGAACGTGTACGAAGCCGCCCTCGACCTTGGCGCCACTCCCTTTCAGGCATTGCGCAAGGTAATTCTGCCGGAGATACTTCCGGGCATGATCAGCGGCTTCATCCTTGCCTTTACGCTCTCTATCGACGACTTCGCAGTAACCATATTCACCATTGGAAACGAAGGACTGGAAACGCTCTCCACCTACATCTACGCCGATGCGCGCAAAGGCGGACTGACACCGGAGCTGCGTCCTCTGTCCACCCTTATTTTCATTACGGTGCTGGTGCTGCTGATTGTCATCAACAAGCGTGCGGAACGTGCACGGAAGAATTAAGTCCGCCTGCGTCTCGCAAGATAAGAGTATTCGTCCCGCAGCACGGAGAGATTCATCCCGTAAGCCGAAAAGCGAAAGCATAGTCAAGATAAACCTGCTGAATAAAAAATGAAAAGATTAACAGACATATTCCTTCTCCTTTGCCTCGTCCTCGCAGCCGTCTCGTGCAAGGATTCGGGCGAAGAGCGCAGCCACGTACTGAAAGTCTACAACTGGGCCGACTACATCGACGAAGATGTACTGGCCGAATTTCCCGCCTGGTACAAGCAGCAGACGGGCGAGGACATCCGCCTTATCTACCAGGTGTTCGACATCAACGAAATCATGCTCACCAAGATAGAGCGCGGCCACGAGGATTTCGACGTGGTATGCCCCTCGGAGTATATCATCGAGCGGATGCTGAAGAAAGACCTTCTCCTGCCCATCGACCGCAACTTCGGCAAGACCCCGGACTATCTGCCCAACATTTCCCCCTACATCCGCCGGGAACTGAACAAGACCAGCCAGCCGGGACGCACCACCACCGACTATGCCGTACCCTACATGTGGGGCACAGCCGGCATCCTCTACAACCGCAACTTCATCACCCCCGACGAAGCCGGCAGTTGGCACTGTCTCTGGAACTCCAAAAACAAAGGCAAAATCCTGATGAAAGACAGTTACCGCGATGCCTACGGAACCGCCATCATCTACGCCCATGCCCGCCAGCTTGCCGACAGTACCGTCACCGTGGAGCAACTGATGAACGATAACTCTCCCGAAGCCATAGCCCTTGCCGAGAAGTATCTGAAAGCCATGAAGCCCAACATCGCAGGCTGGGAAGCCGACTTCGGCAAGGAAATGATGACCAAGAACAAGACCTGGCTCAACCTCACCTGGAGCGGCGACGCCGTATGGGCCATCGAAGAAGCCCGTGCCGTGGGCGTAGACCTTGCCTACGAAGTGCCGCGCGAAGGCAGCAACATCTGGTATGACGGCTGGGTAATACCCAAATATGCAGGCAATCCCAAAGCTGCCGCTTACTTCATCAACTACCTTTGCCGGCCCGACATCGCCCTGCGCAATATGGACGCCATAGGCTACGTCAGCGCCGTTGCCACCCCCGAAATCATGGAAGCCAAGCGAGACACCGCCATCGCGACACGTTCCGACCTCAGCTATTTCTTCGGTGAAGGTACGGGTGCGGACAGCCTGCAGATAAACCCCGTGCAATATCCCGACAGAAAAGTAGTGGAACGCTGCGCCATGATACGCGACTTCGGCAACCGCACCGAACTCGTACTCGAAATGTGGAGCCGTGTGAAAGGCGACAACCTCAACACGGGCATTGTACTGCTGATATTCTCCGTATTCGGAGTATTGTTCGTCTGGCTGGTATACGGCAAGATACGCAAATACCGACAGAAACAACGCCGCCACCGAAGACGGAGAAGAAGATGATTAAAAAATCCCGCGTATAGGATTTTTAATTTATAATGCTTAATTTTGGCCTTCGATAAATTCAAAAGCACAACGCTGGGATTATAATTCATAAATCTTAAATCATAAATCTAAAAATGCTTACTCAAATTATCAACGGACGCATATTCACCCCGCAAGGCTGGCTGAATGAAGGTTCCGTCCTGATGCGCGACGGAAAAATACTCGAAGTGACCAACTGTGACCTCGCCCTCATCGGCGCACGCCTCATCGATGCCAAAGGCATGTATATCGTGCCCGGCTTCGTGTGTATGCACGCGCATGGCGGTGGCGGCCACGACTTCACCGAATGTACCGAAGAAGCGTTTCGCAGCATCATCAATGCACACCTCGGTCATGGCGCTACGAGTTTCTACCCTACCATTTCCTCATCTCCGTTCGAAAAGCTGCACCAGGCAGCCCAAGTGTGCGAAAAGCTTATGGCAGATCCCGGAAGCCCCGTACTGGGATTGCACATTGAAGGTCCCTATCTCAACAAGAAAATGGCAGGCGAACAGTTTGCCGACCAGGTGAAGGAGATTGACGGACAGGAATACCGCGAGTTGGTGGAAAGCACCCGTTGCATCCGCCGCTGGGACGCCTCTCCCGAACTGCCCGGAGCACTGGAGTTTGCAAGCTACCTGCGCGAAAAAGGCATACTGGCAGCCGTATCGCATACCGAAGCCGAATACGACGGCATCCGTGCCGCCTACGAAGCCGGATTTACCCATGCCGCCCACTTCTACAACGCCATGCCCGGCTTCCACAAACGCCGCGAGTACAAGTACGAAGGCACTGTGGAAAGTGTCTACCTGACCGACGGCATGACCATCGAACTCATTGCCGACGGCATCCACCTGCCGTCCACCATCCTGAAACTGGCATACAAGCTGAAAGGCGTAGAGCACACCTGCCTCGTAACGGACGCCCTCTCCTGCGCCGCCACCGAAGGCAAGGAAATCAACGACCCGCGCTACATCATCGAAGACGGTGTGTGCAAGCTTGCCGACCGCTCCTCATTGGCAGGCAGTATCGCCACCATGGACGTGCTGGTGCGTACTATGGTCAAGGCGGGTATCCCGTTGGGCGACGCCCTGCGCATGGCTTCCGAAACCCCGGCACGCATCATGGGCGTGTACGACCGCAAAGGTTCCCTGCAAAAGGACAAGGACGCCGACATCCTCATCATGGACAAGGAACTGAACATACGCGCCGTGTGGCAGGCAGGAAAGCTGGTGCAGGAAAACTTTCTGAATTACAAGTAACGTATAAGACCGGCCGTTTTCTCTTTATTAAAAGGAAAATTCTCTAAAAAAACTGCAATGGTAAACTTTTTAATGCCAACAAATGTATTATATACATAAATTTGCATTAGTAAAACTTGAACCAATTAAAAAATAAAAGGTATGAAAAAGATGAAAATGACAGCATTCCTGCTGAGCGGTGCCATACTACTGGGTAGTTGCGGTACAATGAACAATACGACGAAAGGCGGCATTATCGGCGGTGGCTCAGGCGCTGCGGCAGGAGCTATTATCGGCGGACTGTTCGGCAAGGGTAAAGGTGCTGCTATCGGTGCGGCAGTAGGCGCAGCGGTAGGTACGGGCGCAGGTGTGGCTATCGGTCATAAGATGGATAAAAAGGCTGCCGAAGCCGCCAAGATTGAAGGCGCACAGGTGGAAATGGTGAAAGATGCCAATAACCTGGATGCCGTCAAGGTGACGTTCGACTCCGGTATTCTGTTTGCCTTCAACTCCTCTACGCTGAGCAACGATGCGAAAGCTTCCTTGCGCGACCTCGCCAAGATTCTGAAGGAAGACACAACTACGGACATCGCCATCATAGGCCATACGGACAAGGTCGGTACGTACGAAGCCAACATGAAGGTGTCCAAGAACCGTGCCTATGCCGTAGAGAATTACTTGCAGGATTGCGGCGTATCCCCCTCTCAGTTCAAGCAAGTGGAAGGTGTGGGCTATAATGAATACGACGAAAGCCTGTCGGCGAGCGAAAATCGCCGTGTGGTAATATTCATGTATGCCAGCGAGCAGATGATTAAGAATGCGGAAGCGGGAAAATAACAATCCGGTTTTCGGACATAAGAACAAAAGAACATAAAAAAACACAGAAGAATGCCGGTAGTGATGCGGCATCACAGAATCTGTTCTTTTGTTCTTATGTCCGAAAAATTCCGTTATCTGAAAAACTCCGTAAACTCTCTTTGTGTCCCCTGCGGTGAAGCAAATTTCCAATCATCATTCCCATGAAATTCTCCAAACCCTTACGGATTATCCGCAATCTGTTGCTCTTCTTCTTTATATCCACTGCTGTAACGGTAGTGGTTTATAGTTTTATGCCGGTATATGTCACGCCGCTGATGGTTATCCGAAGCGTGCAACAGATATTTAAAGGAGAAAGCCCCGCATGGCATCACGAGTGGATACCGTTCAATGAAATCTCCCCTCACCTGCCTATGGCTGTCATTGCGTCGGAAGATAACCGGTTTGCCACACACAACGGCTTCGACTTCATAGAAATACGGAAAGCCATGAAAGAGAACGAAAAACGCAAACGGAAACGCGGTGCAAGCACCATCAGCCAGCAGACAGCGAAGAATGTATTTCTGTGGCCGCAATCCTCATGGCTCCGCAAGGGCTTTGAAGTTTACTTCACGTGGATGATAGAACTGTTCTGGTCCAAAAAGCGGATTATGACGGTCTACCTCAACTCCATAGAAATGGGCAAAGGCATTTACGGGGCGCAAGCCGCAGCCCGGTATAAATTCCATACCACCGCCGCCAAGCTCACTGCCGGACAATGCGCGCTGATTGCAGCCACTCTGCCCAACCCTCTACGCTTCGACTCTGCAAACCCCTCAAGTTATATCCGGAAAAGGCAGGGACAGATACTGCGGCTAATGAAACTTGTACCGAAATTTCCACCGGAAAAACCTTACGCATCTAAACAGAGAAAGAAATAAACGGCTTTTCCTATGTAAGAAAAAGGAATATGCACTACATTTGCACAAAAGCACATAAATAATAGAATACATAAGGCAGAAAAATCTGCCAGACAAAAGAGATTACAGAGTCCGGAATATCCGGAACCATAAAAGAAAACTCCTCACGTTTGCAACCCAAACGTGAGGAGTTTTCTCTTATATCCCCCGGCATTTTCAAAGAAACTCCAGGGAAACCGGGAGCAAATCCCCGGAGTTATAAAATCAATAGGCGTGTCCTTTTTCATCCTGCATCTCTGCGGCATCTATCTTCTTCCTGTCGATGCTGCGCCATGCGTAGAAAATGTAGGCAAGCACAAAAGGAACCAGGACAGACACGTAGGCCATTACCCGCAACGTAAACTGGCTGGAACAACTGTTTGCCAGCGTAAGCGAGCTTTGCAGGTCGGCGGTAGAGGGATAATAGGCAGTATTGTTATAACCCGCCACCAGCAGCAGCGCCAATACCGTGAGCACAGTGCCTGCGCCTGCAAACCATATACCCTTGTCGAAAGACGGTTTCCACACCGTGCGGACAATTCCCCAAAGCACGGCAAGCACACCGATAAGGAACACGAGCAGCACAACGGGCATTTCGATAAAGTTTGTCAGATACTTATAGGGTTCCATAAATACCTCTCCGGTTTCCGGATTTACCGCGTAGCCTTCGGCAAGCAGCGTACGGATAACGAATGCAAGGAAGAACACCAGAAACAGCCCCGTATTGCTCCACAGCGCACGACGGCAACGTTTCACCAAATCCGCATCGCCGATATTGTTAATGAAGTAAAGCGCACCGAGAATACGCGCCAGGAAGAACACAGCCAGTCCCAACACTACATTCCACGGATTGAGCAACGCATCCAGCCCGTGCCCCGCATTGGCCCAACTGCTGATAACCGGCATCACCGTATCGGCAATATTACCTTTGTTGATATAGAACTCCGAACCCGTGAAGAATGTTGCCACCGCACCGCCCAGCAGCACCGGCCCTACCACTCCGTTTATCACCAGAAAAGCGCGATACGTCGTCTTGCCCAACAGATTGCCCGCTTTCGACTGAAACTCGTAGCTTACAGCCTGCAACACGAAAGTAAACAAGATAATCATCCACAGCCAGTACGCACCGCCGAAGCTCGTACTGTAGAACAACGGGAACGATGCAAAGAACGCACCGCCGAACGTTACGAGTGTAGTAAACGTAAACTCCCACTTGCGCCCCGTAGAGTTTATTATCATCTTGCGCTGCTCTTCCGTCTTGCCCAGACAGAATATCAGCGAGTTACCGCCCTGCACAAACAGCAGGAATACAAGGATGGCTCCCAACAGGGATACTATAAACCACCAATAATGTTGAAGAAATATATAGGTATTCATGTGATGAGTTATAAGTTATAAGTTATGATTGATGAGAAAGTTCTTTTTCCGGTCCTTTCCGTATGGCTTTCAGCATAATGCCTACTTCGGCAATCAGCATAACGGTGAACAGTACAAGGAAAATGAAGAATGTGGTCTGCACGGAGCCGACATCCAGTTTGGAAATGGCGGCACTTGTAGGCAACATATCCTGAATGGCCCATGGCTGACGTCCGCACTCGGCAACCACCCAGCCTGCCTGTCCGGCAAGATAGCCCAGCGGAATGGTCAGCATCGCCACCCAATGCATCCAGCGCATCTGCGACAAATCCTTCTTGTAGGCAAAGACGAGAACCACGATGAAGAAGAGGATGAAGTACCCGCCCAGCATCACCATGACACGGAACATATAGAAGGTGAGCGGCACATTGGGAACCAGTTCGTTTACATCCTTAATATAACCGTAACCGAAATACGCCACATTCTCTTTCAACACTTTGGCAGCCACCTGCGCCTCGGCATCGTTGCCCGCAGCTTTGGCGGCACGATAAGCGGAGAAAGCCCCGATAGCCGTCTTTCCCTTTTCAATCTTCTCCTGAGCAGAGAGCGCGGTTGTACCGTCTTTCAAGGGATAGCCGCCTTTCAGCAGATCGTTGATGCCCGGTACGAAAGCCTTTGAATCGCGCTCGGCAAGCAATGAAAGGAACTTGGGAATCTCCATGCGGAAGAGGAAAGCATCCTTACCGTCATCGGCCGTCTTCTTGTCGGGATTGAGAATGCCGAAAGCCACCAGTCCGGCTCCTTCCTGCCCCTGATAGTAACCCTCCATGGCAGCGAGCTTCATGGGTTGTTTCTGTGCCACCTGATAACCGGAACCGTCGCCCGTCCACGCGGAAAGCACAGCGGCACACAGTCCTACCCAGGCAGCTATCTTTATGCTTGCCAAAGCAAACTTCTTCTCACGGTTTTTCCACAGATACCAGCAACTCACACCTACCACGAACACCGCAGCCAGCACCCAGCCGGACAGCACGCTGTGGAAAAACTTATTGACTGCCATCGGCGAAGTGGCCACCGCCCAGAAGTCAACCATCTCGTTACGGGCGGTATCGGGATTGAACTCCATACCTACCGGATTCTGCATCCAGGCATTCGCCACCAGAATCCACCAGGCGGAGATAGTAGCACCAAGTCCCGTAAGCCAAGTAGAAGCCAGGTGGAAACGTTTGCTTACCTTGTCCCAACCGAAGAACATCACAGCAATGAACGTGGCTTCCATAAAGAATGCCAGAATACCTTCGATAGCAAGCGGCGCACCGAAGATGTCGCCCACGAACCAACTGTAATTACTCCAGTTCGTACCGAATTCAAACTCCAGAATCAGTCCCGTTGCCACACCTATGGCAAAGTTGATGCCGAAGAGTTTCATCCAGAACTTGGCAGTATGTTTCCAGAACTTGTCACCCGTACGGTAGTACACCGTTTCCATGATGCCCATAATTACCGCCAATCCTAAAGTAAGCGGCACAAAAATCCAGTGATAGATAGCGGTCAAGGCAAATTGCGCTCTCGACCAATCAATCAGAGAAGTGTCAATGTTTTCAAGCATGAGAATAAATATTAAGTATGAAATTAAAGTATAAAATATAAGATATAAATAAGGAAAAGGAATACCTCCCTCCTTAATCACTAACCGCTTATCACTATCCCCTATCTTCCTGCCCGCATAATCAGTTCACTGCTGACGTAATCTTCTTTATCGCCTTCTCCGGCAGCTTCATTCAGATAGTTCGGAAAGAAGAAAAGACGAAGAATAAAAAACATGATAAACAATTTGATTGCAATTATCAGCCACAAGGTACGCCCCAATGTCATGCTTCGGAAGCCATCGACATAGAATTGCCAGATACTGGTAACAAGGTTTTTCATAAAGTTCAAATTATAATCATTACAAATATAAAATACTTTTATATAAATAACAAATAAAAAACTGAAAAGTTATAGCCAGCTTGATTTTTGTCCGGTATTCTATAAAGAAGTTCTTTGGGAAGATATCTACGGTCTTTACGGGGTCAAAACTAAAATTCGCTTACTATTGGTTTCTATTAGGCACGGATTTCACGGATTTTCACGATAAAAAAAGAATAAAGAAAACCTGTGTTTTCCGTGAAATCCGTGCCTAATAGAAATCAGCAAGTGTATTTTGACCTCATAAAAACAGCAAAGCAAACTCTTAATTATCGGCAAGAAAAAGTAATCCGTCGGCACAATCCCGGCAATGGTCTATTGTTTTTGCCGTTTCAAGAGGCTGCGCATACTTTTGCAATGGTAAAACCATAGAAACAAGGTAATATGATAAATGTAAAAAGATTGACTGTAATATCGCTCTGTGCGGCAAGCACCTGTGTCGGCAACGCAATGCCGCAAACGCAGGAAACCGCTATCGCTACGCAACAGCAGGACAGCACGCAGACGCTTCCCGCACAATGGAACCTGCAAGCCTGCATCGACTATGCTTTGCAGCAAAACATCACGATACGCAAGAACCGTCTCAACGCCGAGAGCGCCAAAGTGGACGTAAAGACCGCCAGGGCAGCCCTCTTCCCCAGCCTCACGGCATCCGTAAGCCAACGTATCGTAAACCGGCCCAACAGCCAGACCAATACGATAATAGACGGCGACAACATCACCAGCAGCCAAAGCAAGACCAGCTACAACGGCAGCTATGGCATCGATGCCAACTGGACGCTTTACAACGGCAGCAAACGGCTGAATACCTTGAAACAGCAGCGGATGAACAACCGCATTGCCGAACTGGGCGTGGCGGAGAGCGAGAACACCATCGAAGAGAGCATTACGCAGATTTACGTGCAGATTCTCTATGCAGCCGAAGCCGTCAAGGTAAATGAAGCAACCCTCGACGTCAGCCGGGCGGAATGCGAACGGGCACGCGCCCTGCTTGCAGCGGGAAGCATCGCCAGGAGCGACCTCGCCCAACTGGAAGCGCAGGTCAGCACCGACAAATATCAATTGGTAACGGCACAAGCTACCCTGCAAGATTACAAACTGCAACTGAAACAACTCCTCGAACTGGACGGCGAAAAGGAAATGACGCTTTACATCCCCACACTCGGCGATGAGAATGTGTTGTCGCCGCTGCCCTCAAAGACCGATGTCTACCGCTCCGCCCTCACCCTGCGCCCGGAAATCGAAGCAGGCCGACTGAATGTCAAAGCCTCGGAACTCGACATCAATATTGCCCGCTCCGGTTACATCCCCACCATCAGCCTCAGTGCAGGCATAGGGAGCACGAACACCAACGGCAACGACTTCACCTTCGGCGAACAAATCAAGCAGAACTGGAACAACTCTTTGGGAGTAACCGTAAGCGTACCCATCTTCAACAACCGGCAGACCAAGAGCGCCGTACAGAAAGCCAAGATACAGAAGCAGAACAGCGAACTGGACTTGCTGGACAATCAGAAAAACCTGTACAAGACCATCGAAGGGTTATGGCTGGATGCCAACAGCGCACAGCAACGCTACGTTGCCGCCATAGAGAAGCTGCGAAGCACACAGACCAGCTACGACCTCATCCAAGAGCAATTCAACCTCGGCATGAAGAATACCGTGGAACTGCTGACCGAGAAAAACAACCTGCTCAACGCGCAACAGGAAACCCTGCAAGCCAAATACATGGCAATACTGAACACGCAACTGCTGAAATTCTACCAGGGAGAACAGATTACGCTTTGACCTATTCAATATAATAACCCCCATACGCAACTATCTCTTGCGGTATAGACCAACGCTACTTAAAACCCAATAATGATATACAGAATATGAACAAGAAAAAGATTATCCTTATCGCCGTAGCCGTTGTGGCGGTAGCCGGCATAAGCATCCGGCTTTTCGGCGGCTCCACGGCCAAACATAAAGTGACCTACGAGACAGCCACCGTAATCAAAGGCGAGATATCGGAATCCATAACCGCCACCGGCACCATCGAACCGGTGACGGAAGTGGAAGTCGGCACGCAGGTAAGCGGCATCATCGACAAGATATATGCCGACTACAATTCCGTAGTTACCAAAGGCCAGCTCATAGCCGAAATGGACCGTGTGACCCTGCAAAGCGAAGTGGCATCCCAACGCGCCGCCTACAACGGTGCGAAAGCCGAATACGAATATCAGCGGAAGAACTACGAACGCAACCGGGGACTGCACGAAAAGCAGCTTATCAGCGATACCGACTACGAACAGTCCGTCTACAATTACGAGAAAGCGAAAAGCAGCTACGAAAGCAGTCAGGCGTCGCTGGCAAAGGCGGAGCGCAACCTGTCGTATGCCACCATCACTTCGCCCATCGACGGCGTGGTCATCAACCGTGCGGTAGAGGAAGGGCAAACGGTAGCATCCGGTTTCGAGACTCCTACCCTGTTCACCATCGCTGCCGACCTGACGCAGATGCAGGTTGTGGCCGACGTGGATGAAGCCGACATAGGCGGCGTGAAAGACGGGCAACGCGTGACGTTTAGCGTAGACGCCTATCCCAATGACACGTTTGAGGGCGTAGTAACACAAATCCGCTTGGGAGAGGACAGCTCTACAAGTTCCGGCAGCAGCGGCACATCCGGTACGGTCGTCACCTACGAAGTTGTCATATCCGCTCCCAACCCCGACCTGAAACTGAAACCGCGCCTGACGGCCAACGTTACGATTTACACACTCGACCGCAAGAATGTGCTTTCCGTTCCGGCACGTGCGCTCCGCTTCACACCCGAAAAGCCGCTTATCGGCGAGAATGACATTGTGAAAGATTGCGAAAGCGAACACAAACTCTGGACACGCGAGGGCAATACATTCATCGCGCATCCGGTAACGGTAGGTATCTCCAACGGTGTGAATACGGAGATTGTAAGCGGCATCGATGAAGGTGCGACAGTAGTGACCGAAGCCACCATAGGGCGCATGCCGGGCGAAGGCCCAACGGCGGATATGCCGCAGGAACCAAGCGGTGAGAAAAGCCCGTTCATGCCGGGCCCGCCGGGAAGCAAGAAAAAAAACAACAGCCGATGAAACAGCGTACAGAGACTGAGTATAAAAGTACAGTACAAAGTAAACCATACATCATTAATCATGAGCAAAACCGTAATTGAACTTCAAAACATAAAGCGGAACTTCCAGGTGGGAGACGAAACGGTGCATGCACTGCGCGGCGTATCATTCTCTATCGGCGAGGGAGAGTTCGTCACCATCATGGGTACGTCCGGTTCGGGCAAATCAACGCTGTTGAACATACTCGGCTGTCTGGATACGCCCACCGTAGGAGAGTATCTGCTGGACGGCATCTCCGTACGTACCATGAGCAAGTCCCAGCGTGCCGTACTCCGCAACCGTAAAATCGGCTTCGTGTTCCAGAACTATAACCTGCTGGCAAAAACCACAGCCGTGGAAAATGTGGAACTACCGCTGATGTACAACTCGTCCGTATCGGCAACCGAACGCCGGAAACGCGCCATTGAAGCGCTGAAAGCCGTAGGGCTGGGCGACCGGCTGGAGCACAAATCCAACCAGATGTCCGGCGGACAGATGCAACGCGTAGCCATCGCCCGTGCATTGGTAAACAACCCTGCCGTAATCCTGGCGGACGAAGCCACCGGTAATCTGGATACCCGTACCTCATTCGAAATCCTGGTGCTCTTCCAGAAACTGCATGCCGAAGGACGCACCATCATTTTCGTAACGCACAATCCGGAAATAGCCCAATACAGCAGCCGCAACATCGTATTGCGCGACGGACAAGTGAAGGACGACAAGCCCAACCGAAACATTCTGAATGCCGCCGAAACACTGGCAGCACTGCCCAAGCAGGAGGATGACTGACGCAGTACGTAAATTACTTTATCGCAGGATGAAAAAAGAAAAACAATATCATAAAACAACAAATCAATGAATGGAACCAACCTTTTCAAAATAGCCTTCCGGGCACTTGCCAACAATAAACTGCGTGCCTTCCTCACGATGTTGGGCATCATCATCGGAGTGGCGTCCGTCATCACGATGCTCGCTATCGGACAGGGTTCAAAAAAAAGCATTCAGGCGCAAATCTCCGAAATGGGCTCGAATATGATAATGATTCATCCGGGAGCGGATATGCGCGGCGGCGTCCGCCAAGACCCCAGCGCCATGCAGACGCTGAAGCTCACCGACTACGAGGCATTGCGCAACGAAACGAACTTCCTGGCTGCCGTCAGCCCCAACGTATCCTCATCGGGACAGCTTATTGCAGGCAATAACAACTACCCCTCATCCGTAAGCGGCGTAGGCACGGACTACCTTGAAATCCGCCAGCTTACGGTGGAGAACGGCACGATGTTTACGGAAACCGACATACAGACTTCCGCCAAAGTATGTGTCATCGGCAAGACAATACAGGATAATCTTTTCCCCAACGGAGAAGACCCCGTAGGACGCATTATCCGCTTCAACCAAGTACCTTTCCGCGTGACGGGCGTACTGAAAGCCAAAGGATACAACAGCATGGGCATGGATCAGGACGACGTTGTACTTGCCCCCTACACCACCGTAATGAAACGCCTGCTGGCACAGACCTATCTGCAAGGTATCTTCGCATCCGCACTCACCGAGGACATGACGGACAACGCCACCGAAGAAATCACCGGAATTCTGCGCCGGAACCATAAACTGAAGGACAGCGACGACGATGATTTCACCATACGCAGCCAGCAGGAGCTCAGCTCGATGCTGAACACCACCACCGACCTGATGACCACTCTCCTCGCCTGCATCGCCGGCATATCGCTGGTGGTAGGCGGCATCGGCATCATGAACATCATGTATGTATCCGTAACGGAGCGCACCCGTGAAATCGGTCTGCGCATGAGTGTGGGCGCCAGAGGAGTGGACATCCTGTCGCAATTCCTCATCGAGGCCATCCTCATCAGCATCACCGGCGGCCTCATCGGCGTCATCATCGGCTGCGGCGCAAGCTGGATTGTGAAGAGCGCAGCCCATTGGCCTATTTATATACAGGCATGGAGCGTATTCCTCAGCTTTGCCGTCTGTACGGTGACAGGAGTGTTCTTCGGATGGTATCCTGCAAAGAAAGCAGCAGACTTAGACCCGATAGAAGCAATACGATACGAGTGATAATCGCTTATTGCTAAAAAAAACTATCTTTGCATTTGTATGAAACAAATTCTCTACTCACGGTCGCGCATCATCGAAGCCCTGATTCATATCATCGGCTGGGGAATTGTATTTGCTTTTCCTTTCGTGATGATGACACGCAGCGGTTTCACCATTACATGGATGGAATACCTGCGCCATGGCAGCATTGTTCCGCTATCTTTTCTTATCGTATTCTACTGCAATTACTGCTTCCTCATTCCCCGTTATCTGTTCGAGGGGCGCATACGGCAGTATCTCCTGCTGAACATACTGCTGATAGCTTGCGTTACAGCCGGTGTACACTTTTGGCAGGAGTACGCATTCCACACCTACGCAAAAGCCGACGGTGAGGGCCAAAGACACATAGGTCCGCCGAAGTGGATATTCATCATGCGCGATTTCTTTTCCATGATACTGACCGTAGGGTTGAGTGCGGCCATTCGCCTCAGCGGACGTTGGGTGCAGGTGGAAGCCGCCCGCCGCGAAGCCGAAAAAAGTCGCACGGAAGCCGAATTAAAGAATCTCCGCAACCAGCTCAACCCGCATTTCCTGCTCAACACGCTGAACAATATCTACGCACTCATTGCCTTTGATACGGATAAGGCACAAACAGCCGTACAGGAACTGAGCCGTTTATTGCGCCATGTCCTTTACGACAATCAGCAGAACTTCGTAACTTTAGGAAAGGAAATGGATTTCATCAAGAACTACATCGCCTTGATGCGCATCCGTCTCTCGTCCAACGTCACTGTTGAAACGCGTTTCGATATTCGTCCCGACAGCCCTACGGAGATTGCCCCGCTGATATTCATCTCCCTCATAGAGAATGCTTTCAAGCATGGCATCTCTCCCACCGAGCCCAGCCATATCCGTATATATTTCAGCGAGAACGTGCATGAAGTACGTTGCGAAATCACCAACAGCTACCACCCCAAGAGCGAAGCCGACAAAAGCGGCAGCGGCATCGGACTGGAACAAGTAGGCAAGCGTCTGGAACTGACCTATCCCAGCCGGTACGAATGGAAGCACGGCATAAGTGAGGACGGAAAAGAATATAAATCGGTTTTAACAATCAATTACTGACAACATGAATCTGAAGTGCGCAATCGTAGATGACGAACCGCTGGCCCTGAACCTTTTGGAGAGCTACGTCAACAAAACCCCGTTTCTGGAGCTTACCGGCAAATACTCCAGTGCAGTGCAAGCGATGAGCGACTTGCCGGACAAGCGTGTCGACCTTCTTTTTCTCGATATCCAAATGCCCGAACTCAACGGCCTGGAATTCTCCAGAATGGTAGATACACATACCCGTATCGTTTTCACCACCGCTTTCGACCAATATGCCATAGACGGGTATAGGGTCAACGCCCTCGATTATCTGCTGAAACCCATCTCGTATGCAGACTTTCTGCAAGCCGCCAATAAAGCAGTGAAGTGGTTCGAACTGCTGCAACAGCCCCAAGAGGAAATTGAAAGCATCTTCGTAAAAAGTGATTACAAACTGATACAAGTGGAACTCAAAAATATTCTTTACATCGAAGGCTTGAAAGATTATATCAAAATCTATGAGGAGAACTCTCCCAAACCCATTCTCTCACTCATGAGCATGAAGTCCATAGAAGAACTTCTGCCTGCTTCACGCTTCATACGCGTGCATCGTTCCTATATCGTCCAAAAAGACAAAATACGTATCATCGACCGTGGACGTATTGTCTTTGGCAAGAATTATATCCCCGTCAGTGACAGTTATAAACAAATATTCCAAGATTTTCTTAATAAAAGGAGTTAAAAATACCCTTATAGGTTTATATTTTATTGAAATCGGGCTATTTCTAATAATATCCTATTGCATATTAAAAGATGTTTTTTTACCTTTGCCGCGAACAGATAGGAGTTGTGAAACTCCCCCAATAGAATAGTTTAGTTAAGTCTAGTTTAGTTTTTGTGTAAAGCACTTCCTCCGTAAGCGAACGTTGGAAGTGCTTTTATTATAGGTATATCAAGCAGTTACGGGAAAAGCGTATTTCCAATATTTCGCAGCAGGTTGCAAAATTTGATTGTCGGACGATTGTCGGACACCGATTTTATTACTAACAAATTGTCGCAACTTTATTAAACAAAAATATGGCAACGCTTAAACTTTGTATCGTACCTGCAAAAGTGCTTATCAACGGAAAGCACAAAGTAAGAATATCACTGGCCCATAATTCCAATACCAGATATATTCCAACAAACTGTATTATTGACACCCTATCACAATTCAAAGAGGGGCAAGTTATCAATCATCCGGAAGCCGCTTCAATGAACATGAAACTTCGGAATCTACTTAACCATTATCAGAATGTTATTGACAACATATATGATGTGGATGTATATTCATGTTCCGAGCTCCGAGAAATCATCATAAAAAAGAAAGACTACACCAATGCCAAGTTTTCCTCTGCAATGACATCTTATCTGTCAGAACTCGCAGAGGAGAAAAGAAACAAATCTGAAAAGTTGTATCGTTTGGCATGCCAATCATTCATCAAGTCACAAGGTGATTTGCTACTTTCAATGATTACGCCTCGAAACATCAAGCATTTTGAAATGGACCTTGAAGACAAACGGCTCTCTCCTACCACCATTAAAATCTACCTTACATTACTCAAAGTAATTATCAACTATGCCAAGAAACATAATATGGTCAGATACGAAGTAGATCCGTTTGAGTTCTGCAGAATGCCATCAGCCAATATCCGCGAATTAGACCTTAGCATTAATGAAATAAAGGCGATTCGAGATATGGAAATTCCTAAATACAATATCGGAGTAGTACGTGATATTTTCATGTTAAGCTATTACCTGGGTGGTATCAATCTTGTAGATATGCTTGATATTGATTTCCGAAAAGAATGGATAGAATATTACCGGCGAAAAACAAAGAACAAAAAAAGTGGTGAAAGTAAAACCGCATTCTCCGTCCAGCCGGAAGCAAGGGAAATCATAAACAAATATATGCAGAAGAATGGTAAACTTGTTTTTGGTAAGTATAAAACATTCGGGCAATGTTATTCTGTTGTATCCCGTAAAATGGAAGAACTCGCCAAAATAGCAGGGATAAGAAAGCATGTGGTTTATTATTCTGCACGTAAATCATTCGTTCAGCATGGATTCGAATTAGGTATATCCTTAGAAATTCTTGAATATTGTATCGGCCAATCAATGAAAACGAACCGCCCTATATTCAACTATTTTCGAGTGATGCGAAAACACGCTGATGATGCAATGAGGAAAATCTTCGACAACTTAAAGTGATTGTTCCTGGACAAAAGCTATTGCTTCGGCAGTGGCTTCTTCCCTCTCCTTTTCTACATCAGAGTTCAAACGGTCTATTAACTCCATATTTCCCGTTATCGCGGTTTTCACGTAATCGGAATACGTGACTGTTAGCTGATAATGACCGTAGCCAATGAAAGCCTTTGTAAGCTTTGGAGAGGATGATTGAGATTTACCCATAATGCAACGGATTAAGAAGCGGAAAAAAGAACGGTTCCGCTTTCCCGTTGCGTTACATATCGACAGTGTCGGATATAGGATGCCATTAAGCTATCTCACGGGGGTCGGAACCGTATATGAATAAGCTACTGGCAAAATCAATCACCAGTAGCTCAACGGTCAGGATACCACCCGACACTGAATAAAATATGTAACGCACTGCAAATATGGAAAAAATATACGAGATAGCGAAAATAATTCATGCAATGTTTGTGCAATAACCAAAAGATTATTAAATTTGCAATGTCAAATAACAAAAGTAATCAACATGAGTAACGAACAAATTAAAAAGGATTTGCTTATACAAAGAGCATTCCTTAAAAAAGAACTGGACCAACTAAGATTTATCGCCGAAGTTACCGGAACAGACCAAGAAAAAGAGATTGACAAAAGGTTAGACCGGTTACTGACAATCGACAAAATCTTAAAAGAGTTAGAAAAAAAGAAGTAAAACAAAGCCCCTCTCTCCGGAGAGGGCACTAAAAATAAATATATGGCACTGAAAGATGAATTACTGGCATTAAAGCCACTACTTGGTACAGACTCTCCAGAGTTCTATACCAGAATGACAGAAATAGCAGCCAAGTACACTTCGGAAGAAGATAAGAAAGCTATTGCCAACTTTGTATCAGAGCGCTTACAGAACATTGATAAGAAACTGGATGTTATAGAAGAGAGCGCAATCAAACTACAGCTGCAAGAAGTGGCCGAAATAGTCTCTCTAAGCTATCTTGCGAAGAAATACTTTAATAAAAGTAGGTCATGGCTGTATCAGAGATTAAATGGTAATCTGGTAAACGGAAAACCGGCACGCTTCACACAAGAAGAATTACAGACATTTAACGATGCCCTACAGGACATTTCTAAAAAAATAGGCTCACTTAGTATCTCATATTGATACTCTGTTATTTGACACCATCCCCGTAGTTGAGCCGCTACGGGGATTTTTCATATCAATTACCTATCATCAGCTCCCAATTATCCATAATAGTCATATCCCAACGCGGCACGTCAAATTCATTATTGACCGACACCCCATATACAGAAAGACTCTTACCGGCACTGTCAAACTCAGTCAAAGCCGTTTCTTCTCCTTTTTGGATACGAAAATTCATAAAGTCTGTCATTTGTTCCCAATCGGTAGGACCGATGAATAATGATTCTATGAAACGCCCTTTCACGGGTGCACCAATGGCGGTATTCTTAATGCGTTCCAAATATGATAAAGCCTCGTTGTAAGTCATGGGGCAAAGATAGCAAAATATAATGAAAAGGGACGACTATTCAGCCACCCCTTCTACAAATTCCTTCTCATCAATACTATTAGTTTTTGACTTCCCTTTTTGGAATTTTTTTTGCTCATATTGTCAATATACTACCGGAGGGTGTAGAATATTGCATTTTATCATGCTGGTTTCTTTCTGGACTCTAATAGTTTTGGAAGATAGTCAAGTGCTTTAGTATCTCTTGCTTTGAAATAGCGTTCAGCCTGATTAGGAATCCATTCTTCATCCACGTATTGAATAAAAATAGGTAATAGGGAATTTTCATATTGCCTTGCATCCAATTCTATTCCACTTGGAAATTTATGTTTATAAGGTTTGTGCTTTCCTGTCAATTCTGGATGGTAAAGCTTTAAATAAGCGGAAAAACATTTTCCAACACTCACATCAGGACGAATTTCTCTACCATCAAAGGCTTTATTAGGTATTTCATATCCAACATGGTGAAACCTTCCATAAAGCCTAACGAACAATTCATTAATAACAGAGAAATATCCTTTGTCAACTCTATCCCAATTATCGTTATATCTAATAACAAAATTAGGGACTTCATCCCGGTCTATGCCATAACGCCCGTTTTTTCTTATTGAAGGAATAACTACTTTAGTAATCCATTTACAGAATTTCTTAGCAAACGGTTTTCTACTCTTAAAGACTAGAGAATATAATCCGCTTTCACTTATTAAGTTAACTCTTCGATTTTGACCTGCCCTAAGTATTACTGAGGTCAGCTTTTCATCTTCATCAAGTGATGATAAAGATTCCGTAGGATTAGTCAATCCTAGTAAGTTGCATACATCGGAAGCCACAAACCAGGGCTCACCATCAATTTCGACAGTCAAAATGTCTGTCGATACGTTTGAAATAGAACTGCCATCCATTTCATCGTATTTAAAAATCAAATAATTCATTTTATAAATCTTTTAATATAAATATAACAAACCTCACCCTCCGCTAAGGTGGAAGACAAAGTTAAATAATGAAATACAGAAATCCAACAAGGATATGGAAAAATTATCAACAAAAGCTTTCGTTTCTATAAAAAAATAAGCGATAACCATTTTCACAAATGACTACCGCTAAGTTTAGGTTGTTTGTTATATCTATATTAAAAGATTTGCAATATGAATATAATATTGCTTTCTAATTTGGATGCAAATATAGAAATTATTTTGCATGTTTACAACATAATTAGAAAAACTCCATCCATTGTTAGTATATAGTATATTTTATATCTATATACTAACAATGGATGGAGAAATCATTATGAGACCTATTATATTAAAACGAATTACCACTGAAATAAAGCATAACTGATACCGCCGCCAACATAAAAACCGCCCGGATAACCATACCCAGCTTGCAACCCTAATCCCCAACGTTTCTTCTTCGATTTAATGGGGACTGGATGATAAACGTCATTCGTCACTGTCTGATAAACCGTCCTCGGATACACAGTCATATTATCCAGCCGTGGGTCTACATATCCGCTCACCACCGCACGATACAGGCTATCTTCATACACAACCCGTTTGCGATGAAGCAAGGTATCGCCTATACGTACTGTGTCATTCGGCAATATCTGCCAAAAGACCGCTATCGGTTTAGAAATAAGAACCGTATCAAGTTTGACAACCGTCTGTATCTTTGTTTCGGTACGTATTTCTGCTGGCAAAGGCTCGTGCGGACGGAACCAAGCCGCCACACAAGCGATTGCCAGCAATACAACTAATAGCCAGGGTAGATTTTTCATAGCTTCAGTACCTGATTCCGGTTTCTACCGTCTGCCCGATAACTCACATGCACCCAGGCGAAATTACTCTCATCAATTAACTGGTCGAAAGGAAGGTTCTTGCGGATATGCTCGAACAGTAGCTTATTCTGTTGCCTGTCTCCGGTATCAATGTCCGCCGCCTGTCCGCTCATGTGCTGGCTGGTTGTCGCACCGCCCACTGCCTTATTCAATGCCGGGCAACGGTAACCGCTATTCACAACGATAGGTTTGCCGTACCATTCGCGTAGCGGGTCAAGAACGTTATCCACCAATGCAGTCAGATTGGCTTCTATATCACTGCCACATCTGTTGTCGATTCCTTTGCGGTCGGCAGTTGTCGAACGGCAAAGTTCTTTTATCGTAAAATACTTCATACATCATTTGATTTAATATAAACATACACTACATTTGCAGAAGCCTTTGTTTAAACTTTAAGTTTATGCTAAAAAGGGAAGGGAGCCGTTGCGAAACACCTTCCTTCCCACGAATTAATAATCGCTCGGTGGCTTCCGCCCGCTACATCCCCGGACATCGCACCGCTTTGCTTCCAGCTTTATCTTCTCTATCTCCAGTGCAGTGTTCTTTTCAATCAACTCGCGGATACGCTGGCGGTCTTCATTCTTCTCGGCATAAAGCTGGTCTATCTTGGAATCAAGTTCCACTACCCTGTGTTCCTTTTTCTCGTACAGTTCCTTCCATTCAGCAGCATACGAGGTGATATTGTCAGCTTCCGCCTTTCTCGCTTCCGCAGCCGCCTTGCGCTTCTTGCTGTCATAGAACATGAACACACCGAAAAGAGGAAGCAGGATAGTAGTGACTATCCCGCCGGTGATGTTGAACAGTTCATTCAGTTCCTCCATCATACCTTCATCCCCGTTACATGTTCATCACTCCACCCCTTGGCATTCCAACCGAGAAGAATGCCGGCAATAAACGCACCGGTACTCACAATGCTTGCCCAAAACGGTACATACTGGTAATAAGCCAGCAGACCTACAATCACGGCCACCATAATAGCCAAAACAATCAGTTTCTTTTTCATCTACGAACTTTTTTAATTAAACAAAAAAAGCCCACGAACGCATCCTGTTAAAGACACGTTCATGGGCGTTAACCAATAAAACATGACAAATATACTCATTTACAATCACTTTTCAGCGAAAGTAAACAAGAAATTTATGAGTAGGGAATATCTTACCAGGAAAGGGCTGCCAAACTATGGCAGTAGAATATCAGTAGAACCTATAAAATCTACCCACATTCTACCACACGGCTAAAAACAGGTGTTTTTTTCTTCCTTTTTACAGCCTTCAAATCACGTATTATTGTATTAGAAAGAACCTCTGAATACACCTCCGTAGTTCTGACGGAAGTATGACCTAACAGCTTCTGAACGGTGGTAATCGGAACGCCCTGGTGAACAAGTAGGGTCGCACAAGTATGACGGGCTGTATGATAGGTTATGTGCTTCTTGATTCGTACCAATTCGGCTATTTGAGTAAGGCATTTGTTTACCTCGGAATTGCTGCCTAAATTGGCAAAATCCGATATATTATATCGGTCTAATATGACAAGTGCTTTACCTTCAAAAAGAAGATGTAGCGGAAGCCGAAGTTCTACTCCTGTCTTAACAGACGTAAAGTGTAACCAACGTTTACCGTTTACCTTGATAAAGTTGGCCGGAGATAGCTGGCAAAAGTCTGAGAAGCGCAGGCCGGTGTAACAGCAGAACAGGAAGGCATCGAGTACATGGCGAAGCTTCTTGTCCACATCAAGGTTCTCCAGCCTCTTCAACTCATCCGGAGTCAGGAATTCTTTCCGCCCTTTCTCTTGCTTTATCTTATACTTCCGGAAGGGATAAGCATCGGAAGGAATATAACCCTGATTAATGGCTTCATTCACCAAGGTACGAAGCTGCCGGAGATGTTTGGCTATCGTATTGACACTATTTCCCTTCTCTTTCAAATGCACTTCAAAATCCCTTAAAAAAGTATAGGTAATATCCTTAAAATCTATCCCCGGACGAAATTCCTGAAGTACGGTTACCGTTGTCAGAAGATTTTCCTTGGTACTTCTTTTACGGTCGGATTCCTGCACATAGATTCTGGCAAATACGGGGAAAGTGACATTGACCGGCTTGTCTTTCTTTATCGCATCTTTAAGTAGTGATAGCGTTACAGGAATGCCGCGCTTCCAAAATGATAATTCAATGGCTTGCAAATGTAAGACAAACTCGAATAGCATTGTGTTCAGGTCATTCGCCTGAGGATGGTTACACACTTGAGAAGTTTGTTTATCCCAATGTTCAGGTTTCAGATAAATGTTCGTTTTAAAGTATACTTTTCGTTGGTTAAGCAAGGCTTCAGCTTGCACAAGGGCCATTCCCTGTTTGTTTAGCTGCTTCTTTCGATTATACACTAAGCGGTATTTTATTTTATCCATTTTTAAGCCAAATGTACTTTTTTGAACGGGAAGCTACAAACCGATGTGGGAGAACTGCTCGATGGTGGAGCTATCAAACAGAAGCGGTCTAACCTCAAAGATGCCGACCAATATACAACACCAGGAACATACTTCGTAAACCTATGGGGCGGAGCGTGGCAAAATATGCCGACTAACGATTGTTTTGGTCTATTTGAAGTACGTTCCTATGACGGTTATATAACGCAGCGGCTTTCGGCCGGCAACGGAAAGGTGTTTGTCCGTATAAAAGAAAGTGAAAAACCATTCAAGCCGTGGCCAACTGCCGCACAATACCCCCCGTTATAGCGTCTCCGTTATCTCCGTGAAGCTATCGTCGATGATGTCCGGTGTTCCGACCAATTGGACACCGTAAGGCGATAAAATATACGCATGATTAGGTAACTCGTTATTGAATGTAAATGATACGAATAGGTCACGTCCTTTTATGTAGTATTTTACTTGAAGCGGCTTTTTTAAAATTCTTTTTAAGGAAGCCGCCAAACCTGTATCTGGTATGTATATAAATGATAAAAAGTCCATGCACGTATCAGCAGAATCATTGCATAAGACCGCTATCGGGGCACGATACCAGTCAGTCACATTGTCTGCAATCTTATATACAGAATCGTAAGCATTTACAAAATGAGGATATACCTTGAATAAATCCGGAGATAACAACCCCGCTTTTTCAATAGTGGTTGTACCAATCAGTTCTCCCACATCCATAAATCGACGTGGGAGAACTAATCAACAAATACACCCCTCTAAAATCATGGGCCGAGTTGGATAATTTGAAATGGGATAATGCTCCAAAAGGGAATGTTTACACAGTATCTTGGCTGCCTGATTATGACTCGGAACAACATCCGGCTAATGTCGGTTGTGTTGAAGTTGTGAGAATGGGTGGCGGTGTTACAGCTCAGATATTATATGCAGACAATCTAAAAATGTATATTCGTACAATTTTAGGTACAGAAGAAGCGAGATGGACTGCGTGGACCCAAGTTTAAAATAGAGGCTTAGCAGAACCTTTCCTGCTAAGCCTATTACTTATTAAGAAACAACCAAATCTTTTAATGCTGAAATATCGAGCGTGTCGAGTGCTATGATGTCGGTGTTTTCATTCTCAAGACAACAGTGTTGCTTGAATAGTCTGTATCCGCCCATCTTTCCGCCTTCTGCTTCCACCAGATAAACGTGAATAGACTTATCCGGTTTCTGTTCCCATTTAAGTTGAAGGCTTTTAGGGAGATTTCCATACAAAGACTTGGCAATACATCGTCCTTCACTGTTCGATTTGTTTGAGCCATGAATAATTAAAACGGCATCTCCATCAGCGATTCCCGTTCCGGAAATCATTAATAAGAACATAAAAGTGTTCCAATCAGCAGGTAAAGAATGATGCAATTCTATATAGGTTTTGTTGCGGATATAGAGTGTAGAAGGTGCTGTCTGTTTGCTGAGTAAACCGTTTTGGGTAGCATTCGCAATCGGTATCAGTTCTCCCACGTCGATTTATGGATGTGGGAGAACTGCTCGATGGTGGAGCTATCAAACAGAAGCGGTCTAACCTCAAAGATGCCGACCAATATACAACACCAGGAACATACTTCGTAAACCTATGGGGCGGAGCGTGGCAAAATATGCCGACTAACGATTGTTTTGGTCTATTTGAAGTACGTTCCTATGACGGTTATATAACGCAGCGGCTTTCGGCCGGCAACGGAAAGGTGTTTGTCCGTATAAAAGAAAGTGAAAAACCATTCAAGCCGTGGCCAACTGCCGCACAATACCCCCCGTTATAGCGTCTCCGTTATCTCCGTGAAGCTATCGTCGATGATGTCCGGTGTTCCGACCAATTGGACACCGTAAGGCGATAAAATATACGCATGATTAGGTAACTCGTTATTGAATGTAAATGATACGAATAGGTCACGTCCTTTTATGTAGTATTTTACTTGAAGCGGCTTTTTTAAAATTCTTTTTAAGGAAGCCGCCAAACCTGTATCTGGTATGTATATAAATGATAAAAAGTCCATGCACGTATCAGCAGAATCATTGCATAAGACCGCTATCGGGGCACGATACCAGTCAGTCACATTGTCTGCAATCTTATATACAGAATCGTAAGCATTTACAAAATGAGGATATACCTTGAATAAATCCGGAGATAACAACCCCGCTTTTTCAATAGTGGTTGTACCAATCAGTTCTCCCACAACTTGCGCCAGGTCCTCTTTATTGATTAAAATCGGATTGCCTTCTTTGTCCAAAGCACGTACATAATTTATCTCTTTTTTCTGGGGAAGTGCGCTTTCGACTTCCTTCATTGTTTTTATAGCTCCCATGATTATTTGAATTTAAATTGAACATTGTTTTAATCTTTTCTGAACACCACATCCTGAATCTTCCAGTTCCAGGTCTTGTCGTCTTTCTTCCCGCTATTATGGAAATTCAAGGCTGACTTGATGATGTTCTCCTTCAAATCGTTTTTCTTGAACTCGACTTCCGCCTTCTGCGGAAATTCCTTTACCAGCACGGTATCTATTGAAATAACCAGCGCAACCAATAATGTGTCTAACATAATCCTTTTTATTACATTAATAATCGAATACCAATCTCCTTAATACGCTGCCGACCGCTATGCCGACAGCATCCGCAAGTATGTCCAGCCAGTCCCATCCCGAACCGACCTTGCAGTTCTTCTTATACATCCAGTCAGCGGCTTCTTTCGTCACGCCTGCCGTAACGGCACAGAGTTCACCCGCTGTCAGCGTGATGGCAAGGCATGCAAGAAAATGCAGTAGCTTGTCGTTAATTCTTAAAAGCATATCCATACAATACTTTTTTAATTACGCAATCGGGTATGCTATAATACCCGTATCTGAAACCCCCAATACATTCCACTGTGCCAATGAACCACCTATCGATGCAATACATTCCAAATGAGCACAGCCGTATGCAGGAATATATATACCGGGGTCGCCACTTCCCCATATCTTTACTTTCGTATCACTGACATTAAAAATGGTGAGTGAACGCCCGCCCCAAAAATCGTAATTAGGGGACAAAGCCACCTGGGGTAAGCCACCGGTCAGTACCATGTGGTCCATAAAGGTATCTGCCGTATCAGGAAGTTTCCACATCTGCCCGTTTCCGACAATATCAGGGGTAACACCCCTCTCTATAGTGACCTTATTCAAATGCACCTTTCCCGAAAAGTCCACATCGCCTTCCTTTGTCCAGCTTACCGCTCCATTGGCTAATTTCCCGCTTCCATCCTTATTCAGAAGGGTTTTCCCGCCGGCAATATTGACACTGCCACTTTTTAAATCACCTGTAAAAGTCCCGTCTGCACCATCCAGGTGCTTCACCTTCAGCTTATCTACGTCGATGAGGTCTGCATCTATCTTCCTGGCAAGCAAAAGCTGCGTACCCAGTAGCGGGTATTCCTGGATAGATTTCCAGGAAGTAGTGTCCGGATTTTGGGCCACGTCAAAGAACGGGTGTTTATCACTGTTTCCGGCCACCGGATTCATCCACATGAATACAAACCCCTTCTCCTTATCCAGGAAATATTCCCCGTTCTTATACTTGAACGGCAGCGGTTTCCAGTCACCCTCGACCGGGAACGGGGACGGGTTCTGCCGAACAATACTGGCCCTCTTCTGAGCAAGAAGGGTCTCGCGGGCACTATCACGGTACGCTTCCACGATAATAGAATCCGCATTGCCCCACTTGTCAGACGGAAGGTAGTATTCCCATTCGGACGATGCACCGGGGGAATCCGCCGTACCGAGGTCCTTGCCGGCCGACTGGACATGCAGCCGCCAGAATACATCCAGCAGGGCCGCATCAGCCCCGCTGCGGTGCAGGGCTTTCAGCTTCAGCGGTGTAAGCTGCACATTGTTACAATCCACAGAGATGGCAGCCGGCTGGCACTCGATGTCAACGTATTCCACCGGGTCAGGCTCACGTACCGCCACGACACTCAAAAACGCTGTCACCATCATAGCTCAATAGGATTAGTGTTCGTTGCGATTACTCTGAACGTCTTGGCCCTCGCCGCATCCGTATAGGTCAGTGCGATGTCCTTTCCTTGGAACTTGTTACTGTCCTTTCCCGACAATGTAAACGGATTGTTTTCACCATCGAATGTGGCGAAGTCCCAGCTTGCCACCGCCACCTCCTCACCGGACTGGCGTTTATAGGCATACGGCGTCAGCGTTCCCGTCTCTCCCGGATATATCTGCCCGTCAGAAGCAAGCCCCTTGACCTTGAATGCCGCCAGTATAGGGTCTGAGAGGTCGAACACGGTAATGAAGCCCTTAGCTATGACCTTCGCATTCTGCACAGCCTCACAACTTACCACCAGCGAACCGTCAATATCATTCGCGGCAATGTTCTGGGTTCCCTGAGTTCCGAGGTTGGCCTCTCCCGATGGCAGTTGCTTCTTCCATTGGAGCGTGATATTCCCCAAATCGTTGATAAGGTCTCCGCCGCTGTACAGCGATGCCTTCAACGTCAGCACTTCGGACGGATTGATTATCTGCGTACCCTTGTCAGAAGTAATGAATAACTCATACTGTTTACCCGATGATTCCTGGATGACAACATCAGTCGCAAGTTCGTTGAACGAGACCGTATGCCCGCCAATTTCAACTTCCCCGGAAACGGTTATGCGGTCATTGTCATATCCGGAGATGGGCACGAGGTTCTTCATGACGCGAAGTCCCGTCATGGGATAGGACTGCGAGTCTACACTTACATTATACCCGGTTACGCGCTTGAACATGCCGACAAACTGTTCCGTATTGCACAGTCCGTCCTCCCCGAATGCAAGTTCGGTACCGTTGTACTTGAATACAAGCCTGGAAGGGATGAGGATGCGCCCGCTGCTCACATCCCGCAATACGACGATGACAATAGGGCGTTTGTCCTCCGCCAACGCTTCAAAGTCCGGCGTATACTTGTCACTTCCCTTTGTCCATGCCTGGATAAGCGGACCATTGTCCACGCGTACATACCCGTTGACGGTTGTTCCGTTGCTCACCGCCACGATAGCCAGTGAAGCGGTCACTTGATTCTGGTTCATCGTCTGCCTCCTTTCCTTTTTCCGTCAGTCTTTGCCCCGGCCGGCTGTTCCGGACCGGTCACGCTGCCATCACCCTCTTCCGACGCCCCGCTGTCGCTGTCCGGATTCTGCTCCTGGCTGAAACCGGGGTCTATTTCCTCTTCCTCTTCGGGTGTCACACTGAAACCGGGGTCGATGTCCTCTGAACCCTGCATCGCTTCCTGCTGTTTCTCTATCAGTTCCTTTAACTCACGTGCAGAACCGATGATGTCGATGTCAAGAAGAGTACCCACATTTCGCATCTCACTGATAGGAATGTACACCCTGCCATCCGGAAGGGTATTCATTATCCCAAAGAATTTGCCTTCGAGCTTTGCCTTTTCTACAATTACGTACATATTGATTAAAGTTTAAAGTTGTTACTCAATTATTCATATACAGGCCCCGTGGCAATGAATACCGTCTGTCCGTCAACCTGCGAGGATATAACGGCGCCTTCCTCATCGCCCATCAGGGACTCACCTGTGAGAAGCCCCACTTCCGCCCGCACATGGAAGATATATTTTGCCGGGAAACCCTTGTCCGCCGGAATGAACTCCAACGTCCGCCCGCCGGTTGCCAGCACCTTCTCCGGCTCGCCCGGCTTGGCACTCTGGCCTTTCCATGTGATGCGGAAAAGGTCATCGTACTCTGTACCGTACTCGCGGCGGTTGTCGAAGATGCGTATTTCATAGGCGCTCGGCTGCTGCATGTCCTCCGACAGGGTGAAACCTTTCGTCTGGATAATTTCGCAATTGAGGGAAGCTGCCATCTCCGTCTTTACCTCAATTACCACTTCCAGCCGCCCGTCCGTAGGGGCCTGCGGTCTGCTGCCCGCATACTCACAGGCACGGCAACGGAAGCTTGCACCGGTGACATACTTCGCCTGATACATCAGCTTTCTTGTATATACACCGTTCACATCATGGCAGACAATACCGGGGTCATCCGGTGTAACCGGGCGGTATGCTCCGTCTTCGAGGATGTCCCAGAAATATGCGGCGTGTTCATCATCCACGGGTTCAGTGCCTGTATAGAGCTGCGGTTCTATCTCTCTGTCCCAATAACCGGAACGGTCGGCCAGACGCAGCGGGTCGGTCACCATCACGGAATCCCCCTTCAGGCGCAACGAATACGCCTTGTTGTCATAAAGGTGCGCATAGGACTTCACGCTCCGTTCACAGCGGACCTCGCGGTTCGTGCGCGGGTCAGTGAATATCGCGATGCCGAAATACTCCACCGGCTTCTCCGGCGGAATGTTCTTCCGGATGGTAAGCGCATATTTGGGCACACCGCCGCTGCCGTCGGAAATGCTGTAATACTCGCCCTCGACGATACGGTTGGCCGACTTGTCACGGGGTGCGCCCTCAAACCACTCCACCCCCGTGAGTTCCATTTCACCGAATACCGTCTTCTCGTCGAACGCCGATACCTTCGGCACGATGACCAGCGGTGTCAGGGTCCGGTCGGGGCTGTATTCCCGCAGTTCCTTGTCATACGTCTGCACAGGACTGCCCGACAATACTATTATCTCTCCCTGAAGGGAAAGGGGGGCAACGTAAATACGGCCCCACTGCTTGTTACTCTTTAATCCCATATACCTATAAATTCTTATACGATGTCAAATCCTAAATTCTTATCCACTTCCTCCAACCTGCCGTTTACCGGAAAGAACACCCGGCAGGTGAATATCACGGACTTGCTGACAAAACCGAAATCCGAACCGACCCCGTGCTGGTTCCCGTTGTCGATATGGATGGCAAGCCTGTTTCCGTCCACATACTCAGGCGTCCAGAGGTTGTCCGCCGGAACATTGCCACTATTGCGGAACCACTCCACTTCGGTAGCATCGTCCGCCATCACATCATCCGTTATATCCGTAGTTCCGAAATATATACGTCCGGACATTACCGTACCCACACCGCCTATGACGAATGCCTCCCCGCCTGATAGTGAGAGCTGGAGCGAATACCTGCTGTCGCCCTCAAGGAGTCCCCATGACGGGGAGTTCCATTTCGGTTCGTCGGTTGTCTTATCTGACAGACAGCCCCACTTGCAGCCAAGGTGGTAGACCGTATGCTGTTCCAACAGGGTATATTCGCTACCGGAAGGCTTCGACAGTTCATGCTGTACAAAGCGATAAGGAGCGCCACTCTGGGCCGTTTCCAGAGACCAGATACCCCGGTCTACCTTGTTGGGAACGACATCACCGTTATAATCGAACTGATAGAATTTCTCGGCAATGACCGTCTGTGCAACGATGCCAACATCTTCGGTTGTCACCGGCAGTTTTTCGAGTGCCTTGATGTTAGGGAGTTTTCCGATAGTCAGCGCATAGTTGTAGTCCTCCAATATCGGCTTATAGACATTGGACAAGAACATAATCCGACCCTCTCGTGAAGAAATCATCCACGACTGCGCCCGCCCGTTAAAGCCGCCCTCTTCAGGAAGCGTACTGTTACCCCTGCGGGTTACGTTGTAACCGGCCAACGGCGGATAGTTCGTGCCGCCCGGCACTTCGCTGTCCGGATAGAGCACGACCGTTATGCTATTCTCCGCACTGTTGGTGGTAAGAATACGCATCCAACTGGTGTAATACTCGGAACCACCTGTAAGCAGTGTGTTAATGATGGAGAAGCAGACATCATTCTCCTGGAACTTCATGAAGTCGAAGTCCGTGCGTTTCTCTATTTTCAGACGGTAGGTATTTTCTCCCAAATCCTCCACGGATTTTATCTTACCAATCTCGGTAAAGGAGTAGTCAGACTCCATTCCTTGAATCTGGTTTATTATCAAGTCAAGCACTGACAGTGAACCGCGGACTTCCAGCCGTTCTACCTGTGCCCGGCCATCAGGAAATATCCCTGCACCCTTACCGGCAATCATACTGTCTACAAACTCGCCGAACTCGCCGCCTGCAAGGAGTTTCAAAAGATATTCAGTCTTATCGGACTTGTCTTTCCTTAAGAAAGAGACCAAAGACCTGCGTGCCGAGAATACATTGCTGTCGGAAGGGGCTGTCGTATCGTTCGTCCTGATTATATAAACCCCGTTTCCGCCGCCGGTATATGTCTGCCCCTTGTAGGTCAGGGAATCAATCTTGTCTTCCATATCCCCGATACGGGAATAGGGCATGCTCTCGCCGATTATGTATGCAGGGCTGTCCCAAGGCTTGTCAAGGTTGAACTCCCAACCGAGTATGCGGCTGTCGCGCCCGTTCTCAAAAAAAGCCCTGTTTACAAGGAACACTTTCTGCCCGAACTCATAGAAGCGTCTCAGCCGGTCGTTATACACCCATTCGGAATCAAGGGTCGTGTTATATGTACCGTCATCCCTTTTGCGTCGGTCGGCATACTCCTGCGCCTTTCCCTTAAGCTCCTGTTCGGCTTCGGGGGTATATCTGTCAGACACAAGCTGGATGTTGAAACCGGAAAGGACATACTCGTCGCCGTTTTCCGGACGAAGGGTATCATCGGGAAGCATACGCCCGTAATCCTCGTTTCTCACGATTTCCCAAAGCTGTGCGCCGCGCATGTCGTCTTTGGGGTCGGGATTGAAAATGACACCGAATTCCATGCCGTTAAGTTTGCCGGACTGGAACCGGATTCTCAGTTCCTGACCTTCGATAAGATATTCATCCTTGAACTCCAGCCCGGTATCCTTGTAGCGGTAGTAGGTGACGGTCTCTTTCGTGCCGTTCTCGTCCTTTACCTCTTCGGTGCGGGTATGCACGTCGGATAATGTGCCCGTACGCCGGGGATAGACATTTTCAAATACGACAATATCCTCTATCGCTTCCTCTTCGGACATGTCGGGATACACATCAATGTAAGGCGTGTCCGCGGGAAGCATCAGCCTGCGCTGGACTACGCCGTTGACAACCGTCTGTTCATCCACGGGACGGTAGTCTGCCGGAATATTCCGGGTAGAGCCGAACGCATAGATTCTGGTCGCATAAGTACCTTTGCTGTCGCTGCGGGTCATGGCTGACGCTTCAACCCCTAACTCGATTCTGACGGAATCACCATATTCATTTCGCCCAAAATGGATTATGTTATCCGTTATCCAGCAATCACAGTCCCATTTCTCCTTATCGGCCATGGAGAACAGGGCGTCAAGAAGGTTCATATTGTCGTACCTCATCGCAACGGCCTTGTTCTCCACTGTGGAATCTATGCGGAACTCAAACTCCTTTCCCTTGTATGTATATCCGAGTGCCTTCAGGTTGCGGAGGAATACGCCGAGCTGCACGTCAAGGGGTGCGGTCAGAGACCATGAAGCCTCATGACCGGCATGTTCGGGAGTGTACTTGAAAATCTTGTTCTTCCACTTCCAGTAGTAGGCATCCATACGCAACTGGTAGTCATATCCCCCGGTAGAGGCGTTGAAGGCAGGTTTCTGCAAATCCACTATCTCATAGACCTTGGACAGCAGTCCGCCCAGGGACTCGTCAAGCACTCCCGACAAATCCACGTAGTCGCCGAGCTTGAAATACACCGGGTCGGGAACGCTGAACGGAAGGATGATATAGTCTTCCTTCATCAGGGTAAACCTGCCTTTAGCCCCGGCATTAATGGGGGTCGAAAATCTTGTCTTACCGGATATGTCTTTGATGTCTACCATAACGCATCCAAAGTTCGCAGATAAAAAAAAGAGTGCCCTATTTTGGACACTCATATACACGACAATAAATCCAATGTCGTGAATTAGGTTCTGTTTGCTGGGTTTGGCTCGTTAAACTTGGCTGAAATTTTTCCGAAAGTCTGGTCAAAACTCTGTGCATAAGCAACGCTTTTCCCAAGATAAATCAGATGATAAATCTCATTACTGTTAGCCGGAACTTGAATATCAACCACACCTTTATACAATTCTTCAAAGAAAGCTTTTTTCTTTGCTTGATAGTCGGATTGGGAATTTCCTTCAATTGTAAAAGAAAGTGTTATTTCCCGTTCATCTATTTTGGGGTCATTGATTATCACACGTTTTCCATGTTCCAACCGGGACTTATTTTCTATAAATTCTTTCATGGGTGATGATGCCCCAAGTACATCAAGAAAGCCCTCCCCCATTCTTACCCCCCATGTTGTGTAGGCGTCTTGGGTATTTATCAATAAATCTGACATAGTTTATAATTTAGATGTATTGTTTTTCACTTCTGCCATATCTTTCTGAATTTGAATGATTGGTTTTACAATAGCTCCTGTATTTTCCGAAATCTGTACCAATTCAAGATAAGATTGTGCTATCAAATCTCGCGTATCATCAGCGATATTCCTTGTTTCCGTATTTATGGAAAGTAGAGCATCTGCTTTTACTGTCAGTAGATTAAGTGATTGAGATTGAATAATATTCTGATTCTTTATCTCTTCTCCTGCAATCTGCAATGCTGTAAACCGCCCGTTCAACTCTTCGCCGGTATCTTGACTCATTGCCTGAAAGCCTTTGGATGAAGCTGACTGCGATGTTGATTCTTGCGAAATTTTATCATATCCGGTTGCTGCGGCAAGCTCGTCACGAAGCTTCATGGCTTCATCCACATAACCCATGTACTCATCCATCAGCTCCTTACGCTCATTATTATCAAGCGTACCATCATCTTTCATGGCTTCACCGAATTTGTCATACCATGTTCTCAGTTTGTCACTAAACTGTTCACCGATGGCATTTGACAGCATTGCCTGCATGAAATATTTGGATATGTCATCAGCAACATCCTCAGCACTCTTCTCCATGTCCATCAGACTGCTTACAAAACTGTCATACATGGAATCGAATGACATTCCGGTCAGACCCTCATAAAGATTATCGGTCAACTCCTCCAGTTTGCCGGCCTGCTCAATATAATCATCAAGTTTATCGGTTACACGTTCACCATAACCACCTTTCCCGGCATTCTGCATCTTTGTCCATATATCAACATTACTACGGAGTTTTTCCATCTCTTCAGGTGTCAGCTCCCATAATGAAGAAGTTCCGGTAAAATTCTTATTTATGTTCTGTTGAATCCATTTCAAGTCTTCGGCAGACCATCTCATGTAGTATTGCCAGCTCTTATGTGAATTATGGTAACCCGCCTGTTCACGGGCGATATTCAGATAATTGGAGTTCTGCTCTTTCTGGTATTCATAAGCACTTCTATACGCAGCTACGGATTTCGTTCCTTTGCTTGCCTTTATCTCATCTGTCAATGATTCGATAGAAGTCTGTAGCGTCTCGTTACGGTCGGTAAGACGATTAATGGAATCCTGTACCTCCTTTGCATTGCTTCCACTCCAATTAATTACCCCACCTAATGATGTGATACTTGTCAAAGCTCCTTTTATTGTTTGCAAACCACCAGTAACAATAGACATTGGTTTCATTAGATCTATACTTCCAAGTCCATCCAACATCTCGCCAAACCCGGACATTGTTCCCTCCAACCATTCAGGCGTTTTTGCACCAAGCGTTTCCATGATACCGATAACTTGATTACCGGCATCGACATATTGACCTATCTCATCAACGCCATGATGTAAAATGGTAGTAGCTTCCGATAGCGCTTTCTGTTTGTTGTTTTTTGCGCTTTCAAGAGTAGCCTTTGCATTCTTCTTTTCTTCGTCTGTACCTTCTTTGAGCGTTTTGTTATACGCTTCCTGCGCTTCACGTTGAGCATCAGTGGCATCTTTAAGGGATTTAAAGGAAACAGACATAGCTTCAAAAGGATTGCGTTCTGAAACCTTATCATCAATCCTTTCGATAGCATCTACCAGTTCTTTAAGGTTTTCAGGAGATAAATCCTTTTGAGATGATATAAAGTCTTTAAGGTTAACTTTCAACTTTTTCAAAGTATCAGTAGAAACCTTGTCAAGATTACCAAAGACTTGTTCCCAATTCATATTTTTCTTGAATTGTTCAGCATCAAGTTTGAATATATCTTCATTCTTGACTTCTGTACGCTTCTCAACGCTTCGGTCTATTTGGGCTATTTCACTGGCATCACCTTTGGCTTCCGCTTTCTTACGGGCTTCCTGCAATATTGAAATATCATCATTAAATTTCTTTTCAATGGCAAGACGTTCATCGGCATAAGACAAATAGCGCTCTGCCAAATCCTTATATATTTTTTCATTACTGATAATGGCTATCTTGTATAGTTCATCATAATAGTTTTGCTCATCATCAGACAGCTTTATATCGGTGGCATCAAAAGACTTGCCTTTATTCTTCGGATTAGCTTCCCATGCAGCGCGAGCATCCTCAACTTTCTTCCGCAAAGCATCTTTTTTTTGTCGGTCAATAGCCTGCATCTCCTTTTCAAAGTTGAGTTCCATTTCAGCGATAGTCTTGGCAGAACCTTCATCCATAGCTTTGATTCGGGCTTCATCAACTTCCATCTGCAAATCTTCGGCAGAACGTTGCTGTTCTAATGATTGCTTATCAAGGAGGGCATTATATTTATCAGTCTGCTTACGAAGTTTCTCGGTTTGATTATCTTGTTTGGTTAATGAACTTCCGGTAATACCGCCCAAATTTTTATAGGCTTTTTCAGTTGTTTCTACTCGTTTCTTAGCTTCTTCATATTGCTTTGAAGTAAACTTGGATTTATCCTTTTCTATTTCAGAAAGTTTCTTCTTAGCATCATCCCAGTCTTTCTTTGCTTTCTCATAATCCTGCTTGTAGGTAGTAGGGGATTTCTTTTTAGCCAATGCTCCATTAATTGAAGAAATAACGCTTTCTAAATCCCCACCTTTAACCATCATCCCGTTTACAACAAAACCATTGCGTTTGGATGCAGACGATTGAGCAAGTTTCAATTCCGCTTCAAGCTTCTCCTTAGAATAGTTTTTAAGATTGGATTTGTAAGCGGAAATATTATCATCCAACATGTCTTTCTGATACTTTTTTAAAAGTTCAGAGTTTTTCTCCATTTGCTCACGCACCTGTACGTATGACTGATTACCAGAAAACAATTTCCATATTTCTTTATCAGAATCAGACATATTCTTCCGTAAATCGGAATTATCAAATAGCTGCAAATATCTCCGTTGATTAGCAATCGTTTGTTTTAGAGCATTATAATCATCTCTCCTGCCTTGAACAGAACGCCTTGAATCTTCTTCGTTTATTTTTTGCTTCAACTTCAAGATATCCTCCAACTTTAGCTTTTCAATATCGTATTGTTCGAAAATTTTAGGGTATTCTTTACGAAGTTCTTCTAATGATTTTTGCCGAGTAAGAGTAGCCAAACTCTCATCACGAGCAGCCGTCAATAATTCCTCGATTTTCAGCTTGTGTTCCTGTTCTTTTTTTAATGCTGCATCTTTAATGCCGTTATATTCTTTTTGAGCACGGGCGGCAGCAGTTGTACTGTCAGACATTGCCCACATAGTAGCTGTTAATCCAACAAGCACCGTAGCCAATGCTACATAAGGATTAGTAAGCATAGCAGCATTTAAAGCCAACTGCGCCTTTCTTGCTAATAAACGGGCATTGGTAAGTCCAATCTCCACAAGAGTATGTTTACTTTCGGCAGCAGTAACAAGCATCACTGCGGTCCGGTATGTACCATAAGTAACCACTAATCCAGCCAAGACCTTACCTACTGTTTCATAATTCTGAATCAACGAAGTTGTCATTTGAATACCGTCCATGATAACACTTTCCGACTTAGTTCCCAATTCGTTAAACACGGAATCCAAAGCATCCTGCATCATAGACAACTGACCATTGATAGTCTTTGAAGCATTCTCAGACATATTATAGAACTTACCACCTGCGGAAGTTGCATCAATGAATGCCTGTTGAACCATTTCAGCGGAAACAGCACCTTTGGACATTTCATCTTTCAAAGTTGCGATAGATTTTCCGGTCTTTTCGGAGATAATCTGTAACGGGTTGAATCCAGCGTTTATCATTTGATTCAAATCCTGCCCCATAAGTTTACCCGCTGCTGACATCTGTGAAAATGCCAAAGTCAGCGAATTGAACTTACTGGATTCCCCCATAGAAATATCACTAATGGCTTTCAAGTATTTGATAGTGTCTTCTGCTTGTATGTTAAATCCAAGCATCATCTTTTCTGCTCCAACCATATCTGACATAGTAAGTGGAGAAATCTTAGCCAGCTCCTTGATTTGCGGAATCAGTTGCCCTGCCATATCCTTTCCAACCATAGTCTCAATAGCGGTCTGCATGGATTGAAATTCTCCACGAACACGAATTATTTCAGAACCTAATGCCTTTAATACTCCAGCACCACCAATAACCGCCAATGCTTTCTTCCAAGAAATAGCGATACCGTTGTTACTTTCTACGATTTCCTTAGCATTATCATTGTAAAGGGCGTATTCATCCCGAAGTTTCTTTACGGAAAGACGCGCTTCGGCTTGTTGTTGGGTTAATCCAAATAAAGCCGCCTTTTCTTCATCAAGAGCTTTGCGGGCAGCATTGTATTCTTCTAACTTGCCATTTGCTGATAACGGATTCCTTTTCAATGCTATACGATAAGCATCCCCAAGTCGTTTTACATCCGCTTCAATATCCTTAACTACCGTTTTTTGAGCAAGAATCTTCTCTGTGAATCCATTCACTACCTGAGAAGCATCGAAGATTTTCCTTTTGAATCCTGTTTCCATCTCTGCTCCAGCTTTGGCTGCATTAGTCACCAACTCATCCAATTTTTGGTTGGATGCAGCAAGTTGGGTATTCAAAGCCTTGAAAACAGCAGGAGACTGCGTGCCATCCATGCTCATTAACTCCTGCTTTAATTTTGCAATTTCATTACGAAGTCTTACAACTTCTTCCCAGTCACTACCTACCTTAAAATATAATTTCGCCATATCTATTTCTTTTTCCTACGATTAGCCAATTCCTTACCACTGATTCTATTCACCTTCTGACCACCATATACTGCGTGTAATTTATCCCGTTGCATCATCAGCAGATTCCGATAAGGGATAATCTCAAACACTTCTGTATAACTCAGATGCAGCGTGTCAATCAAATGGGCTATCTGCCCGAAGAACGTTGTGTTTCCTACTGTTTCGGTTTTGCTGCCAGCATCGACACGTTCCTCATCGAGCTGACACACTGAAAAGCCGAAATATCCATCATGGAAAAACACACCTCCAAAGCATTCCTAACTTCTTCAAAAGTCCCGTTCTCCAAATTATCAGCCAGTTCCTCACTGCCACAGATGAAGCATGAAATACCTTTCAGCATATCTTCAGTAGCTTCAGGAAGCTCTTTAATAGCTTCCATGACATTATCTCCAGTCATGCCGATATTGGAAAAATGATGAATGGCACGACAGATAATTTTAATTGTAGGAGGTTTAATAGTATAAACCATCCCTCCTATCTCCACATTCATGAAATCCAACCCTAACAAAGCATCAGAAACCGTTTTTGCTGCTTGATTCATATTCTTAAACTAAAAGGGGGAATGGTATATATCCATCCCCCGGTTATCACTCTTGTGCTTTTACCAATGTTATCTCTTTTTTAAGAGTGGTATCAACTTCAGAAGGAGTGGTTTTAATATCTCCTGACTGAGTGACGTACCCCACTTTCGACACTTCATAGTGAACGGTAGCCCCAGCATTCACCTGCTTTGACTTGACCGTTGCACCGTCCAGCTTTACGGTCGCATCGGAAGGAGTAGGTACAATGGTTACTGTAGTTCATGCCTGCAAAGCTTTAATCTGCCCTTCTTCATAGTTATACTCAGAAGAAACACCTTCGATTCCCGATTCCTGCACCAAGCCTTTTACAGCGATTGCAATTGCCTTATCCGTATTGGCTTCACGGGAAACAATACGGCATTTTGGGAAGATGAACCAGACATCATCATCGGTCAAACAGAACAATGCTTTGTTAATGACCACTTTATCCAAAGCACGCTTCCAACCTACATCTTTAGATGTTGCCTGAATAACATCGCCACCCATGAACGCTTTCTTGGTCTTCCAGTCATATTGTCCGATAGAGAAAACGGGCGATACTTCTCCCGGCACATCATCGTAACGGTAATTTTTTCCCGTTAATTGGTTCTTGTACCCAGTGACAGAGGCTTCTGTTTCCTCAATCTGCCACGTTTCCCCGTGTACATTCAAAACCTCATCTTTCGCTTTGATAGCGGCTTGAATCAAAGTCTTTGCGATTTCGGGGGTAATGTCTGCCGTTACCTTATCAATATCGGCAAACAAGATTCTTTTTATTCCTACTGCTGAAATCATAATCTTATAGTTTTACATTTATTACTTCAAATAAAATTCTCACATTCACGTAATGGCATTTCAAAGCTGTATCCGCTTCCGTGCCAATTGATTCGATAGAGTAACGATAGGTTGTACCGTCATAGGTGCTTACTACATCATCAAGCAGCTTGCCAGCCTTTCTTTCAAGTTCGTTAAGCCGGATTGTGTTCGCTTCATTCTCGCTTAAATTGGGTACACATAGATTCACTTCTGCGAAAGCTTTCTTCCAATACTTTCCCGGCTGTTGTTTCTTCGTGTGGATGACAATCCTTTCGGACTTCAATTCACCCGTCAGCGTTTCACCATCAGGCACTATATCTACTCCGAAAGCCTTGCAATCCCGGTAGAGAATGTTTCCTATGTCGGTAGTTACTATCATCTTTCAAATCGTTTTTTACATCTTTCCTCAGTTCTTACTGCTGCACTTCCCGCCACTTCGTAACCTTTGGATTCTACGAATGACGCATAATCAGCTTCGTTTTTCAGAGTCAAGCCATCTTCATTAACCTCATAATCATTCGATTCTCTCAAATGCCCTGTACAGTCCCGATAACTCCCAGTCGCTTTTGCATCTTCAACGAACATCTCCCCCTCTTCCTTCATTCCTGCAATAACTTCTGTTTTACCTTCCTGGAAGAAATCATCGACATCCGAAAAGTCTGCATCTATTCCAACCATATTACTCTATAGGAAAAATAGTTTGTTTCCAAAGGGCTTTTAGCAACTCCTTCACCTCTTATGCTTCCATCGGCATTCAAACAACGAACCTCTGCACCTGCTTCAACCTTTGACGGCTTGTCAAAGACTACCTTGTACTTGAAATCATACAAAGCACCATTGATAGATACTTTCTTTTCCGCACTTACATCATCACAACGGCATTTGCATACCTCCTGCCAGTATTCACCACCTGTACCGGGAATGGGTCTTCCGAACTCATCCTTAGCCATCGGAGTGATAACTTTTACCTGCAATATGTGTGGGGCGAATATCATAAGAAAGTCACTTTAGGTTTGTTACCCAGTTCGTCTTTCAAACCGTACTGTTTACACAGAAATGAATAGTAATCCTTAATGCCTTGAATGTTCCAAGACATAGAAAAACCGCTTTCGCTGATGGAAGTGGCACGAAGCAATAGAGAGGGGATGAACTTCGCAATTGCCACCGACACCCGTGTTTGGCAATCCTCGTTCATCTCACCCCCTCCGCTTATCTTTGCGTTCAGACATATATCGAAAAGGTCAGCCTCCGACAAGTTAACGCCGAAGGTCTGAAACTTCTGTAATATATAATCGTTTACTGTCATGCGTTCATCTCACTCAAATCGAAGTTCACAATCAGGTTCGGGTTCGCAATCTGCGGAATCCATTCGGCTGTGTATTCCAGATAGCGACCATTGCCATCCTTGTAACCTGAAATCAGCATATCGCCATCTGCCTGAGTGTAATTACGTCCCGGTACACCATCCACAGCTTCATAAGGAGTGTGGAAGCGCATATAACCGATTTTATCCTGCGGAAGCAGGGAAATACGACCATCTGCATAAATGGGGATATTCTTACCTGTTTGGTCTACCACATAATCTTCCTTGATTTCAATAGTCGGAAGTCCGATACCCGTAAAAATAGCAGAAGCCAGTTGCGAAGTGATAATCCCGGTGGACATATACATCTCGTTGCCTGTAAGCTGCATCTTGAACTTATCACCGAACTCGCTTGACCCGATGATGTTCTTGACGAATGTGCCACGGCTCATAATCATCTTGGGGAATGTGCCGTAAATAGATTTCAGTTCATTCAGTTTCTGCTGCAAGTAAGTGACGAAATAGTCTTTATCCTCTGTGTCCGGCTTGATAAACTTGAACGGCAAGTCGATGTTCAATAAGTCAATTCCTCCGGCATTGTCGTCCTTGTTCTTCACGCTTGCTGCTCCAGTCATCAACAGAGAGCCTACGATAATGTCCATACGCTTGTGTGGTGCCAGCAATACCTGACGGTAATCGTCATAGATGAAGTCCACGATGTCACGCATGGCAGCCTTCTGGTCTTCCGGTTTGGCAGCATTATACTTGTCTATCAAGTCCTGTAAATCAGACAAGCGGTCGATTGAGATTTGGTATCTATCACCCAAATAGGCGATTTCGCCATATCCCGAACCAATATTCCTACGTTCACGGATAGGCTTTTCACCATAATGGGAGTTGATGGAACCGGCCATCACACCCGTAACCTGACCAATGTAGTCTTTGAATACACGGGTAGTTGTTCTGCGGAAGTCAAGATACTGCCGCCAGTAGATAGTGTCCTTTCTCGTTTGGAGGACACGCTGAATCACTGCATTTACAATGTTCGGGTCATTAAACAATGTCTGAATAGTTAGCATCATATCTTAGTCCTCCTTCCTTTATTTTGTTGCGATTACACCTGCTGTTCTCAAAGACGCCAAAAGAGCATTCAATTTCGTATGTGCATCTTCTTGCCCAGTAGCATCATCCACTTTAACACCCTGTTTTACACCTCCAAGTGCGGAAGCAGTAGCTGCTGCTAATGTAAATTTGTTAGCTTGTGATGCAACACCATCCAATTTAGCTTTATCTTCCTTACTCATCAAGCCATCCTGGCTGGAAGAAGCCTTTGGAATAGATACGGTTTCTTTTTCTTGTCTAACATCTGGAGCATTAAACTGGAAATGCGGCATATTAGCCTTGTCAATATCAGCGAAAGGCATTGCCAGCTTGGTAGGTTCAATTTCAAACGCGCGCATCAGAAGAGCTACCAACACGATACCGTCCTCTACCTGTTTCCTTTCATACAGGGCTGAGTTTGCAATAACCTTCGGAGTAGTTCCGTCTGCTGCCGTTGCTTCATAAAGAACTGTTCCAGCTTCCAAATCCTCCCCGAAGTCTGCCGCCAATGTCAATTTATCGAAAGCCTTGTCAGACTTGTCGATAGCATTAATTGTCGCTCCATGTGCGCCGTTACCCAAGTGCATACCCTTGTAAGCCAAAGAGTTCTTTTTGATTTTCAATGTGGTATTGGAACCTGTTGTAAACTTTTCATATACTTCCACACGGATAGCCACTTGGGATGTTTTCTTCACCAAGTCAGCTGCAATCGGTGTGAATGAGGGCAAGTACGAGCCGACAACGAGGTTGGTTGTGTCCAACTTGTACGGGCCTCTGCGTCTGCGTCCGGTTTCTACGTCGTAGCGTTCTTCCTGCTCAACTTCCGGTTCAAGATTATACTTAAATCCTGCTGCCATAAAATCACTGTTTTTGTTGTTCTACAATTTCTTTAGTGTCGTCTGCAATCATTTTCGCAAACGCCTGAGTCTCATTCTCCAGTTCTTTTTTTGCTGTATCTGGAGGAACTACACCCTTAAAGCCATCATTCGCAAACTCCTGCTTCAAGTCCTTGAAGTATGCGTCCAAGTCCTCATCGTCCTTAATGGCGCATCGTTTGGCGTAGTTTTCGGGAATACCATACTCCTTTGCCTTTGCCAAAATCTGCTGGCTACGTGTTGCTTGAGCCTTTTCTGCTTCAAACTGTGTTAGCTTATCAGAAAGGTTCTTGTTGGAGTCAATTAAAGCTTGCGCCCATGCAGGCACATCGTCTTTATTCTCTTCCGTTTTGGTAGTAGTGGTAGTCTCGATTGGCTTACCGTCTTTAAGGTTATGCCTCTTCTCGTAGTTAGTCACTGCCGTTTTTGAAGCATCCCCGGCACGGAAATCACCATAGGAGTTAAGCACGTCCGAAAAACTGATACCCTCAACAATGGAGTTTACCTTTGTCTCGTCCGTTACACCCTCTGCCTTTTTAGTAGCGATTCGGGTTAAGATAGCAGTGTCCACCCCAGCGAATTTCTGTTGTAGCCCTGCCAAGATTTGTTCTAAGATTGTCATACCGTATGAATTTGATTTATAAATTTCTACGGTAAATTTCGTTATTTATAAAGAAGGTGAAAAATTATCAGATAGGTGATACACGACAATGAAACGATTGTCGTAAAATGATATAAAAAAGGCGTGAAACCGAATGGAATCACGCCTAAATATTCTTCTTATGAACTAATCAGAAACCCAACATTGCAGCAGGAGGAATATTCAAAACTCGACATAGCAACCTCGCAATTTTGAGGGTCGGTTCCGAACGTCCAGAAATATAGTCATTCACACGCGATGGACTTATTCCAATCTCACCAGCAAGTTGCTTTTGACTCATCCCTTTCTCTTCAAGGGATAGCTCTATCAATTCCGCAACAGTCGGTTTTTCTATCGGATAATGTTCTTTTTCGTATGCTATCACAATATCGGACATAACTGTAAGCTCCACCGCATTCTTATCATTTGAAGGCGTATTGTCATCAACCAATGGCAGAAGTTCCTCCACTCTCGCCAAAGCAAATTCATACTGTTCTTTCGTTACTTTATTCATACTTCTATCTCTTAAATGGTTGAACAATCTATCTTATCGTAATCTTTATGAGTACCAACCCAGCGAATGAAGACGTACCCAATTGTAAACTTAACAACGACAACCAACCGATAGTTGTTGCCTCTGATATTGAAAACGTAGTGTTGGTTGCCTACATAGTCAGCAGAAAGAAAATCCACTTTAATGTCTGATAGGTTCTTCCATTCAGCTTTTTCCGCTATATCATACCAACGTTCTAAGGCTATGCGTGAATCTTCATAGCCTTTCGTCTCGTAGAACTCTTTCAATTTCTTATGTGATACAATCCTCATACCTCTTTTGTTTGATGCAAAAATATGAATTAATTTTGAATTATAAAATTTTTCCAAAGATTATATTCTACAATATAGAATTTAGCAATAAAAAAGCGGAACTAAATTAGCTCCGCTCAATAGTACGATAAGAACATGAAGTAATGAATTATCCTTTGGAGTTAGGAGACGCTGCATTGTTATTCTTTGCCGCTTGTTCCTCCTTGATTTCTGCAAGCTCCTCTTCTACCCTATCAGCGTTCCCAGCAAACATAATGCCCTCACGTCTTGACCATACACCACCACTAACAGCGGAGACAGCCGTAGTAACCTTATCGTTCAAATCATCAATCATATATGGAACCAGTTCTGTTTCTATGTCAATGGTCTGCGATGCCTTGCTAAACTCGGTTGGATTGATAGAGCCTAAAGCGGAAACAATGAAATTTACTCTCCGCTGCAAGAACTCGCCGATAACCTCACCGTGATTTTCTACCGCCATGTGTGCACCCATGAACATAAAGCGGAAAGCGGTTCCTGATGCTTTGCCTACCCCCTTCAACGTCTCAAAGGATATTCTTGGAGTGTTTGACATATCATAAGCCATATTGGTGAGTGTTTCTGCTTCAAATTTTACGGTATCTGGCACCTGATTCCATGTTAAATATCGTGCACCAGCCCCCTCTCCTTCCAGTTTTACCATTCTATCCTTTGTCTTACCAGTGAACCCTATCACTTCACCAATTAATTCCAAAATGGGGAAAAAATGATAGTCGATACAATCAGCATAATTGGATAACAGTTTCTCCAACCGGACCCGGAAAGTCTTAATCTTCTTGCAATAAGGTTCAGGACGATAAGCATAGAGAACCGGTAGTTTTGGGAATCCATGAGCAAAAGGAGTTCTTTCTTCATATCCTTTAGACAAATCCCATTGATAAACCATTTTGTCCGTGATAGTCATAAAGCAGATGACCTCCGAATCATCCATGAGCTTCTTTTTATACTCACGTGAGAAAGCAATCATTTTACCTTCGTCGTTAAAGAACGGGTATAGCTTATCACCTCTGAATGGAGACCATAACACGCTTTTCAGTTTCTTGGTGGGCTTGACCTTCCCCCCGAAAGAAGTCTTTATTTTCTTCCAAAACTTTGCCCAAAACGAATCATCATCGGTAACATACCAATATTCTGCCGCTTCCTGTTCGGAGAGCCAGGCACGGACAATCTTCTTGTTTTGATATTTGATTTTATTAGACTTGAATACAGCCTTTACCGCATCCAGCAGTTTTTTTTCATCATCATCGGTTGGAGTGCAATCCATAGACGGTTCTGTGCCGACCGTGAAAGCTGTTTGAATGTTCACTATATCCTGTTCCAATGGAATGGAGATACGGTTCACCGGTTCAGTCTTATACTTTGCTTCGATTTCATAAGTCTTACCAGTTTTTTCATCGAAGTGTTTCTCTGCTTCTTTTTCAAGAACCTTTCTGTCCGGATACTTCTTTTTGTCAACCATAATTTCATGGCGTTCCGGATTCCAATCGTCCCAAAGTTTACAACAGTCGGGAAGTTCAGTCTTCCTACCTTTCTTCAGGTAGTTTATCTTCTGCCCGATGTCAGACAATGCTAATATTTCTTCTAAATTCAATGGCATAGTTTATATTTTTAATGTGTGAATATTCCTGTTAAATCTTTCGGCTTCTGAATTTTACCAAGAAGCTCACCCAATACATAGTAACGTACAGCATCTATTCCGTGATTGTCATGGTCTTCCGGTTCGTTGATATAGTTCCCATCCTTATCCTTTGCCCAGACATAATTTCTGTACTCCCTTTGAAGGTTGTAAGAACGCTTGGTTATGTAAATATCCATTCCCTGCATCTTGTCAATACCGGCATTGATAGAGCCTTGCCCTTTCTCTACCGGGTAAATCTTGATACCTCCGTTATGGATTTCCTGAATAAGTCGTGGGTCTGCACTGTCAGCTATCACCTTTAGATTCCACGGACGGAGAGTCTTAATTATATCCCCAGATAGTAAACCTGTACGGTAATCCACTTCGTCCAAATATAGCGCATTGTCTATGATTCCACATCGGATAGCTGCTGTAGGGTCGTTAGTATAACCAAAATCCAGCCCAATTCCGACCCTCTTACACCACATCGGGAACTCATCCACAATACCCCATTTCTTGAACACAGCACCCTCAGCCACATCAGCCCAACGACCGATAACCACATGAGCATATTTCTCCGGGGTCTTCTCCTTCATCTCCTCGACTTCTCTCAGAAACTCAGGAGAAAGGTTCTCGATATTGTCGAAATATGTCGTATGGATATGAAGGACATTCGGATGAGTGGAAATCTGCACCTGCACACCATCAATCTCTACCAGTTTATGAGTGTTTTCGATGTATTTCTTGTAGATGAAGTGATTGGAATCGCAAGGATTCATAATGATGATAATCCGGTTCTGAATCCCTTTCTTACGGATGGAGAGCATTATCTTGTCGAACTCATCTTCGCTTGTCCACTCTTCCGCTTCATCGCAGACGAAAGTCGTAATGCCTTGAATGGATTTCAGTTTTGCTGTCTGGTTCCCGGAAGAAGTCTTGATACCCCGGAACATGATACGGCTCTTAGTCATCTTATTGACTATATCCGTCTTTGTGGTCTTGAAATATTTCGTGGTACCGTCCAAATCTATCTTCTCCATCATTTCGGGGATGATAGACATACCGGCAGAAACCATCGTGTAACGGGTGTAAAGAATCTGATGCACAATCTTCTCTACGGGAGTCATTTCAAAAGTCAACCGCTCAATAAAGGTAGAAGCATTGAAAGACTTTCCGCTACCACGCCCACCGGTGATAAGAATTATAAATTTTTCCTTATCCTCATATAATGGATGGTAAATTTCTTGAGGTACTATCATTTCAGCTTGTTTTTAATCCAAGAATCAATGTTGATGCCGTGCTCTATGTCTGTTGGAATATCAGCATCTTCATCTTGTTTGCGTTCAATCTTTCTCCAATCCTCATCATGGTGATACAGCCAAACGGACATTGCTTGCAAATTTGGTGCTAACTCACTTTCGCTAACTTGTAATTCGTCCTCACCTGTCAAATTTCCCTCTGAATCACGGAGCTTTCTTACCACGGTGCTTTTGGTTTTTATGCCACCAAGCGCCATTGCAAGGAATTTAGCCCTTACAGTGGCATTGATTGTCGCACGCCCACGCGCTAAGACTTCGGATATTTCGGTGTACTCACTTTTCTTTTCGCAGAATGTTTGAGGCAAAATCCCTATGGCATAAGCAATTTCCTTGTCAGTGAATCCCTTTTTGGCATACGATTCCACGAGAGAAAGAAATTCCTCGCTTGTATAATCAAACTTAGGCTTTCTTCCTCCTTTACCTTTTCTGTTTTGAGATTCACTATTATTCATAAACTTATCCGTTACTTAAAGCAAATTTCCCCGTTCCAACCCTTTTATTTCGATTAGAGAAAAACCACATACCTCTTTGCTTCATAGATGATTCAAACGCATTTATAACACGTGCAGCCCTTGGATTATTTCCATAACCCTTTTGAATTGTACGAGCCTGCGCCTCTAATCTCCGAAATTGTGCACTTAATTCATTCAAACTTTTCCTTCTGACTCAATCTTCTTCTAAATTTAATTAATCAATCCTTTCTATTTGTTCATCAAATACTTCTCCCTTTATGAACTTCATATCAGGGTCATACCCGAACCTTTCGCAGAATGCGGCTTTAGCTTCATAGGTATCAAAGGACAATATCACATAGGCATCCATGTTCTCGGCTTGCTTCTGTGCGTTTTCTTTCACCTGATGCTTGACCTCTTTCATGTGGGCAACCTTTTCGGTACGTTCCAACTGCTTGGCGGCTTTATCGGCTTCTTTCTGTTCGGAAACTGGGACCATCATATCAGACAAAGCATCCGCAATAGAGTTTTCCTCTTCGGTCTGCAAAAGATAGTCGACACCAATCATATTCAAGTCAGCATCGGTCAGACCTGCATCTTTCCAGTCAATATCAGGAACAATACGGGCAAGAGCGTCAAAATCCCATGTACCTTGTGCATTCGGGTTGTTCATTAGAATGTTTAACTCCTTTTCCTGCTGCTCGTCCACGTCTATGACATCGACACGAATGCGGTAGTCGTTATCGGGAAACTTTTGCAATTCGTCCATGACAGACAAACGCTGGTGCCCGCTGACTACGGTAAGACCTGTACGCTTGTTCACGACAATTCCACCGACTAAACCAAACTTCTTGATGCCACGTTTCAGTGTCTTACGTGATTCATCGGAAAGTTTCCGGGGGTTATAATCTGCAAAGTGAATGGCAGAACGATTAAGTTCCACCGATTCACTCTTTATGTATTTTGATAATTCCATATTAGCCATTACTTAGACCGAAACCTCTCTGCCGAAGAGTATTCCTTTCGGCTCTTGCTATAAGATTATCACGAGATTGTTTTGCACGCCTGCTTGCAGCACTGCTACTCCATGTATTTTTTCTTCTCCAGTTAGCTTCGCTCAATCTTTCTGCCTGAGCATATATCTGTTCTCTTGTCTTTCTTTTTCTGACTCAGCAATCCTCCTTATTAATTTTTTTGATTATGATACTCCCAAAGCACTCTTTCAGCCATCGGGAAAACTCTGTAAATTCTCTGTAAATCTTGCGGGTAATTCTTCTCCATCCAAAGCATACAATCAAGATTGAAACCTACTCCCGAACTGGCTTTCAATGAATACCGAACTGGTTCAGGTAAATTGTGCTGCCTCATATAAGCAAGAATATCCTTTTGTGTCCAATCAGCCAAAGGATAAACCATACCGTTATTCTCGTAACCGTTTACTTCATACCCTTTCAACATAAGTCTACGATTCATACCGTCAGCTTTTTTCATACCCAAGAATGTATAATAAACTCCATGAGTAAGTTGCATAGCCTTTACCACATCTGCCAACTTCAACAGCTTTACTTTCGGATTTGGCACACAATACATACCGCCACGGAGAATATAAGTGAGGTTCCAATGTGGTACTTGAACAAACTCTATCTTCGGATACTTGGCTTTAGTCCAGTTTATCCAACGGTTAATGTGCTCCAAATTCTTGACAAAGTACATGAACACACAAACAATCCGGTCAAACTTCGGATAGATTAAATCAAGCAGAACAAGCGAATCTTTACCAAGTGATAAAAACAGTAAAGCCTCATTCGATTTTACCCGAATGAGGTCTATATATCGGTTCGCTTGTTCTACCTTGCTCATAGCTAACCACCACTTAAACCAAATGAAGTACGAAGGTCACTATAACGCTGTCTGCGTGACCCCAACTGTGATGTACCAGCTTCACCGCCACGTCTGGCAACCAATCTACCACCAGCCCCGGCACCGTTCATATTTCTGCGAGGCCCGGCTACTCTGTTAATTCTTCTTGCGACTCTGCTTTCTAATTTTAAAAGTTAAACAAATCAATCTATATGTTTTTCTAATATCTTGCCCAAAGTATAATCCATTTGTGCAGCAAGATATTCTTCGCCTTGATGTTCGTAAACAATATCATTACCGTTTTCATCTGTGAGAATAACAGCTTCTGCTGCTTTCACTTCAACGATAATATAAGGACGTTTACCTGTATATGCACCTGTCAGAAGCTTGATTGCATCGTACTTGATAGGCTTTAATTCTATTTCACCCTCTTCAGGCAGTTCTGCATCAGCCGGATATTCTTTACCGCCACATAGGTAAGTGATATACTTCTTAGCGTTGGTTGGTCTGATTTCACGGTATTCGTGGGTTTTCTTGCCTGCCAAAATTTCATCGAAATACTTCTGTTTGATGCTTAATGTAAGAATGTTCATAATCGTGTCAAATTTAAATTAATACTCAATAGTTGCGGAAACAGGACTCGAACCTGTGACCACCGCCAAGTCAAAGCGGTAAGCTAACCAACTGCTCCATTCCGCGATAGTACCCCAAAGGTACTACCATAACCAAAGATAACGAAATATCTTCAATCGTTATACACGACAATCGGCTTATTGTCGTGAACTAAGCCATTTGTCCCGTCTTTCTCTACACGCCTCTAAGGTAGGCGCACAACAAGCAAAGAGTTCACCACTTTCAGTACGGTAGTCGTACTGGTACATTCTCACTCTTTTACCTCTCAACCTGGTGTTGTAGGTGGTGTAATTTTCTTTACCGGGTTGACATACGCTGCAACCGTTTACATTTATTGAGTTCATAATTCAAGTAATTGTTTCGTTTTATCCACGTCTACAAAACTCGTCCACCCTGCTTTATGCAGTTTTATAGCTGCCTCTCTGATTGTGATTTTACCACTCTTGACACTTTCTTTCAAAGATTCTAATACATTCTTCATTCTTAATTCATTTTCACATTCAATCTTTCTTCACTCGTATAAGCCACTACAAGCCCAGTTTCATCATGCTGTATGGTGATGTACTTTTCACCCCTCTCTATAGTAGAGAAGTCATAAGGGGTTACCATCTTACCCAATACCTTGCCCAGTTGCTTCATCAGTGGGGCTTCAGGGCTGATAACTAAAACTAAATCTGTTTTCATAATCGTATATATTAAGCATTAATACCTATTGCGTTTCTCATAAAGTTGCCAGCCTGTTCTACAGACATATTCAGCTTCTTTTGAATCAGAAGAAGCATACAGCTTACTTGTTCTTTTGTGTTCAAATTGCCTTGTACAAACTCTGACATGATGAATTTCTCTATTGTTCTTTGTTTAATTACTGATGTTGCCATAATCGTATATCTTTTAATTGTTATTACTTTGTTTCTGATGATGCAAAGATAGTATATTATGTAACAAATAATACTATTTATATAGTTAATAAATTATAAATATATTATTTTACGTAACATATAATAATTATATAAGTATATTTGCATCATGGAAAAGGAAGATAAAAGAAGAGTTATACACGTAGAAATGAAAGCAACTGGTAAGCATAGGTACTTTGCTTCACCTGCTGCCATCTATGATGTATTTTCAAGTCAAGAACTTGGAATTGCCCGGCAGTCACTTCTTAACTACTGGCAAAAGACGGAAGAACCCTATGAAAATGCTATTTGTATTATCAGAAAAGGGGAGTTGGAACGAAAAAAGAAAATGAAATCAAATGAATGAACCGCAAATAACCATATCATTTAAAAATGTTAGAGATGCTTTTTATGTATATTGTGATATTATAAAAAGGCATGGAAAGGGAGCTACAGATACACCTATTGCAAGTTTTTATATTGGCAATGTTATACTAAGTTCACTTGCTTGCGAAATAGGGTTAAAGGCTCTACTTGTCTTTGAAAACAAACATTCTCATGGACATTATCTAAACGAATTATTCAACGAATTAAGCTCACAAATGCGAGAAAGCATAATACAATGTACCTCTTACGAGTTAGAATCTTTCAATAAAGCATTATCAGAGAACAAAGACCATTTTATTAAATGGAGATACTATTACGAAAGTCGCCAATTAGTGGCGAATTATGACTTCATTTTAAAACTGTTCTATTCTATTAAAGCACATTTAGATAAAATAAAGCCGGAGCACTAAACTCCGGCTCATTAATTGATTAGCCCTTTGATTCTTAACTGATTTACGATTTCGGTGTAAAGATACTCTATATCCCCACTGAAATCCCCATAATTTTGATAGAGAAACACGACATCAGCACAATTGTCGGAAATTGTGCTCTTGGACTGAACCCTAAGCACCCTTGACATCTCCTCACGTACCCCTGCTGTCATTTTTCCACCAGCAAGCGAGCTTGGAGAAAACAGATACAAGATGATGAAGATAAATTTTTTCCGCTGGGTCACACTGTCAATATTCGGCGGACATCCTCTCTCATTCAGCAACTCAACGAATATTTTGTAGATTTCATGGATAAGGCTTTTGTCTTTCAAAATCGGGGCGGTCAAGGCATTTTCTTCCTCTGAAAGTTCTGATTTCTCGATACGAATCTTTTTAAGACGAATGATTTTATTAAAATCCAGCTCCATAACACGATTATTTTAAAAGTAAATAGTATATTTGCATCATAATCGTGTGAGGGAGGATTGAGTGGTCGTGCGCTTGGTTCTCCTTTTTTTATTTTACAGAGTTATTCTTTTCCTGAATAATCCGATTTTGCTCGTTCACCTCCCTACCCCATATCATAGCGGAATAGATGGCTTTTGCATACAAAAAGAGTTCCTCACAATTGGTAAGGAACTCAACTCGAAGGGCTGCACATTTCGCATCAGTCCAAACTGTTTCATCTTTTTCCATTTCTCAAATCATACTTCTTTATATAGTTATCAACAGTGGTTTTGCTCACTCCCAATTTCTTTGCAATATCTTTCAGGCGCATACCGCTGACAACAAGTTCCCTTACTTCTTCGACATCAACTGTTACCCGGTATCCCCCACCCTTCTTTTCAATCGCTGAAATAGAATTGAATAGTTTTCGCTTCTTCTCTGCATATTCAGGGGTAAGCTTATCTTTTGTTACATATATGACTGTACGGCAGTCTATACGTAACGGGAAATGTTTAATACTTTTTTCCATGTTTATTTTCTCTCAATTCATTGTACCTCATCTTCTGATTGATATGCCATATAAGGTCTATGTCCAAATGTTTAGCAAGCCCGAAAATAGCAAATAGCATGCCGTTTAATTGCCCTCCTAATGGATAGCCGTATTCATACTCATATCTGATGGGAATTGTGGATATAGCGTATATACTTTCTGTAAAGGTCTCATCATTGCAACTTTCCTCTGCATCGTACAACATTTCTTCCGTAAAGTCCTCAATGTCTATCTTACGCAGTCCACACAAATCAAGCAGGCGTATGCAGGCGTCGGCAAGCCCGTCTTCCACACAGTCTTTGATATATGCTTCAAAGTTTTCCGCAAAATACTTATTTTGATAATGAAAAGTCCGTTCGTCAAATATTGTACCTTTTTTATCGACCGGAACTTTGGCAAATTGTCCTTTCCTATCAGCTTCCACAGCTTCCATAAGCTCGGATATTACAAGGCAAAGGCAATGTTCGTTACTCAATTCTTCATCGTGGAAACCGTGGTCGCAAGCGGTTTTATAGGCGCGGTCGCGCAGTTCATTTAGATTCATCTGTTCTTTCTTTATCAGTTAATATTCCATTTCTCTTGTCGTAATTATTCATACGGGGGCATTTCCCGTCACACCGCATGTTCACATGCACATTGTTTGCTACACCCGATATGAATGACTTTTTGTAGCATTGCCCACTATAGGGGCTATGCTTGCAGTGTTCCTGATATTCTTTTCTATTCATGGTTGTATCTTTCTTTTAACTCTTTCAAAACAATCTCCACGCCTTCATCCAGTCCTTTCTTGTAGCCTGATATATGCTCACCTATGTTGTAAACCAAGCATCCTGCAACGATAAGAATAACTCCTACAGTCCTATGCCAATAGAGAAAGGATACACTGAACGGTGAGAATGTCAGTCGGAAGTGACCGATGAATAATGCTGATATGATGAATATCGCAAGAAAAAATATTAGGTTTGCTTTCATAATCATATAAGTTTTAATGCTTCTTGTATCCCGGCTTCCAGTGCTTCCTCGTAGGATTTATAATGGATAATAGGTCTATCCGACAATCCTACTAAATCATGTTCCGGAATTGTCAGTATATCATATATCCAATAATCCCCATGCATATAGGATACTTCAACGTGCAGCTTCTTGGTTTCGCGCAGCCACTTTTGGGCAAATGATTGATTTGGTGCAGACGTTAAATATACGGCTGTACCACATTTATAACATGGATTATCACTTTCACATGCACAGAAATTTTCGCATAATTCTGGAACAGGAAGCGAATTATAACTCAATCTAATTCTATTAAAGTCTTGGTATAAATTTCCATTATTTTTATAAGCAAACAATGTTCTTTCATTAAAGCCTTTCTCTTTCAGCAGCTTCGCAGTCTCTAATGTTACAAGTTCTTCGGTCATGGCTATTGTCTTTTCAAATTAATAATCTTCGTTTCGTAGTTGTCAAGCCCCTTTTTATGGGTACGGATAATCACTATACTATCATTGAGATAAGTCACGCTTCCCTCAATTGTACGGTGTTCTATAGGGTATTCTCCAGAGTTATTGCACCCGAATAGTGCAACTGTTGCCAAAAGGATAATTATTTTCTTCATACTTTAAAGTGTTCAATCAGTTCGTTTACGGTAGCCTTGTGAATGGTATCTGTGTTAATGTCAACATCATTGTAAGCCCAATAGGTAGAGAACTTGATTTCAGGACACAAAATCCATTTATTTCCATCGGTAAACCATTGAAACTTATCTGTATCATCCCTTAATGCAGCGATAGCCAAGAAAAGCTCTTCGTTGGTTCTGCAATCAACACTATCGGTTTCGTCAGGATGTGGAATGTTACTGAAAAACTCAACACTATATAGACTGTATTCGGGTCCAGTGAAAATACATAAATCTTCGTTAAGTTCCGCCCCAAATAATCTATATCCCAACTCCTCCAACTTCTTCCGAAGCTCCGGTGTATTCTTTCTTATGAAACACGGTGTTGTAAATCCCATAGTTATTCCTCCTTATCTATCTTAATATCTGTTACTTTGCCACAATTGATAAAATAATCATCATGACCCGCGCCAAACATATCACAAATAAGATAATCGCTATTATCGCATTTATTCCGTAACGAACATTTTAAACAATAATCATGTTTCGCTTCCTTCAATTCATGTAGCACTCCGTCTATTATTATTCCGTTCTTTATTTCCATGATTATTTTCTCCTATGCGTTTTACGGTTTTTATTCTTCTTCCTGCGTTTCGCAATCTGCTTATTTGTACACCTATCATATTTTGGGCGATATTTTTTCATTTTGGGTGCATCACACGGTTCTAAAGGAGAAATATCACTATATGGATTGTAAATCTTATAATAAGTATTTTCGTTCCACGAAATTTCATTCTGCATATTTATCCCTCCTTCTTTTTAAGGCTTATATCAACTGATAACCTATCGGAAATTTCCATGATTACAACGTTAAGATTATATTGGTTTTTATATGCTCTATGGGGGAAACAGCTAACGCAGATTTATCCTTTTCTCTGCATATATAAAACATGTTGCTGACTTTTAAACCCGTTTCGGTTTCAAGTTTTTCCAGAATATGAGCTATCTCCATTTCGGCTTTCGCTTTCTTGTTTTTTGCTTCTTCTATATCCATGGTTATTTCCCTTTCAATTTCTTTATTAGTGAATCAGCGAAACCAATACTCCATTCTGCCACCATATTTGAGTCAGCATCCATTATCTGTTGATGTGGATTGCTACAGAATCCTTGCATTGCAGCCTTCGCCAATTCATAACGCCTTTGCTCCCAATCAATAGTTTCAAAATTATCAAAGAAGTCGAGTTCTGACACTTTGAAATACCTACCTTTCACTAAGGCAGTCCCATCATCATATAAATCCTCAACCTCCACAATTTCTCCAGTTGCTTTTATTTTTGCTTTCATAACTGATTAGTTTTAATATACCTGTTTTCAATACACCAACACAGCATCTCGTAGACTGCATCCAATAGATTTCCGGAAACTTTAACGATGAATGGTTCAGACATGCTTTTTTGATAACTTATAGCCCAAGGACCAGCAAAAAGAGGCTCAACGCACAGCTTATACGTTATACAGAAGACATTTATGTATCGCGGCAGCTTATCAAAAATGTCCTGCAAGGTGTAAGTGGGAATTATTTCCCAAAATGCACTATCTCGTTTTTCATTAATTACATCTTCATATATTTCAAGTTCCCATTTTGCATTTTTATAAGAAAGAGCGTAGCACCAACACATGCTTCCATCGCTTGTGTCCAACCCAAGCTCCTGCAAATGTTCCATCTGTTCGACTGATAATACATATTTTGATTTCATAATCATTGCTTTTTATTAGGTATTAAATCATCCAAATACGCCCATTCTTCAATGGCATCTTTGGAACACTCGTAATCATCGCACTCTTCATCGTCCCAGCACTGCTCTGTTACATTCCAATAGCGGACACCGTAACCAGTTCCAGTGCTTAATTTCCCATATACAAGGCATGGTATCTGCGGATAATGTTCATTTTCGTATTCTCCATGAGCTTGTGGCACTTCATCTTTGGTCTTATGCCACACGCTATTAATGCGCCATTCAGCACCAGCTATATAAGCCCGTTCTGTTACATCAAGTACTGCATCGCGAGCACCGGCATCATAATTATCTTCTTCAAAGTTTATCTCAAAATCGCTTGATTCCAATATCTTTTGGAGATAGTTGTAGGCTGCTTCTTCTGCTGTCTGTTTCATATCTTCTCGATTAAATTATTACCATGACATCACGCTTTCTGGCGAATATAGAATCCGTTATATAGTACGTGATGGCTTTCTCTTCCGCATCTCTCAACAATTCGTGTTTAAGAATCTTATAGTAGGAGTTGGTATGCGCTACATAGACCATGATTTCCCTTACCCGTTTCAAATCGTCTAAAAAGGATTGAGGGTTATGTTCCTTTATTTTCTTTATATTCATTTGTTTTCCTTTCTTTTATTCCGTTCCCGATTGTCTTCCGAAACACACATTTTGCACCATGATGTCTTGATGTGATACACCTTTCCGTTGCGATAGATTGTCCTGTCATAGAAGCAGGATAGTAAAAGCGGTCTTTTGCAGCGGCTGCACACCTTGCGTTCTACACCGTCCACCATCACCCGGTTCCTCGGTTTCCGTTTCACTATCTCGCACGGACCGCATTCGGATGCACCGTACTTCCGGCAATAAGCAAGGGAATGCTTGCCACATTTCGCGAAAGAGGTGCAATCGGAGCGGGGGACTGTCTGATGGATGTTCATACTATTTGCCTTTTTCTATAGATTCTATTGCCAGAAATATCTCATACATTACTTGTGGGACAATCGCATTGCCGTATGCCTTTATCGATTCCTGCCGCCACTTTGAAAAGGCAATACCGTCCAATCTGGTGGAAATCCCATCATCTCGGCTACAAACAGGGGATTGAGTAGGGAAGTTTTCCCAATCAGGCGGGCACACAAATGGTTCAGTTCTGATGTCCGGGGACTGCCGTCTTTCCGGTCCTTTGCCGTTCCGGGATTGTGGCAACTTGTCGTTGGTATAGGTAACATTCCGTGAAAATCCATAAAATCCATTAGTCCATTCGGACGATTGCTTCCGTTTCTTCGACTCGCCATCGTTTTTGCACCTGCATTTTTCAAGTCCTTCACCCGCTTTGCATGGTGTATGTCGCTCGCCATGGGTGTCGGAAGCAGCCCCATCTTCGCGGAAAGTGCCAATGTTGGCCGTTCCTTTGCGTTCGGCGATAGTGACTTGTTGATTCTTCCCGTCCCTCCATCTATGGCTGTCGGTGTCGGAAGCAGCTCTACCGGATAGAATGTTGTCTTCCCATTTTCGTTGCATACCTTCAACCCCTGCGTCTGCACGGTGGGCAATAAAGAAGACGCGGTCTCTTCTGTGCGGCGCTCCGACGGCACAAGCCGGAATAACAACCGGTTGGACGGAATATCCTTCACGTTCAAGGTCGTTGCACACTGTTTCGACGACGTATTCCTGCCGATGCAATATTCTTTTTCGGTCAACCTCTCTGAACAGAGATTCTTCACGTCCCAACGCAGTTTCACTGCCGGGCTGTACCATCGAGAGGATTCCAGCAACGTTTTCACCAACAACCCAATCGGGCTGAATCTCCCGTATCGCTCGTAGCATTTCCGGCCAGAGGTAGCGGTCATCTTCCGCTCCCTTTCGCTGTCCGGCGCAAGAAAAAGGCTGGCAGGGGAAACCTCCGGTGAGGACATTGATTTTTCCCCGCCACTCTGTAAAATCTGTTTTCGTGATGTCTTCATAACTTTTGCTGTTTGGAAACCAATAATCAAGTATTTTTCTCCCGAACGGGTTTATTTCACAATGGAACACGTTTTTCCAGCCCATTATCTCGGCAGCTATTTCCGGGCCACCGATGCCGCTAAACAGAGAGCCGTGTGTCAATTCGCTTTTCTTCATTTCCATAATTCAGAACCACTCTTCATCCGCTCCGACCTCTACCGAAAGCCAGCTCATGAGGAGGGTTATAAGGTTATAAATAGGTCTCATTTGAGGGGACATCCTTCGGTTTCCAGTCATTAGGTACTTTCGCCCATTCTCTGAAAGCACTGTCGAATCCGTCAAGGTCAGAGAACATATCCATTTTAGTGGTATCGGTGGTTACGAGGGTGGCAAACTCTTTGAAATACTTGTCGGCAACTCTAACAAAGTCGTTGTGCAGCTTCTTCAAGTTTCCAAGCAGAAGACCGTTTTCAGCCATTAAATCGCTCGCTTCTTCCACCAAACTGTTGGCTTCACAGTTCAGCAGGTGTGCAGCGGATAGCAACATGTTCATTCTGTCAATGCTACCATTGGCTACGGCGGCGTCAATTAATTGTTTTCTTGGTTTCATAATCGTGTATCTTTTTTCATCAGTTACAAGTAAGTCCTTAAACAATAGTCCGCTATCCAGTAGCAGACAAAATAAAAAGCGGCATACACTATCAGAATTGACAGAATAGTCGCTATCAGTTTTATGTCTTTCATCTTAATTTGAGTTTTGCCCGTAAGTCGTCGGGTGGTTGGTGATTCCGCTCTACAGGTACTTGTTGCTCCTGTGTCCGGTTATTGCGGTTCCGGATGATTATATCCAGCTCATCCGACCGGTCTTTGAGGAACTTGCAGAAAGCCTCGCCAATAGTTATCGTGTCGAAATAACCGTAAAATTTACCGTATCTGCCCAGCTTAAACCGGGCGACAAATAGAATGAATTCGGTCAGCTTGATGTAGTGGTACTGCCTTACAAACAGGTTTGAGAACTCGTTCAAAGCATTTTCATCGGCACTCTCTTTCGTGGCAGAGGCAAAATCAATAGTCAGTAGCTGCGTCTTTGCCCACAAAGCCGAGGAGCCGTCACCGTACATCCGTTCAAGGTCTGACAATGTAGGTGACTTCTCGCTGTACGCTTTATCAAGGTCGGCAAGAAGTATTGGCTGGAGCGATGTCGAATATGCGGCAGATGCTTGGCTAAAGGTCGGGTATCTCTGCTTGATGGCCGATAGCATCACATCCCTGTTCGATGGCCGCGTACTCTGCAATGAGGTTTCTTGCCTTTGCTGCCTTATCAGCATCCCGACCGTTTTGTCCTTGAGTTTCTGTTTTTCCATTGCCTTGCTGTTTTTTTTCGATTATCCAAAGATTAGCCCGGCTGTCCCAACGTTCTACCTTGGCACCAGTAGCTGTTTTCCAACCAAGTCCAGAGAAGTGATTATAGAAAATATCCGCTTGAAGCTCCCAATCAGGAAGTTTGTTACGGAAATACTCTTTCACCTCTTCGGCAGTCGGTGGTATAAATTCCACTTTATTTTTGAGTGGTTTCTTTTTCGGTGGTGGTTCCGGTGGGAATAACTCTGACAAGTTATTTTCCCCCATAGGTTTCTGTTTATGTTTCTGTTTATATAAAGGGTTACCATTTATGTTACCATTTATGTTACCATTTATGTTACCGTTTATGTTACCACTTTCGTTACCGTCAGAAACATAAAGTATCTGATAAAATGCTCCGTTTGCCCGTTTATTCCCTTCTTTGAAAGAAATCAATCCTTTTTGCTGGAGTTTGTTGCGCAGGTCACAAATTGTTTTGCGAGAGATGCCAAGTTCAAGCTCCACATTCCTCGACGGCAATTCGAACGGATTAGTCCAGTTTCTCGAGTTACATTCTTTCAGCAAATAGAAATAAAAATCTGCCTCGTAACTTGTCATTGGTCTAATACGCCTCACAGTCCAAAAATTATTGACTAGTTCAATATAATTCATCGTAGATAGGAATTAACCTCGTTCATAAAATCTTGAAGAGAACGGCAGATAACGTATTTATTTCGATACTTTTCCGCTTCTCTCTGCCATTCAATTTGTTCCTCCCTCTGTTCCCCCTTCGGAGTTTTCATCTCTATACAGAGAGACGCAAAACCTTTCTTAGGGATAAGAAGTATCAAATCGGCAACGCCACGTAAAACACCTTCGTATTTCATTTGCGCACCGGTACGGGCATCGCGTTTCCCACCATTAGGAACGGCAAACAGCATACGGCTTAAAGACGGATATTGATGCCGGAACCAAGTCAGGCAGCTATGCTGTATCTGGCTTTCTGATTGTGGTGTAGTTTGTTTCTTTCTCATAATCTACCTTTGAATAAGTCCATAGCCATATCTACTACATTCTCCTTTACTACATCATCCGTTCCGGTAACTCCGTTAGCTATACCTTTTTTACGCTGAATGACATCATACATGTATTCATCAATGGTATTCTTGCCAAGAAAATAGTAACAGTTAACGTTATTCTTCTGGCCGTTACGGTGTGCCCGGTCTTCCGCCTGTTCGCAATCACTGAACGTCCATGGGAACTCAATAAAAGCCACACGACTGGAAGCTGTCAAAGTAAGCCCCGTACCACCCGATTTGTAGTTCAGAATAATAAGTGTGCAATCCGGATTGTTTTGGAAAGCATCTACAGCCATCTGTTTCCGGGTAGCATTATCTTCACCAGTAACCGTTACAGCTTGAGGAAACATCTTTTTCAGTTCCATTACTACTTCTTTCAGATAAGCAAATACTATCAGTTTCTCTCCCCCATCGATAACGTCATGAATAAACTCGGCAGCCGCCTTAATTTTTCCACGGGCGGAAATGGCTTTCAAAATACCCATCCTTACCATTACCTCGCCGCGCATGGACTTGGCAATCTTCTCGTCGTCCGCATTCTTATAGACACGCAGGTATTGAATAAGGTCGCTTTCTGCTTTCTCATATTCCAGCCGCGTAGTGATATCCATCTCAATATACTGGCGTGTCTTATCGGGAAGTTGGGTCAGCACCTTTGCTTTCTCCCGTCGAAAGAAGCAGGTATTCCAAAGGCGCCAGTTTAATTCTTTCAAATTAGACGCTTTCTTCGGCCCGTTACAAAAACGTTCGGTAAATGTCTTATACCCACCGAAGTCTTCCAAGCGTCCCATTATCTTAAGCTGTTGTATAAGGTCGGTATTATCATTCACAACTGGCGTTCCCGTCAGTTCAAGAATAAAATCCTTACCTTTGCAGATACCCTCAACAAATTTACTTTGCTGTGTCTTGGTAGACTTACATTTATGAGACTCATCAATAATGACTGATTTAAAAAGTGCTATGCGAGGGTCGAAGGTAATTGACTTCAACGTAAACCGAGTATCATTCTTCACGTCCAATACGAAGAACTTTTTCAAACTCTCATAATTCGTAATGAAAATATCACAGCACTTAGTTTCGATGAAGCGTTGCCAAGTATTCTTATTCTTATCATCAAGGATTAATGCCTGCTTTCCTGCAAACTTCTTGAACTCGCGTTGCCAATTTATCTTAAGTGCGGCCGGACATACAACAAGGCACGGATAAGATTTTGCAATCGTTACCGTGCCTATTGCCTGTAATGTCTTACCAAGCCCCGGCTGGTCACCGAAGATACATCGTTTATGGGCCAAAGCATAAGCGATACCCTCTTTCTGATAATCATACGGTTCGAGAAGCAATCCGTGAGGTACGGTCAATTGCGGCATCGGAACAATCTCAAAACTTATATCAGCTTTCCGTTGCTCCGACCGCTGTACTGATCCGCAATAACCATATTGTACCGCCCAATTCGCCATGGTGTTGACATACCATTCATCGGCAAGGTCAACCCACCATGCTTTCTCATTGAAAAGATAAGCCTTTTTAGCATTCGCTTTGACCGATGGAATATTCTTCACGCATTTAATCAGCATCGGATGGTACATGAATTTAAGTTTGAAGCCGTCCGGATATTTGGTGATACAAAAAGGTGCTGCCATAATCAAGCTGCTGTTTCTTTGACTTTCTTAGTACGTGAATGACGCGGTTTCACTTTCTTACCGTCCACTATCAAAGTAGTGCCGGTCTGTTCCGCCACTTGTTTGAGGAACTCGTTAGCTTCCTCCTCAAAAGTAGCGTCCCCCACCGGGTCGGCCACTATATCAGTCGGAGCACTTTCATCAAATGGAAGCTCCTGCTGAACTACTGCCCATTTCTTTGCGGTCAGATACTGTTCTACTTCATAATTACAAGCATCAATGGCTTGCTGTAACTCAAAGGCGTGTTCGTATTCCTCGTTCTCATTGTTGAACATGGTAAACGGTGCAATGAGATTAAGCACCTTTTTACTTTTTAGGAAACGTTTACCGACCAAAGTAACCCCGATATTATCATCAGAACCACCAATCGTATAACCAGTAACCTCGAATGTAGAGAAGATTTCTTCCGGCAATTCATCTATGGAATCTTTGCCGTCAGCTTCCTTTTGCTCACAGAGGAAAGTAAGGTGAGGAATCAGCTCGTCAAACGCTGCCCGCAAATCCTTATGGATAAGGTTCTTTCCCTCAACAGTCACATTATCCTCATTCTCGTTCTTAAAAGTGGCAACAAGTGTGTTGTCCTTTGTTATTTTTGCTTTTGTGATATTCATTTTTATCTCCTGTCTTTATATTCGTTGATAAATTCGTTATAGTAACGGTCAGCCGGAAGAGGGAGTATTATTCCCAGTTCGGCAGCAGCGTCAGCCTGGACTTTATTCAGAAAGTCTGTCATCTGCACTGTATTGAGTTTCGATGTGCTTCCGGTAACAACCGTTTCTTTGCCTTTGATATAAGAAGTCCTCTTCAGGAATAGGCTGCAGTAGTAATCATGTATATCTTGTTTATCCGTTCCGGTTTCCTGCTCAATGCAAGTGAACCAAAGCCACATAAGCGCATTTTGCGATAGTGTCCGCGGTTCCGTAAAACGTTCAATTTTCACACGATACCTACCATTACGTAATTGAGAACACATGAAGTCAAATGACTTGCTTATGTGTACCTTGCCGTTAACCTTTTCAAGAATTGCTTCCTGTGCCATTACTCTAATCCAAATATTTTCTTATCCGTAATAAACTCCCGATTTGCTTCCAAAAATTCTATGAAATGTTCACAATGAGCAGTCAACAGTTTAACCGTCTGCTCATGATTGTAAGTATAATACTCCGGATATTGCGTTCCGCTAATTAGCGGGGTACGGCTCGTACCACCTTTCAACTGATATGCAGTGTATTCAAATGCTTTCACACTCCCCATTTGACCAGAAGCAATCAAGCAGTAAGGATATACATGCCGCTGCCAACCATGCTCATATTTACCAAAATCATACTTTGAGGTCGCCTTGATGTCGTAGACCGTATCTCGGAGAAGTTCGTCTATAAACCCGTAAAGCTCCACATCACCGTAACGAGTGGAAATAGTGGCAGAGACAAAGACTTGAGACAATGCACCAGCAAAATACCTCGACTGTTCAATACACCATGCTCGGTCAAACAAAAAATGACGGGCAGGCGCTATATCCGTAGACGGAAAAGCAACTTGGATAATATTGGTTTCTTCATCACCGATAATGGTATATGGTTCCCGTTCATTTGGAATATGCTTTTTCCTATGGATGTAACAATCTATGATAGCATTGAATGCCGTTCCTTTATCGGCTGCCTCACTCTCAAACGGAACGCGGTTTATCGCATCAAGCAAAGTTTGCTTGAGCTCCGCTTCAATCTCTTCGGGGCTTTTCTTATATTCCCCCGTTTCATTGTCGACATTCCAAAAGCTTTCAACTTGTTCATCCGCCCGCAAATACTGCTCGAACTTATCGAGCAGCGACGGGTAAAATCTGTACTTAGGCGGCTGGTTCATATTTATTGTTGAGTTTATTAAACTTTAATCCGAGTTGCTTACATCTCTCATTGAGCATCATACCAGCCCTTACCTTGCTGTCAAAGATATGGTTCATACTCGCAATCGCTTCCCGTACCTCATTAGCCGACTGCATATCGGTTATCTGCTCCACCGTATCACGGATAACTTCAAGAACCTTATCATATTCAGAGTGTAGATACTAATTGAAAAGTGCGCCGTATTCTAATTGAAAAGAGCTCCATCCATAACTGGTTACAAAATTACTATAAGTTTAAAATATTCATTTATCTTGTCTCATTTTTTGTG